>OMBL01000629.1_pt1 | contig 14609 bp, 10 predicted proteins | sample 1644871 | NCBI WGS metagenome assembly OMBL01 (sample SAMEA103958115, study PRJEB25191) | human gut metagenome | biome: human-associated habitat [ENVO:00009003]; feature: intestine environment [ENVO:2100002]; material: feces | place: Germany | collected 2013/2015
GAGCCTGTGGGGCGTGTTTGCCTGCCTGTGGCGCAAGGGGAATATCCCCGTAGCCATTCTGATGGCGTGGCTTTCCCCTCCCGGCTTCACCTTTTTTGCCATTCCGGGCCAGTGGTGGCTGGGGTGGTTCCTTTTTTCCAGCGTGGGGATTCCCACCTCCGGGGCAAACTGGCAGATGCTGAAAACGGGGGTGCAGCAGTGGTCCTGGGCTCCGTTTGACGGGTTGAGCATCGGCATGGTAAGCCTGGAGTTCCTGACGGGCTGGATTGTTTCCAGCGTAGTGCTGGGTTTCCTGTGCTACGGGCTGGTGCAGCTTGCATGGGGAGCGGGCCACTTCCTGCGCAGTAGGAAAAATCCGGGCAAGCCTTCTTCCGGAAAAGGTTTTGGTAAATAAAGCCGCCCCCTGTCATGTGTTGCAGGAGGAAGCAAGCGTCTGCATGGGATAGATATATATTTTATGGACTTCTGGAATTTGAAAGTATCATTTTATTATTGACGTTTATGGTGAAAATATTTTTTTTGGGAAACTTTCCTGAGTATGATGTCTCCCTCTATTGATGCCCTGTTCAAGAAATATTTACACTGCCTGATCTTTCTTTGGTTTGGCGGGGGCACGCTATTGGGCTGTTTTTGTTCCCAGGCTGAAGAACCGTTGCCTGATGGGGACACGGGAGCGCTCTCCATTGAATCGAAAACTGCCCTTTATTCCGCTGATTGTTATATCACGGGAGAAGAAAATGAAGACGATAAAAAGAGAAGTTCCATAGGCATAGGAGAATCCTTCACTCTTACGTTGACGGGAAAACCTATGGGAGATATTAAAAAACTGACGTGGGCGTTTGTTTCAGGGAAGGAGCTGGTGGAAGAAATTGGAGAAGATAAACTTAAAGGAACGGCAAAAATTACATTGTCGGTCAGAAAAGATTTGACGCCTGATCAGCTTAAGAACCAGTCCAGCATCACATTGAAAGTCACAACGAGCGAAGGCCGTACAGTGACCATGCAAGATTCGATGGTCGTATTTTTCCCCACCGGAATGACCGCCACACATAGGGGAGTCGGCACACCAGAGGTAGGTTGCAATAACCGGGGAGCTACACAACCTTCAGCCCAACTGGTTGTTACATTGCAGCCTACGAACGTCTCCTTTAAAAATATTAAAATCATTGAACGGGATTTGGGCTCCGATCCCAACAACCCTCGAAGAACTCTGGATCCTGGCCATACAGGTCACGGAGTTGATAATGCAATAGAGGTTAACAACGCAAATCGATTTGCAGACCATCTTAAAGGAACAGTTGCCCATCAGGATATTCAGGGGAAAATACATATTTTGCCACAGGAGTGGAAATGGAAATGCTCCTGGCGCGTCCATAAGGGCAGGGGCGGACCAATAGCAATTTCCGGAAACGACGATGTGGGGCAAATAGGGGAAATGGTCGAACAACGTTTTAAATTTTATTATAACCTCAATCCACAAACGGGAAGAATAAGTGCCGTTTGTGGAGAAGTATCAAAATTCGGATGTACGGCTATGGCTTATTCGGATGGTACCGGGAATCATTACAACTATTTGGGACCTAAAGAAACGGATTAACGGAATTAGATTATGAGAATGCAGTGTTGTCTTCTTTCCCTGTTCATGGGAATCGTGGTTTCTTCACATGGGTCAGATTTTCCAGTTCCCTTGGAGAAACCCAGTAGTATCAAATCCTTAAGGGATGTTCCGGAAGATATCAAGGCCTTGAATATCTTGCTCAAGGAAAACAAGCTCGAAGAATTTTACAAAAAATCTAGGGAATGGTATCTCAAAAGTTATCCTCATTCAGAAGATATAGCATCTGTACAGAAGTTTTTCTGGCTTGCCTACTATGTTTCCTCCGCGCCTCTTTTTCCTTTTGAGGATGATGATTGCAGAACAACGGCTTCCTTTAACGACAATATAGATTTACGGCTTTTGGGAGATGTTTTTGATTTTTCTCTCACAATAGCCCGGAATAATCTGGATTCATTCACTGTCCATCAGTCCCTGAAAAGGAAGGAATTGGCGCATCTTTTCAGTCTTTATGCAGCCCGCATGTTGCACAGGGTACGTAACGCCTATGTTAATGATCTGCCGGAACGGGAAAAGGCCGCCCGGCAGAACTATCAAAAAGCGGTTGCCGAACGCATGGAAAAAGCAACTACGCTGGAGGAAAAACTTGATCCGTTTGGAGCGGAGACCGGAAGGATGGCGAGGAATTTGGATAACAAAATAGTGGCCAACGACGGAAGGAACATGGAGATTAAAAATACCGTTGAGAGGATGGAAGAAGATTTCGTGCCTACTCTTGTCCGGTTGTTCCCTGGAAAAAAGGGGGAAGTAATTAAGTACATCCGCATGGCAGGCTATCAGGAAGGGGAAATTAATGATCTTGTGGACCGTACGGTGGGACGGGATTCCAGCACGGAATTCCTGTACAAGGGACGCAGTAAAAAGGATGCCAGATAAAACCTTGTTAATTTTCCTTTTTGATGATCCTAAGCCATTCGTGATTGTAGCTGGAAGCTGAAAATACGGGAGATCCCAGTGGTTTTCTTCATTAAGCCGGAACATTTTTCCGATCGTCAGACGGCCACTTCCATCAGCAGAACGGTCGAATTCTGGAGGGCCTCCATGGTGATGGAGTCCGTATCCGTGATGCCGGCTCCGTCCCGGCGGTGCAGCACCGTGTCTCCGATCTTGATTTCTCCGTCTATCACGAAGACGTACACCCCCGTGTTCTGGCACTTGAATTTGTATTCGCGCTCCACGCCGCGGTTCAGCTCCGCCCAGGAGAACCAGGCCTGCTGCATGATGGAGATGTCCGTTTCCGGAGCCAGGAAGGTGGAAATCTCATTGTGTTTCAGCAGGGGAGCAATGTTGTAATCCCGGTACCTGGGAGGCGCGTTGACTCTGTCCGGAATAATCCATATTTGCAGGAATTCCAGGGGCTCCGTGGAGCTGCCGTTAAATTCGCTGTGCTGGATGCCCGTTCCGGCGCTCATCACCTGGATTTCTCCGCGCGTGATGGTATGGCTGTTGTTCAGGCTGTCCCCGTGGCGGAGTTCTCCTTTCAGGGGGATGGAAACCACTTCCATATTTTTGTGCGGATGGGTGCCGAAGCCTTCTTCCGGGAGAACCTTGTCGTCGTTGAGCACGCGCAGAGCTCCGAATTGCATGCGTTCCGGGTTGAAATAATTGGCGAAGCTGAATGTGTGGTATGTATCCAGCCATCCGTGGTTGGCATGTCCACGGGAGGATGCACGGTGAATGGTAATGTTCATAATTGATAGGGGGAGTGGGAGCGATTTTCCGCCTGCAGAATGTTTGACCGGCTGCAACTCGGGGTTGTTCAAGGCGAGTGACATTATTTCCAGAACCGTAAAACAAATCGGCAACACAAATTGGTGGTGCAATGTCTCTTCTTTTAGGGTAGCGTGTTGCAGTACCCGTGCAAAGAAGACAAGGCTTATGGCTCAGCGGACATTTATGAGATGGATCAAGGGACTGATTCCCACGGTGATTATTTTGCTGGGGGCGTTGCTGCTGGGCTGCATATGCTACATCTCCATCTGGGGGGTGCCATCCTTCGTTGTGCAGCGGGTGGAGAAGGCTCTTCTGGAAAAGGGCATTCCCTCCCATATAGAGACGCTGAAAGTTACTTTGTGGCCCCGTGCCGTCGTGACACTGAAAAATGTGGAATTGCTGGATCCGGAGGCCATGCCGGAAATTCGCCGGCCCATAGTTCTGCTGCATGAGGCGGATGTGGCGCTGAATTGGAAAAAACTGATAGAAGGACAAGTAGTGCCGGAGCGGGTGAATGTGAAGGGGATGAACGTCACTCTGCCCGTAGATGCGGGGAATCCGGAAAAAGTTTTTTCCGTAACGGGGGTGAACGCGGAATTGAATCTGGGGCGGCCCGGCATGGTGGACATCGTCAAGGCAGATGCCGTTGTGCAGGGCATCCGGGTGACGGCCCAGGGGGCATTTCCCATTGGTCAGGATGATTCCGGAGACTTTACGCTGACGGCTCAGGATATGGGCGCCGTCAGAGAGCAGTTGAATCAGGTCCTGAATTACATGGACCGGGTGAAGTGGCCTGATGCATCTCCTCCCCGCCTGATTGTCAATTTAAGCGACGATCCGAAAGGCGGCGTGCGCATAGGCATGGATTTGCAGGCGCCTTTTCTCAGGTACGGAAAAATCATGGTCAGGGATTTCCTGTTCAATGGGGATTACGCAGATTCCGTTATCATGGCCAAACGCTTTACCATGCGGGATGCGGAAACGGCCGGTTTCGTCAGCCTTTCCCTTCAGGCCGATTTGAAAAAGCGCACGCTGATCTGGGATGTCCGCAGTACGGCTCCGCTGGTCTCCTGGGCGGTGGCTATTGTTGATGAAGCTCTGGTGCCGAAGGAAATGAAGTTTCTGAGCGAGCCGCATGTACAGCTATCCGGTCGTGCGGTTTTTTCGGAAAATTGGGAGGGCGTGGAACATTTGAATGCTTTAGGTTCCGGGTCCATGGGTGCATTTTCCGTGCTTGGGGAAAAATTCCAGAGGGCCTCCTGCGATTTCAGTTATGAAAACGGTAATTTTTATGTAACTGATCTGGATATAAGGCATCCCGGAGGCAGCTTTTCCGGCAAGGTAATGGGAGTGGACGGAGAGATTAAGATAGACGTTCACAGCACGCTGCCAATGAAGGCGATGTTGGGGATGGCCCGTTCCATTGCCCCGGAGGATGCGAAGCTGCCGCCAGCGCTGGAAATCAGGGGAGACCCGGAATTGAAGGTGTACGGTTCCGTGGATATGGGAAAGGGTTGGAAAGGGCCGTTCCAGGTGGACCGCCTCCAGATTGAGGCTTCCGTGACGGATGTCTTTTACCAGGGAGTGGAATTCGTTTCCGCTGCGGCCAGGGCGGAATTGATTGGCCGTTCCGTTAATGTCACCCAATTGGATTTGGTGCGGGATGACGGCCGGGTGAAGCTGGAAGGAAGCTATCTGGGCACCGACCTTGTTTTTACGCTGGAATCTAATCTGAAACCTGAACTGCTGGAGACTCTGGCTGGAAATTGGTTTTCTGTCCCTGAAAATTTGCAGCTTCCGGAAAAAGCGGTTTTATGGGTACACGGCAGGCTGGATATTCCGGAGGGCAAGCCTGTGGAGCCGACGCTAGTCCGCGCACGCATCCATGCGGAGAATCTTGCCTGGAACAAGGTTCCTGTCAAAATGGCGAATGTGGAAGCGGAATACCGTCCCAACCAGCTTTTTGTGCAAAACTGCCGGGTGGAAATGGAAAAGGGTGTCTTTGAATTGTTCGCCAACGGTTTTCTGGACGGTCAGATGTTTGTGATGGGGCAGTCCACAGTTCCGCTGCAAACGATAGACCAATTGTTGAGCATGGAGGATGACGACTTTTTCATGAACCGCTTTGTCTTCCGCAAGGATTCCGGCCTGGAGTTTTCCTTCCAGGGAACATTGGGTTTGTACAATCTGGAAAAGGCTTACGACTTGCAGGCTACTATTTCTGCAACCAACACGCGCTACAGGGGGGTGGACTTGAAGTCCGCCCGGGCGGATGCCCATCTGGTGACGGATCAACTGGTGCTGACCAATGTGACGACTGTGGTTTCCAACGGAAATTACCTGTCTTCCGCCGGATTGTCCGGAGGTCCTTCGGAATGCACGCTCAAGGCCAAGAGCATAGATTTCCGTTTTGTGCAGGATACGGTGGAAGTGCTTGGCCTGGAAGGACAGGCCTATCCCGGCTATACCCTGCGGATGTTTTCCGATAGTGCCGCCAGGGTTTTGAAGGAGTTTGTCTTTACCCGGCCCGTAACGCTTTCCGGCGGTGGCATGTTTCCGATGGGGGATGACATGAAGCTGATGAAGGGTCGCATCCGCTTTGACGCTTCCGCCGGGCGCGTGCGCTATCCCCTGCTGGGAACCACGCTGGATCTCGGAAGGACAAAGGGGGAAGTGTTGATTTCCCCGCAATGGGTGGTTGTGGACAAGATGATGGGAACCATCTGGGACGGAACCTTCACGGGCCGCGTTCTGGCGCAGATTGACGATGGGGATGCCCTGAACGGTTCTTTTGTCCTCCAGGACATGAATTTGACGTCTATCGGGAAATCCTATGACAAAAAGATGGAGAAAGCCACTGTGCACGGAGCCATTGAGTTTTCATCCAAGGGCGGCAACATGAATTCTATTCAGGCGAAGGGGGAGGCTGCCCTGGTGCATGGCGACCTGGTGGAAATTCCCCTGTTCGGATTTTTGGGGGAAGCCCTCTCTAATTACATTCCAGGACTGGGGCATCTGATTAATTACAAAATATCCAGGGCCGATTGCGATTTTTCCATTGAGAAGGGTTATGTGCGTACCAGTAATTTCGCGGCCCAGGGAAGCAACATGTCTCTGGAGGGGGGAGGCTGGATACGCCTTTCCGACTTGCAGGTCAATTCAGATTTCAAGCTGGGGCTTCGCGGTTTTCCTGGGTTTATTACTTCCCCGGTTTTCCTGTTGGCCGGAGGGCTGTTTCAAGTGCGGGGAACGGGGCCTTTGAGCAATGTTTCCTGGAGTTTCGCTCCGTTTTCCGGAGGTAAAGCCCCCATTCCTCCCGCCGCGGCGCCTGCCCGGAAAAGGTAGGGCAGACGAAATATTTGGGTGTTGCGCAACTGCCATAAGGAGCCGCATGCCTTGCAGCAATTGAAAATAACAGACGCCGGACATCTGATAGAAGACAAGGAGCTGTAAATTCAGAATGCCCCGTTTACGGTGCTTTCCTGCAGGAAAAGGAGTCTTCAAGGAAATTTCTGTTTTTCTTTTTCTTTAAACCAGAGTATAGACGGAAACAGCTGTAATACTCAATTTCTGTAGGGAAGACCAGTGAAACAGGAGGTTTTTCCCCGGGAATGAAACCCGGGGCTGAACGGTAGCCGGAGCGTAAAAACGCATGAACTATGGAGCCGGAAAGAAATATCCCCACCATGCAATCCTGAAGAAGGTGCAGGAGTTCCTTCATGGAAAAGACAGGCTGCCGGTTTCCGTTGAAGTGCCGCGATTTGCTTCGGCCGTCCACCTATGTGAGCGCCCGCCTGCATGTTCCATACGGGAAGATCGTGCGGTCCGGTACGTTGCTGGCTGGATGGAAATAAGCCGATTCCGGGGTCGGATTGGCTGTTCCCGGCAGGGCGGGGCCATAATGGCGTTCTTTTACTGAGGAGAGGATGTGGCTTTACCGGAAACAGTCTGCGGCAGGAGAGGCGGTTTTAACGGGTAAAAAGCAAATAAGGCAGGAGGTGTTGGCGTAAAAGAAGGAAGTTTTTATTCCGGAGCGGATCCGTTAAAAACGGGGCGGCTGAACTGCTCCAGCCACCCCGTTGAAAAAGGGAGTTATTTACCGGATTTTCCCAGTTTGTACCCGGCGTAGGTTTCCGTGTTGTACAGGGGCTGTTTGTCCGGTACGGCGTAGCCGATGGATTTGCGAATGGCGAGGAAGTCCGCCACGCCTTCCGGCCCCACCTGGTTCAGAGGAGCTTTGTGCAGACCGGCCATCAGCACCATGCGGCAGTAGGCGTCCGCATTTTCCATGAACCATTCCGCTTCTTCCACGTCACGTGCTCCGGTAATGACTCCGTGGTTTTCCATGAAAACGACGGTGGACTGTTTGGCCGCTTCCGCCACGGCCCGGGCCGTTTCCAGAGAGCCGGGCGTTCCGTAAGGGGCCAGCGGGATGTGTCCCAGGAAGATATCCGCTTCCGGATTGATGCCGGAGGGGGGAACCTGTCCGGCAAACAGGAAGGCATTGCAGTGCGGGGGGTGGGCATGGATGCAGGCATTGACGCCCACGGATTTCATCATGGCAATGTGCGTTTTCACCTCGCTGGTGGAGGGGCGGATGCCCGCCTTCTGGCGCGCGTCCATGTCCACCATGCAGATGTCTTCCACAGTCATGAAGCCTTTGGAACACAGGGTGGGGGAGCAGAGCAGCAGGTTCTGTGCCACGCGCACGGAGATGTTGCCCCCGTTGCCGTCCACATATTCCCGGTTCCACAGGCGGCGCCCTATGTCGCACATGCGTTCCTTGATGACCAGAATTTCCGGGGAATGGAAGAATTCATTCACTTCCTCCCGCGTGACGGGGTTGTATTTTTTCCATGGGAACACTTTGTCCGGTAGGGGAGGGGAGATTGACCAGTCTTCTGACATATTTTGTTATTGGTTGAACTTTTCGTAAGCGGCTTCCTGGGAACCCGGCATATATGTCCGGTAGGTGATGCCGAAGGCGTCCCGAGCCTGCTCCGGCGTAGAGTACACCCCGGCGCCTGCAAAGGCAAACATGGATGCGCCCAATACCGTACTTTCTGACACTTCAGAGACTTTGACGGGAATCCGGAGAATGTCCGCCCTCATCTGGGTCCAAACTCTGTTTCTGGCGCCTCCGCCCACCAGGATGAGGAATTCGCTTTTGAAGCCGCCCACGGATTCCAAACGGCGCAGGCGGGATTTCAGCCGCCAGGTGAGAGCCTCCATGGCGGCGCGGTAGATATGGCCGCGTGTTCTTCCCAGCACCAGTCCGTTGATGGAGCCTTTCCGGTCTCCGGAGGCCAGGAAGTCCGGAACCATTGTCACGCCGTCGCAGCCGGGTGGGACGGCGGCCGCTTCCGCATCCATGGTGTCATAGGATTCCCCGTGAAAGCAGGCTGCTTTCACCCATTCGATAATGCCGGAGCCCAGCCATTGGAGCCCGGGGTTAAGAAGGCCGGATTCCGCGTCGAATTCCGCCGTGGCGCCGTCCTCATAATCTTCCCGGGCCAGCCTGGCCTGTGCGGAGCGCGCCATCAGGATTTCCCATGTTCCGGAGGAAAGGACGGGCTGGTTCTTGTCTGCTCCGGAACCGAAAATGGCGAACTGGGTGTCGTGCCCGGCGGAGATAACGGGAATGCCCGCCAGGGCCGGGAGATTCATCGCGTCTGCCGCTTCCGGCGTAAGGAGGCCAATGGTTTCCCCTGCATCCACGATGGGAGGGAAGAGGCCGCGGCTCAAACCGAGGCAGTTCAAAATGAATTCGGAAAAATCTCCCGTTTCCAGATCCGTGAGCTGGGAGGTCCCTGCCATGGTCCGGTCTGTCGCCATGATGCCGGTGAGCTTGTAGGCCAGCAGGTTGGAGATGAAGAGCCACGCATGGGCTTTTTCCAGAAGTTCCGGGTGGTTTTCCCTGAGCCAGACGAGTTTGTAAATGGTGTTGAAAGCAAAGGCCCCCACGCCGGAGATACGGTTAAGTTCCTCCTGGGAGATATATTTGCCGATGTTTTTCATGACCTCCGCCGTGCGGGGGCATTTCCAGGATATGACAGGATAGAGCAGGTTGCCGGCGTCATCCACCAGCGCGCCGTCCACGCCGAAGGTGGTAATCGTGACGGCCGTCACCTGTTCCGCATTTAGCCCTTCCAGGGCCTTCACGGCACATTCGGAGAGCTGTCTGAAAATCCGGTCGGCGTCCCAGACGTGAAATTCCGGATTTTCCTCACCGGGCAGCGTGGCGTTCGGCTGTGAGGCCTTTCCCACAATGACGCCTTGTTCATCCACAACCATGGCGCGCACATTAGTCGCGCCGCAGTCCAAGCAGAGGGAGTACATGAGTTAAGATTTAATAGTGAAAAGTTAATAGGAATCCGGCTGAGCTTGTTGAGTTGGTTTGTTAATAGAAATGAGCATTTTAGGGATTTCTGTGCTGTCTTGGTTGACAGAGGAAGATTCCGTTTCCGTCAGGCTTCCGTGGCATGCAACAGTTTAGGCCGTGTATGCGTCCCGGAATATTCCTTCAGGACAATGCGGGTTTTGGAAAAGAAGTCCCTTCTGCGGCTCCCGTAAGCAGCTTCGGATAAATTGGCGGCAATGCCCGCACCGGAACGTAGGAGCTGGCTGAGCAATTCCCGTTCGACGCCCTGCTTTTTCAAGTACCTGCATCATTGAATAATGCGGACTGCGAAAGAAAAGCTTTTCGCGGAAACGGGACTTTCTGCCATGTTTTATCCGAAGCTGTTAACTATTACCTATTAACTGTTACCTTTTCGTTTTCAGTATTTTCCGTATAATGGCCCGTAGTTGGCGCAGGCCCGGAAATCAGCTCCTTCCGGGTCCGCCGTGCCGTGGAGACCCCAGGCAGAGGGGCGGTAGATTTGGTCATCCGGAATGTTATGGGCGTATACGGGAATGCGCAGCATGGAGGCCAGCGTCAGGATGTCTGCGCCGATGTGGCCGTAAGTAAAGGCTCCGTGGTTGGCTCCCATGTTGGCCATGACGCTGTACACGTCCGTAAAGGCTCCCTTGCCGGTCAGGCGCGGGGCGAACCAGGTGGTCGGCCAGCCCGGGTCAGTGCGTTCGTCCAGGGTCTTGTGCACCTCGGCAGGCAGATCAACAGACCAGCCTTCCGCCACGATGAGGACGGGGCCGAGTCCCTTGACGATGTTCAGGCGCATCATGGTGACGGGAGCGCCGCCCCTGGTGACGTAGTGGACGGAGTAGCCGCCGCCGCGGAAGTATTCCCGGTTGGCCGGGCACCAGACGGCTTGTTCCATCATGGTTTTCGCATCGTCCGGAGTGACGTCCCAGTGTTTTTTCATGACGGGCTGTCCGTCCTTGCCCGTGCAGGCCATGCAGCCGTCCAGGGCGGCGGAGCCGGAATTGATGAGGTGGATGATGCCGTCCTTGGCATGGCCTTCCAGCGTATAACCCGTGACGCGCTTTACGGCTTCCGGACTCCAGTAGGTGCGAACGTCCGCGAAGACATTGGCCTGTCCGGTCAGCAGATAGCCGAAGAGGAGGCAGGCGCCGTTGAGAGAGTCATTTTCCGTGGCGAAGGGAAGCGGGGCGCGCGGGCCGTTCCAGTCAAAGGTGGAGTTAAGCAGGGTTTCCGCGATGTCTCCGTTCGGGTAGAAGTCCGTCCAGTGGCGCTGGCCCTGGAAACCGCCGGCAATGGCTTGGTAACCCAGGGATTCTTCTTCGCGGTCAATTTTCTTGAGCTTGGGATTGCCCTGCATCATGTCGCGGAAGATCATGGCCATCAGCACGCTTTCCCTGAAAGTTTTGCGGCGTCCGGCTTCATCCAGCTTCAGGTCCGGACGGTTTTTGTCCTCGGCGAATTTAAAGACGGAGTCAGCCCATTGCATGGCGAGGTCGAATTCCGCTTCGTCATAAATTTTCTGGTCCATGCGGCGGCGCACTTCCGTCATGTCCACGGCCTGTACGCGGATGCCCAGGTAATTTTCCCAGAAAGACTGGTCCACAATGGAACCGGCAATGCCCATGGAGCAGCCGCCGATGGAAAGATAGCCTTTTCCGCGGAGGGTGGCTACGGTGAGGCCGGCGCGGCAGAAGCGCAGGATTTTTTCAGCTACGTCTTCCGGGATGGAAGTATCCGTGGCGTCCTGCACGTCTTTTCCGTAAATGGAGAAAGCCGGGAATCCTTTCTGGTTCAGGCCGGCCAGCGCAGCGGCCAGATACACGGCACCGGGGCGTTCCGTGCCGTTGAAGCCCCAGATGGCCTTGGGAGTGAACGGATCCATGTCAAATGTTTCACTGCCGTAGCACCAGCAGGGCGTAACGGCTAGGGAGACGCCGACGTTGTTGGCCTTGAATTTGTCCGCGCAGGCGGCGGCTTCCGCCGGGCCGCCGATGCAGGTGTCCGCAATCACGCATTTGACGGGTTCTCCGGAGGCGTGGCGGATGTTGGCCTCAATAAGGGCGGCGGCCGCCTTGGCCATGTTCATGGTTTGATCTTCCAGGGATTCCCGGACGCCGAGGCGGCGACCGTCAATCGTGGGGCGGATACCGATGGTTGGTAATGCTGTTTTCATATCTTGCGTAGGTGATGTGAAGCTGGTTCATGCCTGGGCAGGCTTTTCTTCCTCTTCCTTTTTCAGATGAGTGTTGCGGAAGAAGAAGCCGTAAATTAATACCACGGCAAAGCAGATGATGGGAATAAAGAAGGATGACCGCACCGCTTTTTCCACGAAGTTTTCCTGGGCCGTCTGGAATTGCTTCATGTCCAGGGGCAGGGCGATGAGGTTGTCCAGCACTTCCGCCTGGTTTCCGGATAACGTGGAGAGCGCCGGAATCAGGGAGAATTGCTGAATTTGCTGTTCTCTTCCGGCAGGAGCGGGGAGGCGTTCCAGATTGGCTTTGAAAACGGCCAGTTCCCTAGGCTTGAGGGAGGAGCAGCCGGGCAGGGATTTGGCCGCCTGCTCAAAAGCGTCCCCTTCCAGGGAGGGGAGGGTAAAGAAGGTTTCCAGGTTTTTCTGGAATTTGCCGGCGGCCCTGGCTTGTTCTTCTCCGTCCGCAGGGCTGGCTTCTGACATCCTGTACAGCGCCAGCATGGCTCCAGATAAGGATTTCCGAGCGTCCGCAGCTTCCGCCTGCGCGATCAGAGGACGGTTGATGGATTCAAAATAGGCCACCTGGTTTTTTACTGTGGTGTTGTCTATCCAGGAACCCATGTACGGGGTAATGACTGCGCCGCCCAGAATGGCCATGATAAGGCCCGCAGCTCCCAGTTTCACTTCAGACCCCAGTCCGCGCAGGGCGATGCCGTAAATAGTGGGGAACATCAGGGACATGCAGCCGGAGATTCCGACCAGTGTCCAGACGGAGATTTCCCTGGGCAGATAGATGGTGCCCAGGCAGCAGAGAATGCCGGCGACGGCGAAAAGGGACATCATGTTGGCCGGGTTAAATTTTTTCATCAGGGCCGTAGTGATGGCGCGGCAGGCGATGAACAGGATGATGGAAAAGATATAGTAGTTGGAGGCCGCCGCTTCCTGCATTCCGGGGAAGACGGACATGATGTATTTAATCGTCCACGTCCACACGGCAATCTGCACGCCTACATAGAAAAACTGGGCTGCCACGCCGCAGAAGTAGCGCGGAAGCTTCACCAGTTTCATAAGCTGGCAGCGGTAGTCCGGCATGATGAGCAGGAAGGCGATGGGCCCGATCATCATAATCAGGATTTGCTGCACCATGCTGAATTCGAAAGCGGAATAGTACTGGAACAGGAAGGGGATGAGAATCAGGGCGATGCAGAGTCCCAGGCGGCCGAGTTTAGAGGAAAGGGGCTGTGTGTTTTCCCGGGTGGGTACGTTTTCATCGTCGGATTTGTAACGGCAGAAAAAGAACCAGATGACGGCGGCGATGGCTACCAGGCCCACATAAGGAACGCATACCCAGAAAAGTTCATCGCTGACAATGGCGTTCAGTTGTTCCGGGTCCATGGCTTTGCGGGTGTCCATGTCCGCATCGTTCAAGTGTGCCAGAATGAAATATTTGGCCAGGAAAATACCTGTCAGGGAGCCTATGGGATTGAAGGCCTGGGCGAAGTTCAGACGGCGGACGCTCGTTTCCTGGGACCCCATGGAGAGAACGAAGGGGTTGCAGGTGGTCTCCAAAATGGAGAGGCCTCCGGCCAGCACGAAGATAGCCATCAGATAGATATCGAAACTTTGCCCGATGGCGGCGGGAATGTAGCACAGCGCGCCGATCATGTAGAGCCCCAGCCCGATGAGGACGCCCGCCTTATAGGAAAATTCCTCCAGAAGGATGGAGGCGAAAATGGCAAGCACCGCATAGGCCCCATAGAAGGAAATCTGAACTCCGGCGGATTCCGAAGCATTGATCATGAATATTTTGCTGAATGCCGGAACCAGGTTGTCCGTCATGTTGTTCAGGAGGCCCCACAGCGCAAAACAGGAGACCAGCATGAAGAACGGCAGCCGGTATTGTTTGGGAACGATCGGCACGGTAGAGGTACGGTTGTTATCCATATTGCTTTTGTCAATTTCTCACAAGGACGGCGGTGCGTCAATCTGGAAACCGAAAAGAGTCCAGAAATTATCCAACCTGTTGATAAAAAAAATAAAATGATGTTTTTCCATGGTGATATTCCGTCAGTGTCCGCAGAAGCTCTTTCTTCTTCTTGACTTGTGTTTCCGCGGCGGATAGGAATGAAGAGATGAAGAAGAGTATTCTAGCCGTCTGTCTGGGCCTGGCCGGATTCTGGAGCGTTCTGGCTGAAGATTCTCCCATTGCGGCCCCGGGAAGGGTAAATGAACAGGGGGATGCGGAACTGCCTTCCGGGGAATTGTTGTCGGATCATGTGGCGGAAGCGGAATTTACGGGAATGATTCATCGGAAATGCAGGTTCCTTACTTCCCTGTGCCCGGACAAGTGCGACCATGCCAGGGATTTCGCCCATCCTGCAGAGTGCGGATATTTTGAAGAAGATATCCGCCCTTAAACCGGGGGACAAGGTGGTTCTTCACTGGGCTCATTATTATATGCACCGGAATTCCAGTTCTTTCCCGGAACGTCCCGTGATTTCCGTGGAGCCGGCGGCTCTTTCCGGAGGAAAAACGGGAAAGTAAGGACTGGTCTTTCCTCAGGCCGTTCAAGCGGGGCTGGACGCAACGGAAAGCCGTGTGTTAGGAAACGGACCGGCAAATAACGCTGCTCCGGGCAAGATTGCCGCGGGGGGCGGCGTATATATCCCGCGAAACACACCATAAATACGATGCGTTTATCTTTG
>OMBL01000631.1_pt1 | contig 14606 bp, 18 predicted proteins | sample 1644871 | NCBI WGS metagenome assembly OMBL01 (sample SAMEA103958115, study PRJEB25191) | human gut metagenome | biome: human-associated habitat [ENVO:00009003]; feature: intestine environment [ENVO:2100002]; material: feces | place: Germany | collected 2013/2015
TTTGTGGGAAAGCAGTACTACCGTCTCCACATGTGTCGTCTGTTGAAACACCGTTTTTTCTATCTCTCTGCGTATCTCTAAAGACCTTGTAAGCCTTGTAAAATCAGGCTTTTTCAAAAAGTTCAGAATTAGAAATCTTTTCCGTTCTCTGCGTATCTTGTGGGGCGGTGGCAATATGGTGGCACTGCCACCGCTGAACCCTTGACCTTGCTTATTCCTTCATAGCACCTGTATTTTACCATGCTACAATACCGCTGACAACTCATATAAGCGTTATATAGGGCATTTCTACCCCACACCCCTATATTTTATCATTAGCGTTCTTTAGGCTTTCTGACAAGGCATATAAGAATAGCAACCAACAGCACCACTTGAATGATCTGCAACCAATCCATACTGTTATCTTTTATAGAATCATCCACCGCTGTCTGCTGTTGTTCAGCATTGATGCTGATGTTGTATTTTCCATCTACCACTTCAATCTTGCAGTCAACACCCTTTGCATCAATGTTCAGATTCTGCACCGGGTCAGAAATCTTGACCGTTTCATCCATTCCGGCAGAACTTGCAGCCACTTCATTGCTGTTTGGATAGACAATATATGTATTGTTTTCATGCTGCGGGGTGCTATCTTGAATAACAGGCTGTGATGTGTCCCCAGTTGGTGTCTGATAATAGTTGTTCGTTGTATTTGTCGTTGTGGTTGTACTGGTGTCACCTGTGCTATTTACCTTTGAATTATCAACCCGGCTGCTTGAATTATCGGTTGTAGTATTAGTTGTGGTGCTATTCACTGTGTCCCCACTGCTTACAGTGCTTGTATTGGTGTTTGTAGTGTCCGTTGTTGTATTGCCTGAATTTCCCGTATTGACTGTATCATCAGATTTTGATTGATCTGTTTTACCATCAGGTTCTTCTTTCCCCGGCTGTGTTGGTTCAGGTGTTTCACTTGGTTCTGTTCCGGGTTCGGTTTCATCCGGCTTTTCCGTGTCTGTTGGTGTTGATGACTCTGTTGACGGGTCAGTTGATGGTTCGGAAGGCTTTGACGGGTCAACCGGGTCTGTTGGTTCTGTTGGTTCAGGTGTTTCCGGCTGCTTTTCTGAATATTCCAATTTCAGCAGCGCATTTTCCTTTGTTGGGTCTACATCAGGAATATAAATATTTTCATCAAAATCATAATCACAGACCCACCCGGCAACTTCAAAATTGTCCGTACTGAACAGTTCATTGAGTTGTTCAACTGTATCTGTCAATGTTGTCACACCTGAAACCTTGGTTGCAATATCAGCACCGCCATTCACTGAACTGTTTGCATACACTTTTGTTCCTGTAATAATTGTATTTCCGGCATTAGATACACCACCACCAAAGTCATTCGCCTTGTTTCCTGTTATTGTCCCGCCTGTTATCGTACAGGTTGCAACATACGAGCTGTTATCAATAGCACCGCCACAAGTAACTGCACCGCAATTTTTTATATTGCAGTTATTGATTTCAACCTGTGAATCCCCCTGTATTTCAATAGCACCGCCCGCAAGGGCATAACTGTTTTCAAAAGTACAATCATTGAACACGCATGAACCTGACTGAATTTTTACCGCACCGCCAACACTCCCGCTACTTGAATAATTTTCACTATTTCCAAAATCATTGAACTTGCAATTTGTGAAAGTTGTTTCATACTTGCTTGTTATCCAAGAATAGGATGAAGCAATCCCACCACCGTCAAATGTTATATTCGTTACCGCTTCATTGATGTATTCAAAAACAATACGGCTATCTGCTGAACCTCTCTTTATGGTCAAATGCTTGGAACTGCTGCCGATTTTAACATCAGTACCTAAATCAATTTCACCATGAACAACAATTATATCACCATCCTGTGAATACTGTACTGCATCCTTGAAATCATACCAACTTGATACAGAATGAATAGTTGATGTTGTTTCTGCTTTGACTGCCATACTCACCAAATTCACACACAACAGGCATACCAATAGCACACTGACCACAATCTTCTTTTTCTTCATCTTCTGAAACCTCCAAAATAATATTTTCCCCATAGGACAGGGTAAAAGTATTATATCAGGGATTCATATAACGCTTATATAAATGCTTGGTTGAATTACTTGATAAACTAAAAGCACGGTTATTTGACCGTGCTTTCTATACTCTATCTTTGAAGAACTCACACCATTCAGGATTTTCTTCATCAAATATTTTTTTCTGTTCAGGTGTTAGGTTGTGCGGATAATCAGCAAACATATTGAACACTTGCTTTTTGTCAAAACTGAACAGCCATTCACCGACTGAATCAGGTGTATCTTTCCACCAAATCTGATCTGTTTCATTGTTCTTGTACCAGTTACTTGACATCACCCGTCACCCCTTCAAACACATTTTCCATGTATTTCATGCAGTAGTGTACCATCTTTCAGACATTCACGAATAATACAGTTTGTTGCTTTTTCAGAATCAATCTGATTCCCGTTATCATCCAAATAATAAATTTCTGAATAGTCACCACCTGACGGTGTTCTTTCATCAATTCTTTCATACGTCATACTGTGTCACTCCATATCATCTGACGGTGTTTACTGCATATTTTTTATCATATTTCTTTTTCATTTCCTGACGTTTCTTTTCTTCATCAGTGAATTTTTCCTTGACGGAATCACCCATTGTTGTCATTCCTTCAATAGTCCCGTCTTTGTTTCGTTTGATTTTTATAGATTGAACCGCTTTCATCATTTTTAGTCCCAATGTTCCCCGTCTTTGGGGTATAATTCCAAAATAGCATAAAAGTTTGGAATATCTGCAATCTGTTTTCCATCTTTTAACGCTGTCAACACTCTAATCTTTTCATCCAGTAGTTCATCACTGTCTAAATCAAAAAATTGTGTCATTGTAGGTGGGAAATCAACTTCTGAAAACAACTGTCTGACCTTGATGCCCTTTTCATCTTTCATATATTCTGCAAATTCTTTCTTTAATTCTTCCGGGGCATCCTCTGTCAGATGCCAGTTGTCAGGTTCAGGGACAAAAAAAGGACTATCCCAAAATGACGGCATTGATTGTGACATATTACTTCACCCCTTTTTTTATTTGCCTTAATAATATCATCTTTCAAGGCAAAACAAAAGTCCCTGATCTGCACCAAGGACTTTTGCATTGATTGGGGTTACTCATGCACCCCTTCCGTCATATTGTCTACCGCTTCATTGACTGAATCTGTCAGTTTGGTCATAAAACCATCAATGTCATCACCGCTGTTCACGGTGTTCTGCATACCTGACATATCAACATTGATTTCAGCGGTTGTGAATCTGTTAATTGCTTCTTGTTCTGCAATGTCACGCAAATACTTCAATTCATCCTCTGATACTTCCAAAGAATCCTTGATTTTGCCTGTGTTATCGTCAATGTTTCCAATGCTGTCACCCACGCCTGAATTTGCTATTGCATCATTGAACCCTGATGTGTAATCACCTACATTAGGGATATCTGTCTGACCGAATACATCCGACAGACTAAAGTTTGAAACCTTATCAGCAATACCGTCACCCCATGCTGCACCCGCATTGAACGCATCTGACGCCCAACCGTCCTGAAATGCATCAAAGGTTGTGAAACCTTCATTGAACGCATCACTGATTGACTGGTAATCTTCTTTGTTTCCGGCTGCTTCACTTGCTTTGGCTGCATAGTCATCCGCTGCGGATGAAATGCCTGAATAGTCAAATTCAACAAACGGTAACTTATTCAGTGCTGAACAAATACCTTCAATGACTGAAAGTGCCGTGCTTAACAGGTTGTAAAACCATGACTGAACAGAACAGATTGCATTGTGAAATGCCGTCATCATATTGGATGCAAGTGCTGCAATGGCGTTTCCAATACCCAAGGCAATGTTTGCCACGGTTAGACCCAAGTTCTTGAAGAACTGAATCACCACGTTCACACCGCCAGTAATCACACCGAACCCTGAATTTGCAATACCTGTCATTTTTGCTATTGCTGAACATACCGCCATAATTACCGCAATCAATGCAATGATCAGCACGATAATCCAAACAACAGGACACGCATACAATGCACCGTTATAACCCATCTGTGCAGCAGTTGCAGCCATTGTCTGACCTGTAAGTGCTGCCATAACACCGATTTTTGCAGACATTGCCACTGAATGAATTGCTGTTGCAGCAGCGGATGCAATTTCTATTCCCTTCACAATGCCAAGATATGCTGCATATACAGCCAGTGCAGCAATGACACCGTAAATGATTGGACTGATGACAGACCAATTATCCGCAATGAACCCGCCGACAGTTCCGACCAGTTCAAAAATATTCAGTACAACATTCGCAAGGGTTGCCATTGCTTCAATAGCACCCTGAATGAAAGTCTGAAATGCTTCACTATTGGCTAAATCGTTCAGTCTTTGAAGAACAGGCTGAAATGCAATCAGTGCGGTGTTCTGCATTGACTGCCACATCTGCCCCCAAGTCATAGGCATTTCATTGAATTTGCTGTTAATGTCATCAGCAGCAGAAAAGATTGCTGCCTTGACTACATCAGCGGAAAGTTCCCCATCCGCTGCCATTTCCCTGATCTTACCGATTGGAACATCAAGATAGTCCGCAATGTTCTGAATCAGGTTAGGTGCTTGTTCAAAGATACTGTTCAATTCATCACCACGAAGGACACCTGAACCAAGTGCCTGTGATAACTGCAATTCTGCATTTGCTGCTTCTTGGGTGCTTGCCCCGGCAATCGTCATCTGTTTTTGAATCAGATCAGCAAAAGCAACAACTTCTTCTGAACTGCTGAACGCATCCTTTGCATTGTTACCAAAACGGGCAACAACATCAGCCATCTGACTGAATGAACCCCTTGCATCCTGTGCTGCTGCATATACCATGTTGACAAGTTCAGCGGTTGTCTGAACCCCGTCATTCATCATGTTCAAACGGGATGTTGTCTGAACAAGTTCGTCTGAAATGTTCAGTGCTTTCCCAACTGACTGAATACTGACATAGGCTGCAACTGCCCGTTTGATGGTGTTGGTCAGTTCATTTGCCTGTTGTGTTCCGGCTGAAACTTCCTGATTGAAACGCCCCTGTTCATCCACATTGTCACGGATGTACCTTTCTGTGTTGCCAACAGTCTGTGACAAATGCAAATAGGCATCATTGGCAGCAGAAACATCCATGTTCTGCATTGCCTGATTCAGTGAATTTTGTTCCTGAATAGCCTGATTCAACTGCATACGCAACTGTTCCAGTTCTGCATTTGCATTGTCTGCCCCAACATTTACCGGGTTGTTCTCAATCTGCTGAATCCGCTGTTGAATTGCAGATAACCGCTGTTGCATGGTGTTCATATCCTGAACTGCTGCATCCGGCAGTATATCCATTCCCTGTGCGGTCTGTGAAATCCTTGCCTGTGTGGTATTCAGTGTGTTCAACATATCGTTTGCACTCTGAACTTCTTGCTGAAATCGTTCAACACCTGTTCCTGTGAACACATCCATCCCATCAGTATTCCATGTGACCGGGATTTCTACGGGTTCAGGGTCAGGCGGTGCGTTTGGCTGAATTTCAGGTCTGATTGGTTCAGGATTTTCAACCAAAGGATCAGGAAGTACCGGGTCAACAGGTACAGAAATCGGTTCTTGATTTCCACCATCCACAACAGGCGGTGCAATATCAGGTGCGGTCTGTCGGCTTGCTGCCTGATTCATTGCTTCAATGGCAGCAGTTGCCTGATTGATTTCATCCCTTGCCCCTTCAATGCTGCTTGTATCAATATCAGCGTTCATTGACTGCTGCATCTCATACATTGCAGACACGGCAAGGTTCACTGAACTGATGATGTTGTTCAACACTCCGCTGAATTGGTCATTAAGTTCAATACCTGTCTGAATTGATGACACCCGTTTCACCGTCCTTTCTTAGTGTTTTTTCTTTGCCCTTGCTTCTGCCTTTTTCTTTTCCTTCTTGTCATGTTCGGCTTTCAGTTTGATTGAAGCAATCACAAAGGCTTTTTCCTGTTCGTCCATTTCTAAGAATACAGAAGGAAGAATGTGCAATTTAAGAAGGGCATAGTAAGCATAATTTGCTTCACCATCCCCTTCTTCTATTAGTTTTTTGCTTCTTCTACCTTTTCATCAAGGGTCTTGGTAAATCCCTGAAACCTCTGCATCCATAACTGGAAGTCCTGCATTTCTCCGGCATCATCCACCATTGCATACACCAAATCATTAGGTGTCATAACACCGTAACTGTCCTGTAACTCTTTATCATAAAGGTCAGGAAAAACAGTTGCCTTTACAATCATATCCATAAGATACTTTGAAGTGTTCAGTTTAGGTCTGAACAGGTTAGGTTTACCAGTAACCTGTACCTCAATGGTGTTTGCATCACGTAACGCTTCATTTTCCTTTGATGTAATGTGTCTGAACTCCCATCTGATAGGTGTTCCGTCCCCACCAATAAGTGAAGCAGTAGGTGCAAACTTTTCATTCTCCTTGACCTTTTTATTCTCTTTCATAAATGCACTAAATTTTGACATTTTGTTGTTCTCCTTCCTGTTAATCAATGAATAGAAAAAACCCCTTATATGGCTTTATATAAAAGCTACACAAGGGGTTCTGTTACTTAGTTAGTAAGAAAACCCGTAAGGTTTGCAAAAGATTCAGGCATTGAGAAGTCCTCAAATGTTCCTTCAATCTCTTCATCAAGGTATTCCCCGTCAGCATCAAATTTTGCTAACACACCGCCGTCAGTGTTGCAGTCATAGAAAATGATCGTCTGTCTGCCCGCATCACTGGTTGGGTCATCATTGGTGATCTGCATTTCAAAATACACATCCTCACCAGTGTTCTTATAGTCAAGTAATGCCTGACGAAGAACTGACTGGTTATAGTGTGCCGTGCCGGAAAAAGTACCTTCCATACCACATGACTTATGACCCGCCATGATTGCACCAAGGCGGGGAACAGTAGTCTTGGTTTTCTCAACCTTTGCTTCCATATCAATCATCTGCATGAAGTTGTATCTTCTACTTCCGATTGTGATAAAACATTCAGCAAGTTTTGCTGCAATAGTGTCCCTTGCTTTCATTGTTACATTCGGCATTTTATTTCACCCCTTTCTTACGCAACCGTAACCGTTTCATAGAGTTTACCCATAGCGTTCACAACGGTGATTGCTGATGTAATCACAACCGCCTTTTTGGAATCGCCCTGTGCAACCGTAACATCAGAATCAGTGAACCCTTCAATAGCACCAAGTTCCTGTAACTGTGTACGGATTTTCACCAAGTCAGACCAAAGGGAAGTTCTGCCTGATGCGTTGTTTGGAACAACACCAAGATACTTAGTGTTAAAAAGGACTGCATCATCATTACCTAACTGGTCAATAACTCTGATCGTCTGATTGTCCTTGAATACATCCCCGCAAGTGTCCGAAGTGGTCACCATAGAGTTAATATCTTCAAGCACACGGACAACGCCGTTGACCTTATGAAAAGTGAACTCACCCGCCTTGATTGCTGCTTTCAACTCATTCTGTGTGTAATTGGTATCAACGGTGAAACCGCCGTCATATTTCTTGTTCTGACAAGACTTATTGACCGCACAACCGCTTTCTGCACCAGTTACCCAGTACACAAGTGCTGCTTCTGACCATCCTGTATCTGTTACCTTGTTCTTCACACTGATAACACCCATATAATCAGCAGACAGGTTATAAATAACCAACTGGAACTTGATACCCAGTTCATCACGCAAACGCTTGTTGAAAGCCACATATAACTTCTTGGTAACATCATCAGTAACCACAACACCCATAGTGTTGTAGGTATATGATTCGATTTTATCCAAGTAAGCCTGATGTGCCGTGCCGTCAACCGTGCCGTTTGTGCCACCAGTTAAAGGTGTTCCGGCTGTAACAGCAAGATCAGCAGCCTTGAATGTTACATAATCGTTTGCCACAAGATCAGCAGCCTTGGCAACTGTCTGTGTATCAACCTTAACCGTACCAAAGTAGGTTGTAACATCATACTTGCTTGCATCATCTGCATTTTTCTGAATCACGATCTTCAAATCGTTACCACGAACACCGCAATACTTTGCAGTTGCGTATGTGTTCGCTGCCTTTTCACCACCACCATTCAGGCGGTATGTGTATAAGGTCTTTGCACCTATAAACAGATCATTAAGACCAAGCATCTTAGGACTGTCAAAGGCATAACCAAAAAGTTTCAGGCTGTTCTTCTGAAAATCTTCATTGGTCACTTCAAAAACTTCCCCTTCAACACCCCAGTCAAGTTCAAGGGGCATTGTTGCAATACCTCTGTCAGACAATGCAGCGGATGCGGATGCAGCCGATACAAAGTTGATATAAGCACCGGGCAGTTCTTTGTTCTGTGCGGTAAATGTACCACCACCTAAAGCCATACTATTTCACCTGTCCTTTCATGTATTTATCAATCAAATTGTCAACAGTTTTTAAGGTGTAACTTTTATCTGTATCAAGAAGGGCATCCACCAAATCCCTTCTGTTTGCATAGCGGTCAGATGCAAGAATCTGTTCCTTGCTGAACACTGGTTCAGTCTGTTCAGACCTTGCAGCAGTTCCCGTTGTTGCTGTCTTTCTTGCAGCCATCTTCAACCACCTTCCTTTACGCCTGTGCTTGCCGTCATGGTTTCCATAGGGGTGTTGTCCTCTGTCTTGACCGTGAAAAAGTCATAATTGACAAAGAAATTCAAAACACCGTTAACCACCTGATGATTCATTCCTGAACCCCGGATTGGTTTTGTATCACCGTCTGTTGTGATGTACTCCAAACAGTCATACATTCTTTCAGCCACACCGTTACATTCCCGCTGCACTTCATCAGACTTTGGGAAGTATTGGATGCAGAACTGATTGGTTCTTTCATACCGTTTACCCATAAACAGGTTGTTAGTAGGATTCAGGCAAGCAATAAAAAAGCAAGGCTCTTTCAAACCTTGCTTGATTTCTTCCATGTGAATTTCATAGTCATCCCCAAATTCTCCATTCAGGGAAACGCTGATTGCTTCAATTATTGAATTTATCATTTTCCAAGTCCCCCTAAATATTTCTTGATTTTGTTTTTAAGTACCTTTGGGGCAATTCTCTGTAATTCCTGTTCAGATATGGTCATCATAAACTGACCCTTGACCCAACCTGAATGATTGGCTGTCCTGTGTCCGTATTCAACATAAGATGCGTATTCAACCGGGTTCACAATCTCAATGACATAGGTGTCACCAAAATGATTCACCGTAAGACTGTCAGCATATTCCTTTGCTGAACCGTTTTTCTGACCAGTCCAACCACGCCTTAATGTACCGCCTTTTTTGCCTGAACTTGCCGGGTACTGTCCGACTGGTGTACGCTTGACAACCAACCGAAGCAACCGGGCAGCGAGTTCCTTTGCACACGATTCCACAAAGTCATCAGGATTCTGTAATTTTTCCAACTGCTGCTGAAAGTCTTTCAGACCTTTGCAGTCAAATTTTCCCATTTTCCCCATTTACGCATATTCCTTGAACAGTTCAAGCATAATTTCCTGATGCGTTGGGTATATGGCTGATTCACCGCTGCGGGTGTAATCTGTGGTCACATTGTCCTGTGTCACTGTCAGTTTTGACCCGGCTTTTATGGAAATGTCAGGTGAAACAAATATCTTTGCCCCCTGAACAATCGTTGCTGCTGATTCAGACTGTACCGCCGTCTGCATCTTCTCAAAAGATAGTCTGCAAGGTTCATCTTGCAAAACCACCACATCAACTGACTTTGTTAATTTTGTCTTTTCATCTTTTACTGTTTGATGCTCTGTCACCGTCAAAGTACCAAAATAGGTTGCTTCAATGGCTTTCCTTGCAGCCTTTTGTGCTGCTTTCATCTGCTTCACCATCTAATACGCCTGAATGAATTAAATTCACCCTTTCCGTAAGATAAAAGATAATTGATGAAAGAAGTCAGTCTTTGTTCAGGGGTCATTGAACCTTCACCAGTTGCAAATACTGTGTTGGTGTCCCCTGTCTGAATCTGCTTGACAGCATAATCTAAATCAAACCCGGTAAGGTCATCAGGTGTAAAGGTTTTCTTGAAAAGAAGAAATTCACCCACTGCCATATCAACAGCAATGTGTTCCAGTCCTTCCGGCACATCAGACCAGTTGATTTCATTCTTGATTGTGCTGCGTACTTTCTCAACACAAAAGGTCAATGCAAATTCTTCATCTGCCTTGACCTCATAACCAAGTGATTTCAACCGTTCTTTTACTGTATCAGTATTAAACATTGCAACCACCCTTTCCGATCAGAAATTAACCACGGGAAATAATACGGGCAATAGGTACTGCCTTGTGTTCAATGGTCTTGGTATCAGAGGCAACCAGTGACCAGTTCTTGCCGTTCTCTAACTCTGCGTTAGTCGGTGAATTGGTTGCCTGACTTGCCTTAGTGTAAGAAACACCCGCAACAGAAACAGCGTGACGTTTACGGGAAATAAGTGTGTCCTCACCGCCCCTTGTCTTAGCATCACGCACCATTTCATAAGGCACTTTTGCACCCACATCTTCAAATCCAATAGCACCTTCACCAAGGATATAAGTTGTGTACTCTGTGTATGCATCCTGTGCCTTAATACCTTTTCCTGTGTCCTCTGCAACAGCTTCAACAACCTTAGTAGGTAAAGAATCATCAATGATGACCAGTCTGCCGTTCCAAGTACCCATTTCAAGGTCACGTTCAATGCCCTGTGCATCCGTGTACTTTAAGTATGCAAGCAGTTTCAGGTTTTCAAGGTTAGTTGCAACTGCACTGTGACAGTAAACTAACTTGAACTTCTGCTTGTTATCACCGCAAGCCTTCTGAATGGCACTGTTCAGTGTGGTTGCATCCATCTTCATAGTGTCATCAGTGTGTTCAGCACCCGCCTGTGCAATATCATAAGTGTGTGCTTCAACAAATGCTGCATTAGCAGTTTTGATTGCACCTGAACCAGTTGCAGACATTGAAAAGATACCCTTTAAGATTGCAAGGATAACATCCTGATCTACACTGTTCCAGTAGTCATTGATCTGACTTCTTACGTTTGCCATGAAGTCAGTACCACCAGTTACATCATAACTGAAATCTGCTTCTGTCCAACCGTTCATTCTTCCGTAAGTGAAAACACCCTGTTCATAGGTGTCAGTCTTGCCCGGTGTAACATTGTCAACACCGTCATAGTTCTGTGGTGTGCCGGAAAGCAGACCAAAGAACGGAAGCACTGCATATACAGTACCAGTCTGTGAGTTGTTCACAAATGTGTCACGAAGTCGTGCATCACCAACGATTGCACGGGATTCACGCAACTTGTTCAGTTTCACGTTCGGAATTGCACTCATGTACTTACCGAACGCCTTTTCGTTAAAACTTTTAGCATCAAATTTTGCCATGTTTCAATTACCTTCCTTTCATCAAATTAAATCTGTGCATCCGGGTTTGCTTCCATGTAAGCGGTAAGTTCGTCATAACTCATTTTTGAGAAATCGACCTTTTCACCCTCACCCGGTTTCTGTTCCCCTGATGCTCCCGGCTGAAAACCTTTGAAGTTCTGCTGTTTGGTCTGCTTCTGTGCTTCAAACAGGAACTTGGTATCATCACCGCTTGTCAGCTTCTCAATCTGTTCAGCCAGTCCCTTGACATTTCCGTCCTTGTCAAGTTTGGCATCATTCAGTTCAAGTAAAGCCTTGACCGCCTTGATGTTCTTTGCCTTTGCACCAGTAAGTGCCTTTTCAACCGCAAAATCAATTTTCAACTGGTTCAGTTCGGATTCATAGTTTGCCTTGGCTGTGGCGTTCTCTGTCTGCAAGTCCTCAATCTGCTTTTTCAGGTCTGCATTGTCCCCGGCTGATACTTTCAGGGTTTCTAACTGCTTGTCACGGTCACCGACCTGTGTTTTCAGTCCGTCAACCTCTGTCTGCAAGTTCTTAATTTCAGCAGCAGATGCAGATTTTGCATTTTCAATGTCATCACCGTTGATTTTGATGATGCTGTCTGCCTGTTCCTTAGTAAGTCCTAAATCCTCTAACTGTTTTCTTGTCATTTCTATACCATCCTTTCAAATACGTTTTTATACGGGGTTACTCCCACATGATTGATTGGTTTTGTTCGGTTTACGCTTGACAACCCGCAAGAAAAAAGACACCCGTTGCCGGATGCCTTAAAAATACTATTTAACCCATAGTTGGGAGATAATCAGGATCACCAAACCTTTCTATGACTTAGGCTGAACGTTTCCACAACCACGGCAGTATGTTTTTCCGTCTTTTTCTTTTGTACACATACAGTTGTGTACTTCATTACATTTCGTTTCATTTACTTCTACATAATCTTTCATGTGCCTTTTATCCCCCTTTCTGACCTCATATAACCGCCATATAGCAATTATTACAGGTCTATTGATAACTTGTTAAGGTATGAAAAAAGCACGGCTATTTGACCGTGCTTTATAACAAACCATCTTCTTTCAGTTCTTCTTCAAAATCCTGTTTCAAAGAATTTATCAGAAATTCATTCAGATGCTTTTCATCATATTTCTGTTCATGGAAGAAAGCAATCAAGCCTTCTTTTTCATTCTTGTACATTTCCATGTGAAACTGCTTTTGTTCCTCTTGGGTCATATTTCTTTTTACAGGAATCATACAAACATCACCTTCCTAATGCTTTATCAATAATTTCACCAAAGATTTTTGCTGCTTCTCTTGGTTTATCACTGGTTACATATTCAGCAAAACATTCAGCAAAAAATTCTTTTTCGTTTTCTGCTGCATATTTACTAATGTGTTCTGCTATGAACTCTTTTTCTCTTTCATTCAGAATATCACGCCGTTGGGATAGTGTCAAACCTTGGCTTTTTAATTCAATCGCAATTTCTTGTCTATCAAACCCCAAGAATTTCAATGTCATATCCTTTGCAGTTTGGCTTGCACTGTGTAAAACTCCATATGAATTATAATCAGCACCCAATAACTTCTTCTTTGTCATATAGCCATCTAAGGCGTGACCAAGTTCATGTACAATGATGCTGTTGTGATCTGTACCTACTGGATGAAATCCGGCTGCAACATCACTTGCATAATTTTGTACTAATTTATCATAATTAGCAAACATTTTGTGTGTTTGAATTTCCCCTGTAAGTGTTCTACAACTTGCATAGGCATTACCTTTTGCACCGTCATATTTGAAAGATGCAAGTTGTCCTTTTAATTCAGGATATTTATTCAGTACAGTTTTATATGAACCAAATATCATATCAGCGGTATCATACTGCAATCCTGACATTTCTACTTTATCTATCGGTATACCTGTCTTTACTGCAAGGTTCTTTTCTACCTGTCTGACGGCTTTTGCTTCTTTTCCTGATAATGCTGCTTTCAAGTCTTTAACAATCTGTTTTAGACTTTCAGTTTCATCAAATTTTTTATTAAATACCGCTTCATACTCCGCTGCTTGCGGGGTATCCATAACATCCATATATGCGTCAAGTGCGTTATCTGTTTCTTTTTCAAGTTCAGCCAACCTTTGAACCTGTGTATCATATTCTTTTCTTGATGCAGTATATTCCGCAATGGCACTATCATCAGTATTGATCGCTTTCAGGTCTGACTTATCACCACTGTTGACAAATGACTTTTCCCATTCCTTATAGGTCATATTGCCCGGTACAAAGTAGGTCTTGCCTGTTTCTTCATCCCGTGTAGCACGTTCACCAACAGCATCAAATTCATCATCAAAATATGGTACTGTGGTTGAACGGCAATGAACATGAAAAGGTGGGGCAGTTTCCCCAACCTTCCATTCTGATATTTTGAAATGCTTTCCGTCCATCCCCCGGCATATATCCGAAGTGTGGGAATCAAGGGTTGCCACAATCTCATACATTTCAACATCCAGTTCAGCAAAACAGTCCTTTTGTGCTGCACTGCTGAAAAAGGCTTCTTCTGTCATAACCAACCGCCCGGCGTTGGTCTTGGAGGTGTTCATCTTCCGGGCAATTTCATCAATGGCTTTCTGTGGGTCTTTTCCCAAGATGATGTTTTGTGTCAGGGTGTTGTTCAGTTCATTGACCAACTTCTGACGGTTGCCCCATATCCTTTCACTGAAATTCTTGCCGTCAACCGCCCAAGGTTTATTGATGACCTTGCTGATCTGCTTATCATCCAGTGCGGAAAAGTCCCAACCAACACCTACACCCTTCTGAATCTCATAGGCTGTGTGATAATAGCCGGACTTGTAAACATCCCGCATTGTGCTGTCAATGGAATCAAGCTGATTTCCAAACATGACTTCAATGCTCTGTTGGGTCTGTAACTTCAAGGCTTCCAGTCTGCTGATATGGAATCTTGCAGATGCGTTTTCAAGTTGCTTTACCCAAGTACCGTTGATTGCATTTTCTTCACCGTACCTGATATAGTCCTGAATGTCCCATTTCAGTTCAGCAAGTTCCTTTGCCGTCAACATACGCTTTGCATCTGCAAGGGTTACCCCGTTGTTATCTGCAAAACGCTGATACCATACAGCA
>OMBL01000639.1_pt1 | contig 14462 bp, 22 predicted proteins | sample 1644871 | NCBI WGS metagenome assembly OMBL01 (sample SAMEA103958115, study PRJEB25191) | human gut metagenome | biome: human-associated habitat [ENVO:00009003]; feature: intestine environment [ENVO:2100002]; material: feces | place: Germany | collected 2013/2015
TATCCGCTATTCTATGCTTCCATTCTGGATGTTTTCTAGTTTTAAAAACTAGTATCCTCTTTATTAAATTTCCATTAATATATTTATCCATAATTAATCCCAATATTCTGGACAATCATCTGTCGTTAATAATCCTTTCTCGCATAGACCTCCATCATAGAATATACATGATGAGCATGAAAGATTGTCCCTGGACTCATATTCCTGAATACCTTCCTGGATATCTTTCTTAGCCTTATATCTATCTTTTCTATTCTCTTTCTTATATTCGTACTGCATCATCTTACTTCTGTAGGGAGAAGTGCAATTCTTAAGCATTTTGGCATACTTGGAATCATTAAGAAAATCCGTAATTGATTCACAAATTCTCAGTGCTCTATTTCTGAAAATAGGAACATTATACTGAACACTGGCTTTAATTCCGTTTACCGGGATATAGAACTTCCCGCAAGAGTTATAAACTTTTTTAGCTCTAGAAATCCACTTTCTTTTAGAAAGCTCTCTTCTTAATTTTCTGTCCATAGGCAAATAAATTAGTGTAGAATCTGGAGTGGGATTCGAACCCACGAAACACGGTTTTGCAGACCGTTCCCTTAGACCACTCAGGCATCCAGACATAAAGGGGAGACTAGCTCCCCCAGTTTTTAAAGTACCAAAGAATCGTATCTTCCTGTACGATACAGAGATGGTTTACTGTTAGGATCTTTAATCCACCAGTAGTTAATTTCGCCACCGTCCTTAGTAACAATAACATTCAACTTCTTGTCAATAGCGATAATCTCGTCATTGTAGAAGTCGTCTCCTACCTTAAGATTGCTGAACTTGGTAGAAGAATAGATAAAGTTATACGACAGGCTGTGGAAGTTATGACGACGATACTCATAGTATTCGTTGAGGGCTTTTCTTTCCTCTATAGTACAGTTATCCTCGTCATCAACAATAGGCTTAGGTATAGGATTATTAAATCTCTCAACAGCCTTGGAGAAGTTTTCAATAGAGAACTTATTCTTGTCTTGTTCAATTTCTCCAGTGTAAGCGTAACCTCTGATACAAGAATACTCATACTCATTAGTTACTACGTTGAAGAAACTCTTAGCCTTTTTCAAACCTTCAATTCCATGAATGTTAACTTCATTAACTATAGTTTTGAGAATATCAATAGTTGATATAGTCAAAGAATCAATGAAGTCAAGTAAATCTTGACGTGCTTCTGGAACCTCCAGGGCATCGTCTAGATATTCGTTTACAACCTTCAAATCAAGATTTTCAAACTTCTTGACGTAGCGGATTCTAGACGGACGTCCTACCATATTCTCGTTGATAGACATTGCATTAGTAGTCAACAAGAATACCTTACGATACTTAGAGTTATAAACTCCATCCATAATTTGGAGGATTGTAGAATCCGACTCGCTGAAGTTCTTTTCAAACTCATCTAGGAAGAGAACACAGTCTCCCTCAATACCAGAGAGAAACTCAATCATAGATTGATTATGGTCTCCCATATCCTTTACGATAATAACAGGAAGGTTCAACTTATTAGCTAATTCTTTAGCTGTGACAGTCTTTCCAGTACCTTTTGTACCAGTAAACATGATTCCCAAGTTTCCTTCTGTGTTATTATAAGTTTTGATTACATGGTCTATGAAATCTTCCTGCAGTCCATACATCTTGTACGGAAATACGAACTTGTCTGCATACTTATCCAGGTGATAACCTGTCATTGTCAGACTAATACTGTAAATACCAACCGGAAGAGATTCCGAAACCTTGTAACCTGAGCCTACTTGGGTGTATGTAGACCCGGAACACATCCAAACTTTGTTCATTTCTTTATTTTTAATTGTTATTTAATATGAATGTTTCAGAACATTCAGTTAATTAAAGTTCTCCACTGTCTTTGATAAGTTCTTTAGCCTTATCCATTCCAGCTTCGTAAGCCTCCACAACATACCGTATAGCAGTTTTTGAATCAATTTGATTCATGGAATTGCTACTGTCTACCAATTCTTGGATAATTTCACTTAACTCTTTCATAATCTATAATCGAATAAAAGTTGTAGGGTAGGAGGGACTCGAACCCTCACACATTTCTGTACTAGATCCTAAGTCTAGCGCGTCTACCAATTCCGCCACTACCCCAAGGTTACAATTCCCCGTCTCTTATTTTCTCAGCCATAGTACACATCTCTTGATAATACTTGACTACCTTATTGAACAATTCTTCAGGAACTATTGTACACTTTTCACTTCCCTGCCCAGGAAGCCATTGACGATTTATCATTCTCTTCTTTTCAAGACTTATTCTAGTTGTATTGCTATCTATGAAAACTTCATAGAAATCTTCTTTAACATCTTCTCTAAAGGCAGTAATATCTTTAGTTATCTTGAAATAACCAAATGATTGTCTATTGAAGTTTATTTGAAAGCATTTTCCCTCAAAACTTTTTAGAAGTTGATTATTTTCTTCTTCTTTTAGTCTCCTTCTTTCTGCTTCCTCTCTAGCAATATTATCTAAGTATTCACAATACTCTTGAAGAGAACAGCCAGGATGTTTCCTGGCATATTCTTTCATTGGACTTTCTCTTGACCACATTATTTCACTAATTTTATTTCACAACAAATATTGAGTTTGGGAATAGAAATCCACTCGCATATTCCATTGCTATCAACTGGTTTTCCTCCATTGATTGTGCAAATAGTAATATGTGGTTTAGCATTTGCACAAGGCAAGTCTGGTATAGTAACTCTAAAAGCTATTGCTTTGTTAGAGAAACCTATTCCATTTACTTCTACCATCCATGATTCATCAATCTTCTTTACAAGAGAGTCATATATCTCTTTGTCGTTTTGATTTCTGTGGAGCAGAGTACAATGGTCTAGATATAAAGTACTTCCTCTTTGAAGGACCAGATTAGCTATAATAGGATTAGCAAAAATGATTTTCATAAGCTCATTCCTATTATGTTCATTTAAAAACAATCCGAAATACTGATAATTCATAAATTCCAATTTTTAATTCTCTAGTGGACCTAGAGGGCTTTGAACCCCCGACCTCCTGATTATGAGTCAGTTGCTCTGACCTGGCTGAGCTATAGGTCCGATTTAGTCTCACTATCGTAGGACTATAAGCTCCCAACGTCCGACTGGCTACGGAAGGTTATTTACCGGTCTAATAACCTATTCTACTGTTAGTTCCTGTTCGCAGACATATTCAACTAGCAATTCATCATTACCAAATACCATAATCTGCAATACCACAATTTCCGGCCCATCCTTACTTAGTCTTGGTCTACTAGAGAATGCGTATTCTGACATAGAAGACCTAGAATGAAACCTTACGAATTTACTTCTAGGATGAGACCTCTGGATTATTCCGCTACTGGGAGTATTTAGAGATACTTTACTAGTTATCTCCCCAATATTGAAAGAAGTTACGTTAAGCATAAGCACTTATTGATTGACATTTAAATATTATAGTTTTACCGATAATATCATCAGGCTTTATGTTAAACTTAGCAAACTCCTCAACCAGCTCATTCATATCTTCTACAGAATACGTTTCTCCAATAACTCTCATATTATCTAGAGAAGTTTGGAAATTCTTTAGTAGTTCTGTAAGTAAACAGCTATTAATTATCACTTTCATTTTACTATGATTTGCTCTTCAGGTTTTAACTTAGCTGGAGCATCAGAGTGTAATTTACCACATCTTACACACCAACAAACTCCAAATGAATTTTCTCTCACTTTACATCTGCCTTTCTCACAGATTTTAACTACTTTTCTGTAATTCTCCTTATCCATAATTATATAATTTAGAAATACAGCCTTACTACCCCTATGTTCCTAGTTATTCTTTAGCTAGCTTTAGATTATTACTAGGTAATACCGCAACGGATTTATTCAGCTGACTTTACCGCCTCTTGGTATGCAAGGCTAGGTCTCCCTAGCGAAGCTGTATTTAGTTGGGCTACCAGGACTCGAACCTGGACTCTCAGAACCAAAATCTGATGTGACTACCATTACACCATAGCCCAGTTTAGCTTAACTATTCTCTCGAACCGTTAAGCCCATATTTACCATGAAAAACACACAATGCGTGGGACGAGGCAGGATCGAACTGCCGCTATCGTCCTGGATTTTCAGTCCAGCGCTCTACCTACTGAGCTATCGTCCCATGTAATTAGATACTCAAATCTAATACTTTTTTGTTCCACCAGTTAGTTAAATCTTGTAAAGAAAACTTAAATTCTTCCTCAAATTTTTCTACCGGAACAGTTTCATCTCCTAATTCTATTGCCCATCTCCAGCAAGCTTCTGTTTCAGCTACGTCAATAGGCTCTTCCATTAACCAAGTATCATCCATAAGCATATCAAGAAATGACTTATGAAGAGACTTAAAGATTTCAATTCTTTCTTCCATAACAAATTTTATTAAGCGGAGGCAGCTGGATTCGAACCAGCGGGACCCGAAGGCCCTCCGTCTTAGCAGGACGGTGGTTTAAGCCACTCACCCATACCTCCAAATTGCGAAGGGGCTTTTGTTATACTTTACTATTGAAATTGTAAAGCCCCTTCGCTGTGAATTACTTCACTTCTTCAAACTCAGTTGTTTCAGCTTTCTTCTCCTCCAACTCTTTCTTGCCGAGAACACTTTTCAGTGTATCAGCGAAAGGTATAGAGCGAAGCAAGTCGAACGCAGGATTCAAGTTCTCAGCAGTTTTAGCCATGAAGTTACCAGCGGTATTCTCGTTACCATAAACAGTAACCTGTCCAAGGTGAACGTGTTCAAACATCTGAGCAGATGCTTCTGCAATACCTGTCAACTGGTCAACTGTCTTGTACTGAACCACCATTTCAGGAGTCAAGCCAGATTCAATCATCTTCTGGACTGCCAGAGCAGGAGCCATTTCAATAGCCTGAACCTTGTCAGCCTCAGCCATCAAAGACGCTCTCTTACCCTCAGCTTCAGCAAGCAGTTTCTTTCTTGTACCTTCAGCTTCGGCTTCTAGCTGCAACTTCGTAGCATTTGCTTTAGCTTCTGCTTCTTTCAGAATTTCAGCAGCCTTAGCTTCTGCTTCAAGTACAGCCTTCTGCTTAACAGCTTCTGCCTCAATCGTAATACGTTCCTTTTCTTTTTGGGCAGGAACAATTGTCTCAGCATGAAGCTTAGCTTCCATAGCCAATGCAGCTGCTTCGTTTACTTCCAGTTGCTTTTCTTGCTTAGTTTTCTCGATAGTCATTTGAGCTTCTACCTTAGAAGTTCCTGCTACCTTTTCAGCTTCAGCCTTAGCTTTCTCGGCCTCTCCCTTAGCTTTAGAGACTTCAATTGTGGCATTTTGTTCTGCCACTCCTGCAATCTTATCAGCTTCAGCTGCCTTTACACGCTTGTCTGACTCATACTTAGCAACTGCAGCTTCCTGTTCGTTAATTGCTTTTTGCGTCTCAGCTTCCTGTTTTTGCTTAGCCTGAGCAATACGAGTTTGTTTCTCTGCTTCTGCTTCTGCTTTCTTAGAGTCAGCTTCTGCTTTAGCCTTAGCTACATTAGCCTCAGCTAGTGATTCAGATTCTGCTCTATTAGAATCGGCTTCTGCTTGAGCTTTAGCTATAGCTGAAATTTTCTCAGCTTCTGCTTTAGCTTTCTCCGATTCCGCTGCAGTATTAGCTTTAGCAATATTGGCAGCTTGCTCAGCTTTCTGATTAGCAATACCCGATTGCTTATTCTTCTCAGCTTCTGCAAGTTTGATTTCCTTCTCCTGGTTAATCTCTGCCACACGAACCTCTTGCTCTTGTCTAGTCTGAGCAACAGTAGTTTCACGCTCTTTCTCAGCGTCTGCTACAGCAATTTCACGTTGCTTGTTGGTTTCTGCAATCTGAATATCTCCTTTCTTTTTCTCTTCTGCAATGTCTGCTTGTGCCTGAGCAAGAGCTTTAGTTGCAGCTTTCTGACCTAGATTCTTGATATAGTTTGCATCATCCGAAATATCAGCATTGTTAATGTTGATAATACTGAAACCTACCTTATTTAACTCGGTCTCAATATTCTCCTTAGCTTTGCCGATAAACTTGATTCTATCAGCGTTAATTTCCTCAATCGTCATTGTAGCCATCAAGCTTCTCACTTCACCAATGAGAATATCCTTGATTTGGTCTGAGATTTCAGAAGTTTTAGCTGTTAAGAATCTACTTGCAGCGTTTTGCATTAATGTTTGAGTAGTTCCAATACCAGTGGTCAATGTTACAGGAATAGTTACCTTAATCATTTGACTGGAAACACCAGTAACATTTACTTGAATTTGGATAGGTTTCAAGGACATTTTAGCCCAGTCTTGGATTACTGGCATTACGAATGTACCTCCACCATGAATGATTTTGGACGGCAGAATAACTTCCTCCGACTTTCCAGTCTTCTCGTTAACTACCTTCTTCTTACCAGCCTTACCAAACACAACCAAGATTTCATCACTGGCACACTTACGATACCGTGACAAAAGTCCAATAAAGGTTAAGACTACTAGCAATACAATAACACCTGCTACAATAAGAGTTTCTGTTGTCATCTTTTAAAAAATTCTTTTTTAGTTAAAATAATACTTTCCATTCTCAAATTTAGAAATTACCACACGAGTACCAACCATATATCCCATTTTTGGGACTTCTGGATAGGCTACAATTTCCTCAGAACCTCCATTTACTTCAATAGTAATGAAGAAATGGTTTTCACAAGGAACTGTGATAATTCCAACCCTTCCAATCAAGGCTTCACCCTCTTCTGGAATGACTTGATGCTGGAGTTTTAAACAGAGTTTATATAAGTAGTAAAGTATAACCACGAAAAGAATACCGCACACTAATGCGATTAGATAATCATACCATTCTACAGAATGAGATATGGACTGCTTAACACAAAGCCATCCACTAGCTCCCATTATAAAATGTACTAGTCCTTTAAAAGAGACAATATCACTCACATCCATGTCCAATTCTCCATCTAAATCTACATCTAAGTCAGTGTCGCCACCAAACCAAGAGAGTATGAACTGAACAATAAAAATGCCATACGAAATGGCTGCTAAGAGATAATAAGTTTCGCTCATAGTAATTTACATAACCCTCCTTGAGTCGTATTATGAAGTACGTAATACACTCTCCCAGGAACGGAGACTCTATAGACATTCATGTGACTATTAGGGTACCTTTTCAACCGAAAAATAATTTCGGTCTTCCCTAGAAGTAAACGAGCAACAGACTGCCGTAACTATTGCTACAACAGCCATCATACAAATTAATCTAATTCTCTTCATAAGTTTTTAGTTATTGATATTTGCATAGGATAAAGGATTCGAACCCTTACTTTCGGTTTTGGAGACCGACGTGCTAACCGTTAAACACCAATCCTATAGATTGAGGAGGCAGTGGGACTCCAACCCACACATCGCTGTTACACGATTACTGGCAGTTTTCAAGACTGCTGCCTTAGCAATTAGGCTTATACCTCCATTATAATGAAACCTTATATTTATCCCAATCACTGGTTAATGTCAAGGCTCCTTTAACATTTATTTCACTTGAGGGAATCTCATACATGTCCCCAGTTATAACTACTACAAATACTACATCACAAGTAGAATTATCAAAATGTCTAATCTTAGAATCTCCAGATGAACCTCCGCAATTCTTCAACAAGACTTCATAATTTCCACTCTTTACCTAATGTTGAGTAGTTTTAACTGATACTCTCTTCAAACCCTCTTTATCTACTACAATGTCATATTTCTATGTATCATTCAAGGGAATTAGGACCGGAATGCAATGAGCAGTATAGTATGCTATAGCTCTTCCTAGTCCTAAATTCCCTTGATGAGATTTATACTAACTTTCCCAAGCGTTCATTTTTACAAAATTTGTATTAGATTTTCATCTTTACGATTACATTAAACCTGACTCTGCCACCCTTCCAAAAGCTAGTCTTATGACTAGCTAAGAATCATACCAAGAAGCAATAATACACAGAATATAGCTAGAATACACCAGCCTATAGCCTGGATTGCTCCTCAGCCAAATATACAAATCATTGAAGATATAAAGAATACAGCTCCTCCTACCACACTTATCCAACCTCCAGCATCTTCATCGTTTTTGGATAGTTTTCCTCTACCAGTTAGTAGCATAAATACTGATATTCCTAATAGTATGGTGCCTACTACAATTCCAGCTATCTCCTTATAGAGAAGTTTCCATACTACGATAGTTATTGCTGTTTGTCCCCAGGTTGGATTCTGCTATTCTTATGGCTGAATCTTCAACTGCTTTTAAGGTTTCATTGACTGCTACGCCAATTTCCTTACCAAGATTTGCATACTCAGAAACTTCCTTGATTTCACCCTTTATAGCTTTCTCTGTTGTTATCTTCTCAATTTGAGTTCTAGTATCGCTTGGCAACTTATCATAGTCTTCTTGTGATATAGTTATCTGAGAAAAAGCTGCTACGCTCATCCAGAGCATAGCAAGCATAAATACAAGGAACTTTTTCATTAGTCAAGCCATTCAAATCCTCTACCTTCAAAATGTCTTGCAAAACAAGCATCAAACACTAGCTTTCCAAACTGAGTTGACACATATTTTGCAATTTCTTCAGATTTGCACGCTAGCATCCCGACACCGGAATTGGCAACGCCGACGCCATTGCCAGAATCGAAAAAGCCGAGACCCGCATAGCCGCCATAATACGCGCTGCCGCCCACCAACGCGAATTTCTCGCCCTGATAACGGAAGTGTCCAATGACCTCTGCATCTTCCGGCACTGATTTCATTCTAAAGAACCGAACCCAAGGATACCATACAGTTCCAGTTAACAGATTGAACTTGTGACCTTCATTTAGCGCATCCAAGACTGTCTGCAACTTAGCTAGAGAATTTACAGATCTATTATAGTAAATAGTATCTCTAGTAACACACCCTAGATAGTTTACAGCATCCTCATAGGTTCTTATCCGTCCCATAATGTTTTCTGGAACGATTTCAACATTGCCAGTTTCGGCATTATAGATGGGTTTATAACCATCTGGACATTCAATTTCAATTGTCTTTTTCATTCGTTATAATATTTAATAAAACATGATTAGGGTGTTATAGCGGACTCGAACCGCTGACCTCTACAGCCACAATGTAGCGTTCTGCCAACTGAACTAATAACACCATCAAATTATTTAAGTAATGGCAATAACTTTTTACCAAGAATCTTTACTGCTTTCTGTGCATCAGCTACAGTTCTGAAATAAACAACACCTGGATACTTTACATTTTGATGCATGGCGACGTACACTCCTTTTATATCAGTTTCCGTCTTTCCAGATAGAGAAGAACCCCTTCCAAGGAAATAACCGCTGTTACTCTCTGTTTTATTCCAACCATTGTTTAAGTAATTAGCTACTATTTGTAGACAAATTAGAGACTTAGTTTGCTCTGATATCCCTAAAGGTAAAAATAGCACATCCCAATCCTTTTCAGATTCTAATATTTCTCCAAGAGAAGGGACTAGAACTTCTTCACTAAAAGCGGTAAGAGCTAATTTTTTCAAGTCTTCATTGCCACTCTCATACCATTTACGTGCCTGTTCTAAAGTTATTTCAAGGCAAGCTTTTGTTTTATTCATTTTATTCATTTTATTTATTAGTTTTTAATGGACACCAATCTGGAATTAATACCCTTTCGTAAGGTCTTAACATTCCTTCAATTAGTTTATTCTCAGACTCCTTACAGAGTGCTTTCTCATCGTCATCATTGAACCAGTCATTAGGATCTGGGTCAGGAACAATTAAGCAGTGCGGACATTCTCTACACTGCTTAATTTCTTTTTGAAATACTACACTAGTACCAGATTTCTGGTAAGTATCCTTCTCCATATTCATACGTTATCATTTTGTATTTATTTAAATTCGTTTATAACTGTTTTTATAAATGGTTTAATATCAAATAATAGTATTACAATAACAAATATAGTATTTATTACTGGTAATGCCATTATTGCGAGTCTTCTAACTGTAACAAATCGTTCATTTACTGCCATATAAAGGCCAACTATGTACGTGCTTATTACGTATATAAATGCTGAATATACAAATATCATCATAATATATTGAAATTAGTGTGGGATTGGGAGGACTCGAACCTCCAGTCTCAAAAGAGAGCAGATTTACAGTCTGCGCGGCTACCAATTACCGGTTACAATCCCGAATCGACCTAGTAGAGACCCTGGTTTCCTCATTTAAATATGACTAACCTTTATGCAGTGGGTATACATATTTCTAAAATCCATATCCTAGGTCTCGCTAATAGGGTTTTATTCATAGATAGATTGATAATAATCTATCCAATAGTCTGCCTGCATATCTTCGAAGATTTCTTTGAGTTCTTCATCAGATAGCCCTTCATATTTGTCTTCCATTATATCTTTCTCCTATTAAATAGTCTAAAATATTCGTCAGAATATACGCTGCATAAGTCCTTATACTTTTTTGGCATAGGATAATCAAAGTCATCAAATGCAGACTCTTTAATAAATCCATCATGTAGAGCCATATTTGCTGTGGTAACAGCAATATTACAATTACGCTCCTTTCCCCAGTCAACAATGTTACTCATAACACTATTAAAGTATTCTGTATCATTATCTACTTGGAGATAGATTTCCACTCTGCAAATTGCAGGATTTTTGAATCCTTGTCTACCTTGTCTAAGAGTTATCTTAGATACGAAATTCAAGTCTAGCAAATCTGCTATTCTATCCTTAGCTACAATTCTAGAAATTCTTATCATCTTTTGGTAAGTTATTTTACATAATTGTGGGATAGGTAGGATTCGAACCTACTAAGCCTAAAGGCAACGGATTTACAGTCCGTCCCAACTCTCCATCGTTGGCGCTATCCCATAAAGCAATTAACAGATTTGTTCTAATTAACATAGCTACTACAATTCTTCCTCTTGGCACCCCAAGTCCTCTAGTAGCTAATAGCCGCACTAGTGCGTGGTAACAATTTTAAGGGAACTCACCTCTGTTAATTGGAGTAATCAGGGATTCATCTAAAAGGCACCCTACAGTCCTAATTGCTGTACTAATAGTGAATGTTGATTACTTCTTGTCTGGATAGCAGGACTCGAACCTGCGGTCTCTACATCCCAAATGTAGCATCTTACCAACTCGACTATACCCAGATGCAAACACGTGTTTCACAACAAATGTTTACTAGCGGAATAAAAGAAAAAGAATTCCCTATTAATAGGGAATTATTTCTCTATCTTAGAGAAAGTATAATTTAATCTTTCTATAGATATGATGCAATCTTTTGCAAAGTTTATACCTTTTGTCTAATTATTAGCTGGAGGTTCCTCCCTAATAGTAATAGAATTTCTATTAGCAACATCACATTCTGGAAATATATAGATGTTATGAAGGTCGCAACATATCATAATATCTATTTCATCCTCGTTGTATTTGTGAACGGTCCCTTTGTTATAATTATTACTTGTTAAACTAAAGTTCAACGAGTTATTTACAGTTTTACTCGCAGTAGTTTTCACCTAAGTTCTGTAAAACTTGTTATTATAATATATAACAAAATCAAATGGTAGATTGTCAGACATTGGTAATAAAATATCTAATCCATATTTTGATAATTCACCAATGGCTATACGCTCTCCTATTTCTCCGAGCTACTTTTTGTTTCTTAATTCGTCTACATTTATCATAGCTTAATTATTTAAAGTTGGTTCTCCCTAAGAGAGTCGAACTCTTGTCTTTCGATTAAAAGTCGAAAGCTCTACCGTTGAGCTAAGGGAGAATAATAGTCTTTCCTTCCAGATTCGAACTGGAATTATCTGTTTAGAAGACAGAGGTTCTATCCATTGAACTAAGGAAAGGATAACTAAGAGTTTGCCTACTATTATATAGTATAATCTAGATTTCTCTTAGTTAAGAATTGTTAAATCTTCTCTTCAGAGATTAGTGCGTTCCCACAAGTAATTCGGTCAGAATCTTCCTCCTTAGATGGAACAAACACTATAACATCCCAACCTTCTTTCAATAAAGGTTGTTCAAAGCGACGATAAACGTCATAATCAGAGTATCCAGTTACCTGGAAACCATTCTCTATAGCAGAAGCTGTTTCATGTATAGGAGTGATTTTAACAATAAATTTCTCCCTATCAAATAGCTTTGACAATTCCTTCGCATCGAGAATAGTTTGTGAGGTTACTGGAAAATTTAGAGTATACTTTCTGCCTACTGGCATTGGTAACTCATTAGCCAACTGAGAAATTTGTGCTAGTGACAAACTCTTAGAGTCAAACAGCTCGTTTCTCTGTTCATCGTCTGTAGAATTGATTGAAAACTGTAAGCCTGCTTCTCCATTGTAGAACTCGTTTTTTATGCTACACCAAACCTGTAAGAAGTTTCTAAGCTTATTATTTGCTTTCGGAAGCATCGTGGAAACTACTGGATGAATAGTTTTAGCTATTAACCCTGCAGACTTAACTACACCTCTGAGAGCAAGTCCAAATGCTAATACATTATCATTCCATGTTGGTTCTCCCATTCTAGCAAAGTGTACATTAAACCTGTCTGTTTCTCTGACACTTTCGCCTTCTATAATAGTTCGGATTTGTCTATCCATATCTTCTATAGAAGCATTTCCATAGAATCCAAACTTGGGAACATCACAGAATTTACAATGCATAGGACAGCCTTTCTGAGTTGAAATAGTTGCTACCCATTTCTTGCTTAGGTCTACTGCTGTATTCTCTACTCCATTGATTTCCTTAGTTAGACCTAAGAAATTAGCCTTGATGTTGTTCTCCTTACCATAGTCTCCTACAGTTAAGAACTCTAGTCTATGTTCTGTATCAACATAGATTTTTCCTGTATGGGTTAATACTGTTTTCATTCGTCTTCAATCATTTTCCACATGATGATTAATATTATAAATACAACGATGTATGTCATACAATCCTCCAATCTGGTCTATTTCTAGTTATACGAAATTTGTTAGCCTCAGACCAGCTTGAGAAGGCCCTAACGACCTTCCCATAACTGTCTAACAGATAATATTTCATAGCGAACTAGTTCTCCATTTATTTGTACTGTAATCAATACTATCTCTCCTACAATAATCATAGTTTCCACCATAATTATCTCACCGTTTATTTCGGTGATTCTTCTCATTATTGCCATAAACTAAATACTTTTTTTGTTAATGGATAGTTTCCTCTCCACTTTGTTGCATACTTAAATACACGAGAATCGCCTGTACGACGCCAAGTAGATCGAAATAGCGGGAATAAAATCGCCATGATGATGATTACCAATACCAGAACTATTAAGGTCATAGCCTTAAGTATATGTTCTAGCAACCAAACAGGCAATGTTATTGCCCATCTTACTATTGTTAACAAATCTTCCATCATTTCACAGATATTAAAGTGTTATGTATTCTCAATTCTTCTTCGGAAACAGGAATTAACTTCCCAAATACCCGAATATACTTTTGTTCTTTAATTACTAATGTAGATGAAATCTCTGTAATCACTTCTATGTTCTCCTCATGAAATCTTTGGAGGTACATTGCGTGAATCTTTCTTGACAACTCATAGTTGTCTGATGAAGCAATTCTGCTCATCTTAAATCTCTTTCTCATGGTTTCTTTTTTAATTCGTTAAATCTTTTTCTTTTATTAATCGCATTTTACACCTAAAACTTACTATCTCTCTGGTCTAAGACTTTCGAGGCTCTGTCCTGCCCATATAGGCTTTTCAGAGTATTTATTCATAAGAAACTGGTGCCCTCAATGTCTTGGGAAGTTATTGAGTTTTTTATTTTAGTCATCGGAGATGACTTAGAACAAAGGATATGAAGAGTTCAAATCCTACACCTTTCCGTTCAGCTTTTAGTTTTTCTGGAATCCAATAGAGAGCCTTTACAAGCTGGTAAGCTGTATCTCTGTTCAGACTCAAATCTCCATTTTGGAAATTAGTGATTGTTTGTTCCATCAAATTATAACTACGAATATGGAAACGATGGATACTTCCATTATCCTTTTTGAATTCTACGGCATCCTCATTTACACTAATAATGTCCTTTCTATGGTGTTCTAGCATTTGGACACATGCGTCCATTCTCATTTTCAATGCTTCAATGCATACAGGAGCCCAGGCATTCATAATGTCTTGGATTGTAACGGTTGGGACATCTAGGAAATCTTCTAAATCAAAATCTTTATAAGGAATAAAGACTGAGGTTATAATCTCTAAATGATTTGGATAAGTTTTAATCTTTTTCATTTTTACTTTATTTTAATTATATTGCATGTCCTATTTCTGAGCCTATTCTCAAACAAAGTAGTATTGTAGCTAAAAGTCCGAAAAACAGGCATACTCCTACACTCTTACATTTATAGCCTATGATA
>OMBL01000643.1_pt1 | contig 14423 bp, 10 predicted proteins | sample 1644871 | NCBI WGS metagenome assembly OMBL01 (sample SAMEA103958115, study PRJEB25191) | human gut metagenome | biome: human-associated habitat [ENVO:00009003]; feature: intestine environment [ENVO:2100002]; material: feces | place: Germany | collected 2013/2015
ACCAGCTCCTGAACACCGGAACACCGGCACCCTTCCAGATATGCGCCTTCAGGCTGGACTGACCTCCCCCCCCCCGCCAGGCGCCCGGGAAAAACCTCAGGCCCGGCGTTCCTTCATCCACTCCACCACCTGCGCCAGAGCGCGGGCGCGGTGCGACATGGAATTTTTCACTTCCATGGGAAGCTGGGCGAAACTCCGGTCATACCCTTCCGGGACAAACAGCGGATCATAGCCGAACCCTCCTTCTCCGGCCGGCTCCGTCAACATGTAGCCTTCCACGGAACCGGAAAACTCCGCCAGCACGCGGCCGTTCCCGGCAAGCACCATGACGCAGCGGAACCGCGCGGAAGGCCTGTCCCCCGGCTTCACGCCGGCGCGCCGCAGTTCCTCCATCATGCGGAGGTTATTCCGCGCATGGTTCCCTTCCTCCCCGCCGAAGGAGGAGGACCAGACTCCGGGGCGCCCGTCCAGCACATCCACCTCCAGCCCGGAATCATCCGCCAGCAGGACGCCGGGGATGCATTTGGAAGCGGAAAGCGCCTTGAGCGTGGCGTTCTCCGTAAACGTGACTCCCGTTTCATCCACGGGCGGAGCCTGGGGATAGTCGGAAAGATCCTTCACTTCCCATTTCCCGGCCAGCATGGCGCGGATTTCCCCGGTCTTGTGGGCGTTGCGTGTGGCAACCACCAGCAGCGGCAATTCCTGTTCCATAATCATCAATCTCTTACAGTTAAACTCGCATAAAAGTCCGCTCTCAGCAGTCAATTTCCAGGCTGACGGGGCAATGGTCGGACCCCATCACATCCGGATGAATGGCGGCTTCCTTCACTCTGGAAGCCAGCGGATTGGAAATGCAGAAATAGTCAATGCGCCATCCGATGTTCCGGGCGCGGGCGCCCGCGCGGTAGGACCACCAGCTGTACCAGCCCGGCTCCTCCGGATGCAGGGCACGGAACGTATCCGTAAAACCGGCCTCAAGCAGCCGCGTAAACCCGGCGCGCTCCTGGTCGCTGAATCCGGCGGAAAAACGGTTCTCTTTGGGACGCGCGATGTCAATCTCCTCATGGGCCACGTTCAAATCCCCGCAGAAAACGACCGGCTTGATTTCCGCCAGTCCCGCCACATACTCGCGGAACGCGGCGTCCCACTGCTCCCGGTACGGAAGACGCGCCAGTTCATTCTGTGAATTGGGGGTATAGCAGTTGACCAGGTAAAACCGCTCAAATTCCATCGTGCAGACGCGCCCTTCCCGGTCATGCTCCGGCCAGCCGATTCCGACGGACGTGGAAAGAGGCTGCGCCCGGCTGAGGATCAGCACGCCGGAATAACCGGCCTTCTCCGCCGGATTCCAGAGCTGGTGCGGCCAGGAGGAAATCCACAGGTCTTTCACCTGTTCCGGACGCGCCTTGATCTCCTGAAGGCAAAGGACGTCCGGCTCCAGGGCATCCACGGCGGCCGCCATCCCCTTGCCCAGAATCGCCCGCAATCCGTTCACGTTCCATGAGACGAGTTTCATGCGCGCATACTTCCCGTTTTTGACGGGTCCGTCAAGCCCTCAAACACCGTTGTCCCGCCCCCTCCCGGAGGGCTCCGGAAAATTCTTCTTTCGGAATCATCCCCAGTCTTTTGCATGCCGCATAGAACAAGCGTTTTTTCTTGCCAGAACCGCCCCCTCGTGCTTACTTAGATAGGCAAACACCCCGAGAGGCACTCGAGAGTGGGTCTGTCGACCCGCTCTTTTTTGTCTATCCATCACACTCCTCCACACTCATGACAAACGATATTAAAGCTTTGATTGACTATTACGAGAGGGAAAAAGGGCTCTCCCGTGAAAAAATCCTCCTCGCTCTGGAGTCCGCCTTTCTCTCTGCCTACCGCAAAATGGTTCCCGGTTCCGGCAGCATCAACTACCTGAGGGCCGAAATCAACGTAGACAAAGGCAAGGTGCGTATTTTTGCGGACCTGGAAGTGGTGCCGGATGAAGAATATTCCGACAAATTCAACCAGATCCCCCTTTCCCTGGCCGTCAAGCTGGACAAAAACGCCGTGCTTCACGACCTGCTCCCCACCAACATCACGCCCAAGGGCTTCGGCCGCATCGCAGTGCAGACCGCCCGCCAGACCATGCTCCAGAAACTGCTGGATGCGGAAAAGGAAATGCTCTACGACGAATTCAAGGACCGCGCCGGAGATCTGGTAACGGGCACTATCCGCCGTTTTGAAAAAGGGGATATTTTTGTGGACCTCGGTAAATTCGAAGGCGTCATGACCTCCCGCGAACGCGTACCGAATGAAGACTACAGCGTCGGCGACCGCATGCGCTTCTACGTGGTGGAAGTGCGCACGGAAGCACGCGGCCCGGAAGTCATCCTTTCCCGCAGCCATCCGAACCTGGTGCGCCGCCTCTTTGAATCGGAAGTGGTGGAAATAGGCGACCAGACCGTGGAAATCCACGGCATCGCCCGCGAAGCCGGCTACCGCACCAAAGTGGCCGTCATCAGCCATGACGACAAAGTAGATCCGGTAGGGGCATGCGTAGGCATGCGCGGCGCCCGCGTCAAAAACATCGTCCGGGAGCTCAACAATGAAAAAGTGGACATTCTGGAATGGACGGAAGACCCCGTCGCCTTCGTCCGGGAAGCCCTCAGCCCCGTGGAACCGCGGGAAATCACCGTGGACGAGGAAGCCAGAAAAATCTTCGTTATCGTCCAGGACGACAAGGACCTCTCCAAGGCCATCGGCCGCAGGGGACAGAATGCCCGCCTCACCTCCCGCCTGATGGGCTGGGATGTCCAGGTGCGCGTCTTTGACGTCCAGGAAGCGGAAAAACGCCAGAGCCAGGCCGTGGCCGAGGAAGTCATGCGCCAATGCCAGGCTGCGGCCAAAACCCTCAGCGAACAATTGGAAATCCCGGAAGAAACCGCCATGGGCCTGGTGACCATGGGCGGGACGGACCTGGTAGCCCTCACCGGATTTGAAGCTTCCGACATCGCGGAAAGCATGGGCATTCCCGCAGAGGAAGCCGCCCAAATCCTGGCCAAGGCCCGGGACCTCATCTCTCAATAACCGTTGGGCGCGGCGCTCAACATCTAACAACCTTAAATCAAGATGCCTAATAAACAAGAAGAGAACGAACCCAAAAAGGAAGTATTGGATCTGATCGGCGGATCTTCCAAAAAGAAACGCGCACCCCAGCCGGCCCCCGCACCGGCGCCCTCCCGCCCTGCTCCAGTCAAGAAAGAAGCTCTCGACTTGCTTTCCGGCACCAAGAAAAAGGCGGCGCGCGCCGCTGCCCCGGCCGCCGCAGAACCCGCCGCGCCCGCACCCCAGGAAGAAACCTCCGCGGACGATAAAATCATCAACCTCAAACCGCCCGTCTCCGTTTCCGAGCTGGCGGCCATGCTGAAAGCCAAGCCCTTCCAAATCATCAAGGATCTGATGGGCATGGGCATCTTCGCCAACCCGAATACGCCGTTGGATGCGGACGCCGTCAGCACCATCTGCGACATCCACGGCTACACATTCGCCCGTGAAAAACGGGAAAAGGGCGGCGGCGTGAAAGCCCAGCAGGAACCCGTCAAGGAACCGGAACCCGTGCCGGTGGTGGAAGAACCCAAAGCCACCCTCATCACGCGCACGCCCATCATCACCGTCATGGGCCATGTGGACCACGGCAAAACATCCCTGCTGGACTACATCCGCAAAACGCGCGTGGCCAAGGGGGAAGCCGGAGGCATTACCCAGCACATCGGCGCCTATACGGTTGACTACAACGGCAGCACGCTCACCTTTCTGGATACGCCGGGCCATGCCATCTTCACAGAAATGCGCGCCCGCGGCGCGGACGTCACGGACATCGTGGTTCTGGTGGTGGCCGCCAATGACGGCATCATGCCCCAGACACGGGAAGCCATCGCCCACTCCAAGGCGGCCGGCAAAACCATCATCGTCGCCATCAACAAATGCGACCTTCCGGCCGCAGACCCCGTCAAGACCAAGAGCGGCCTGATGGAAGAAGGGCTGGTTCCCACGGACTTCGGAGGCGATGTGGAATGCGTGGAAGTCTCCGCCCTGACCGGGGCCGGCATTGACGACCTTCTCGGCCTTCTCGTCCTCCAGTCAGAAGTGCTGGAACTCCAGGCCAACCCCAAGGCCAACTGCCGCGCCTCCATCATCGAGGCCCGCGTGGAACCCGGCACGGGCAGCTCCGCCACGGCCATCGTGGAAAGCGGCACCATCCGCGTCGGGATGCCCTTCATCTGCGGCCCTTACGCCGGCAAGGTGCGCGCCCTGGTCAACGACCACGGCGAACGCGTCAAAAAGGTAGGACCCGGCATGCCCGTGGAAATCACCGGCTTCTCTGAAACCCCGAACGTGGGGGACGAACTGGTGGAAATGGAAAACGAACGCGCCGCCAAAAAGCTTGGGGAAGAACGCCAGGAGGAACTGCGCAAGCAGCGCCTGGCCCAGCCCCGCAAGGCACGCATGGAAGAACTGCTCGCCATGATGGGGGACGGCACCCAGAAAGCCCAGCTCAAAATACTCCTGAAGGGGGATGTGCAGGGTTCCGTGGAAGCCATCAGGAAAGCTGTTCTGGACATCCAGTCGGACAAAGTGGAATGCGTCTTCCTGAACGCCTCCGCCGGCCCCATCTCGGAATCGGACGTTCTGCTGGCCTCCTCCTCGGACGCCGTCATCCTGGGCTTCAACGTCAAGGTGGAAGCCAACGCCGTCAAACTGCTCAAGCGGGAAGGCGTGCAGGTAAAACTGTATTCCATCGTTTACGAACTCATTGACCAGGTGCGGGATGCCATGCTGGGCCTTCTGGAACCGGAAACGCGCGAAACCATCATCGGCCACGCCAAAGTGCTTCAGGTCTTCAAGCTCAACAAGGGCCGTGCGGCAGGCTGCATGGTGGAGGACGGGAAAATCCTCCGCAGCTGCGAGGCGCGCGTCATCCGCGACAAGACGCCCGTCTTTGACGGTAAAATGTCCACCCTCCGCCGCTTCCAGGATGAAGTGGAAGAAGTCAAGGCAGGTCTGGAATGCGGCATCCGCCTCGGAGACTTCAACGAATACGAAACGGGCGACATCATCGAATGCTACACGCTGGAAAAAATCCAGCAAACGCTGTAACCCCCAACAAAAATCATCCAACAGGGACGGAGCTCCTTGCACGCTCCTCCGGGCGTCCGGGAAACCTCCGTCCCTGTCCTTTCCCTTATTCCCCCTTCTCCGATTGAACCAATCGGTCCCTTCATCACTCTATCCCTTCATATGAGCAGACGCACTGACAAGGTAAACGAACTCCTGCGCCGGGAAATAGGCACCACCATTCAGCGGGATTTTGAATTTCCCGGAACAATCGTCACCGTGATTGAAGTGGAAGTGACGGACGATCTGAAAGAGGGGAAAGTATGGGTGGGCGTCGTAGGGAAAATGGCTCCCTCCCAGGTGCTGGAAAAACTGAACTCCCGTCACGGCCTTATCCAGTCCGCCGTGGCCAGGCGCGTGGTGCTGCGCAATACGCCGCGCCTGACCTTCCGTCTGGACGACTCCGCCCAGCGCGGCGTTGACCTGGTCAACCTTCTGGAAGACATTGACAAGAACCTGCCCAAAGCCCCCCCTGCCGATGCGGAAAATGACGGGGAGTAATATTCTTCCCCTGGCTAAGGCACGGTGTCCCCGGCCGTACCGCGCTGGATGCGCCGGGACAGCGGAGGGCCGGAACACGCAGAATCACGCTTCCGGAAAAAATCCGTAACGGGAGGCAGCAGGGCCGGAAGGTCCCTGTTCCCGTAAGGAATCATCATCGGGAAACGGAAAGAGAAACCGGTGATTCCCTATCTCGTCACCTTTAATCTCAGAAACCGGCGCTCCGGAGAGCCTTTTCCCAGCGCAACCGTATCGCGGAATTCCCCGCAGGCCCCGTCCGGAGTGACGGCCCCTTCGTCAGCCCATTCCTCCAGGTCGGAAGAACTTTCCACATGGAACGTCACATCCGTCGCCTCCGGATTCACAGGCCAGGAAAGCACGAGGTATTTCCCGCCCGCTTCCTCGCGGACAGCCAGCTTCGTCACGCTCCCGCAGGGCTGGTTGGGATCCATGCCCGTAGCATATTTCATCAGATTGGAAATTCCGTCTCCGGCGGGACAGGCATCCGGGGCCATTTGCTCATCCGGCGTCCCATCCGCAAAATGGTCCTGCTTCCACTTGTCGTACCCTGCCGGGGCAGGAGCAGCTTCCTGGCGCAGCGTGAATGTCCTCTGCTCCCCGCCGCATACGACGGTGACAACGGCTTCCCGCTCCGTTTGCAGCCCGTTTGCTTCCACGGCAATATCCAGCACTGAGGTTCCGGAACCGGAAACGGGGGAAACCGTAACCCATGGCTGGTCGCAGGAAACTGTCCAGGGAAGATGCGTCTGCACGGTCAGCCCCGTACCGGAGGCGGCGCATCCTACCGTTTCCTCCGTCTTTTCCAGATTGAAGGGATTCACGTATTCATAGGAAAACGCGCTGGCGGGAACGGGTTCCCTGCCGCTGGTTTCCGGCCCCTCCCATTGCAGGGAAAGGGAGGAGGAAGCCGCCTTCCCCACATAGCCGATGCGGATGGGATGCAACCCCGCGGTAAGCTTCACCGTCTGAACGGCATTGGGCTGCACATCGCCGGAAACGCCTTCCCGCGCGTTGGAGGCAGCCTGCGTTCCGGGAGTATAGGCATAATCCGCATCAATGAGCTGCATATCGTGCAAATGGACAAAAGCCCTGGAGCCTTCATTGGAATCCGTCTGAAGGTAAAATTGATATTCCCCGGTGACAGGCACCCTGAGATAGCCCGTCAATTCCACCCCCTTCTGACCGGAAAGCCCCGCCTTGACGCTGAGCACGTCGGAAACATCCGTCGCACCCGTAGAACAGGGCCCCTCCTCCAGCTGCCGGAAATCCGGCACCCAGTCAAAAGAGCGGTTCCACGCACGCCAGCGCAGCCTTCCCTCCCGCAGGCCAGCGGGGGCGGAAACGGGCGCGATATAACCGGCGTCAAAACTGGTGGAGGCAATGGGGGAGGAACGGCGGGAACGCAGCGCCTGCGCCTTCATCTTCTCCTGCAGGTCCGGACGGGATGCCGCCAGATTCGCCGCTTCCTGCGGGTCTTTTTCCGTATCGTAGATTTCAAAATCCGTAGCGGGGGCGGCATTCCCCATCCGAATCCCCTTGAAGCCGTCCACAAATATAATCTGCTGCTGCCGCCGCCCTCTCCCCCTGTGTTGCTGGAGGAAATCGCTGTAATTCGGAGTGCTCCCGCTATAGGCATATTCCGCATAAATAACGCCCGTTTTCTGGCGTTCCGGCACCCCTGCCAGCGTAGGCAGCAGGGAAACGCCGTCACAACGGGACGGCACGGGCACTCCGGCCGCGTCCGCAAAAGTAGCCATCCAGTCCTGGAACTGGCTGGCATTCAAACTGATTCCGCTGGGAACCACACCGGGCCAGCGTACCACGGCCGGAACACGCATGCCGCCTTCCCAGCAATCGCGCTTAATGCCGTCCATCATCCCGTAGCTCATGAAATACGCGGGATCCTGCGCGCCGTTGCCGTAATTGCCGGAACCGGGTTCATTGTGGGGGCCGTTGTCGGACGTGAAGACAATCATCGTATTGTCATCAATGCCTAAATCCTTAAGCAGCTGGATCATGTCCTTCAGGACGTCATCCACCCGGCGAATCATCGTGGCGTGGCGGGATTCCGTTCTTCCAAAAACCTCATGTTCCGGGTAGATATAGGTATCCGGAGAAAAATCCCCCTCCACCCCCGACCATCCGTCCGCAGCGGTATTGCAGGCTTCATAGCCGTCTTTTTTCTCCCACTGGAGGCCGCCGTCCCTTCCCAGCCCCGCCGGATAGGCACAGGCGGGAGCGGACAGACTGCCGTGGGGAGCCGGGAAAGCCAGATACAGGAAGAAAGGCCGGGAAGGAGTTTTCTCATGGTGGTCCACAATCCACTGTTTGGCGCGGGCCCCGAACAAATCCGTATCATAGGCGGTGCCCGGAACTTTCGCGCTGACGCTCTCCCACGCCGGAGCCGCGGCCTGGTCATTATATTCGTAAATATCCTGGGAACCCGCCGTCAAATAATGGTAATGCCCCGCCAAATGCTTGATGATTCCGTAAAAATAATCAAACCCGCGCATGTGGGGAGCCGCGGTCAGAGCCTTGCCGCTCTGTCCGCCTCCGCCCACGCCCCATTTCCCGATGGCCGCCGTATGGTAACCCGCGCTTTTCAGCAGCGTTCCCAGCGTATGGGAATTCTCGATAGGGTAATCAAACGTATTGTTGCGCACCACCCGGGAATGCCCCTGGTGAACGCCCAGCAGCAGGGAAGCGCGGGCCGGAGCGCATACCGGAGCCGCACTGTAATGGCGCCTCAGCTGCATGCCCTCCGCCGCCATCGTGTCCAGCGTAGGCGTCTTGAATTCATTCCTGCGGGTCACCTGCCTGCCGTTTTTATCCTGCTGCGTCCAGTTGACGCTCATATCCCCCCAGCCCATGTCATCCACCAGGACAAAAATAATGTTGGGCCTGGCTCCGGAAACATGCGCCGGCATGTCCGGCTTTTCCGCTACATCCGTCTGCAGCGTCAGCCAGCCGGATGCGGCATCATAATTCCATGAAACCGCCCCTTCAGGCAGTTCCTTTACGGTGACGGGGGCGCCCATATCCGGCCGGAACTGCACGCCCAGCGTATGCCTGCCCGGCCATTCGGAAATCAAATCCTCAAAGGAGGAATCAAACAAAACCACATATTCCCTTGCCTGCTGGGCAGGGGTTTCCGGCCGGACGGCGGAGTTTTGCGGCACGCCGTCCAGCGTAGCCACATGGAGACGCCCCAGCGTCAGGGATGAACTGGGCAGGGAAATATCCCCATCCACAGTCAGGGTGCCTCCCGGCGCATAAGTAATCGTTCCTGAAAAGGCGCCGCTGCCGCCCAGCGCGCAGCTGCCCTGCACCACCAGGTCCACCGCCGGTATTTCTCCGTCAAAATGCATGGAGGAGTTATTCAGCGTTATCGTCACATTGCTGCCTACGCTCCGGATTTCCCCCGCCTTGACATTCCTGTCCGTATAAGTGACCCGGGCATCATCCAGAAGCGTCTGCCGCAGCGTTCCCTTATCCCCGGTAATGCCGGAAGAGCCGGAAAGAATCACGTTGCCGTCCACACCCGCCTCCGTCAGGTCCAGCGTGGAATTTTCCAGCGCCAACTCCGTGTCCGCGCCAATGTTCCATTGTCCGGACGCCTTGGCCTCCGTTCCGGAAAAAGTCACGGACGCGTTTTCCCGCGTCACCAGGGCCCCCTGGTACAAAGACATGCCTTCCAGGCGGGCAGCGTCTTCCACCGTCACCGTATTGCCCATGCCCCGGTCCGCCAGATCCAGCGTCGGAATTCCCTTTCCGGCGTTCAGCACAAAACCGATGAGGCCGGAAATATTGTTCAGCAGCATCCCTTCCCCGATGCGCACGGCGCCTCCGCCCGTCACTGTCACGCGCCGCGGAACATCGCCTTCCGAAGTCAGGGAATACAATCCCCCGGACGGAGCGTCATCGTCATGCCCCACATACAGGCTGCGCCCTTCAGCCACATGCCACTCCTGGTCCGCGGCTACGCGCAGCTGGGCGACCCCGAAATCCGCAGAATAACCGCCTTCTCCGGCATTTTCCACGGTAATGCCGCCCTCCTCCACGCGCAAATATACATCCTTGTTCGTGTTTTTAATGAACAATGGGATTTTGCCTTCCGGCTGGCTGTTAAGCCCCTCAATCCTGACGCCCTTCAAATAGCGGCCCCCCGCGCCCAATCCGCCGACATCCGTCCTTCCCGCGGAATCCGTTCCATTGGTTACCATCCAATGTTCATAGGCGGAAGCGGCGGCCCCTGGCGCGGAAGAGGCGGCAATGCCTCCGACACTCCAGTTGGACAGGGAACCCCACTGGTAATCGGCACCCCTCCAGACATATTCAACATCGGCATATCCGGCTGGAGCAAGGAACAGAAGAAAAAAGAGGAGAACGGTAAAAAAACGGTGCGGGAACATGGCTGGCTGGCGAAACGATGACCCGGAGGACATCACGCCGAAGAACGGACTGCCTGGGGAATCATACCGGTTATTGATATTAAATGTTAAAAAATGCCGAATTTTGTTGGCTGAAAATGAACAAGCCGCCAGTTTCAAAGAAAAAACGGACGGCTTGAACAAGTGTATCAGGGACATGGGCTTCAACGTCTGCGGCGGCGCATCATTAGTGCAGCCATGCCCAGAATACTGAGAGAGGCGGTCGCCGGTTCAGGGATCGTATTCAGTTCAATGGCGCCCAATCCGACAAAGTAACCCTGCGTTTCCTGTCCCCTGTTCAGGGAAAGCTCAAGGGTATAAGTATTGTCGGCAGACAGGGTTACTTCCTGGCTCAGCATTCCTTTCTCATGAACGCCGGAAGACCCCCCGAGTTGCCCCAGCATTTCCACACTGGCCTGTTGGGAACCGCCGGCCGCGACATCTCCCGTACCCAGATAAACCAGGTTGGAATTGCTGCAACTGGCCAAAACATTGTCCCCCAGCTTCAAATTAAAGGTATAAGCGCCGTAACGGTTTCCCTGCTGAACCTTATTTTGCCCATTGAATGTAAAAAGATCCAAAGTTACGGAATCAATGGAGACGTCTTCCGTTACGGAAAAGGACAAAGAGACGCTCCACGTATTCCCGTTGCCGACATTTACATCGGGACTCAAAAAGGAGTTAACGTAGTTGGAACCCGTCTTTTGGGTTGAAACCCAGTGAAAACCTGCTTGGTCAGGGAAGCCTCCGGTGATGTAGGATCGTACAAACTCGTTGTTGTTGAAGGATTTGTCTGATAATTAAACACAATATCCGCATGGGCGGCCCCGGCAAGGGCAAGGATGAAGACAATGATAGGGAATGTTTTCTTCATAACTGAAAAATTTGAATAAGCTTAACGCCCTCCCTATTCAAAGTCAATACTAAATAATAGAAACGAGATGTTTATACAAATATAGGAACAGAGGCGTCCTATAATCAGAAGCTTCCCTGCGGGAGATTTGAAACTATCATAAAATTTACAACACCAATTATTTATGCATAATAAAAAGGAGTGGATTTACTTTTCGGATTGGGAATCCGTCCCGCCTTTTCCTCTTTTTCACTAACGGCTTGCCAGAGGGCGAGAGAAAAGTTAAGTTCCGTGAACGGACGGCCAGCCCATGAGGCGGCCGGCCTTTTTCCAACATGAACGGTTACTGCTATTTCATTCTGGGGATATTGGTCCTGGCGGCCGGTTATTTCACTTACGGGCGGGTGCTGGAAAGGATTTTCCGGCCGGACGCCTCCCGGCGAACTCCCGCCGTGGCCTGTACGGACGGCGTGGATTATGTGGTCATGCCGCGCTGGCGCGTTTTTCTCATCCAGCTGCTGAACATTGCAGGGCTGGGGCCTATTTTCGGCGCCGTCATGGGCGTGCTGTATGGCCCGGCCGCACTCCTGTGGATCGTTTTCGGCTGCATTCTGGGCGGAATGGCGCACGACTACTTTTCCGGCATGATTTCCCTGCGGCACAAGGGGGAAAACCTGCCGGAAATCCTGGGGCGCTACCTGGGCAGGCAGGCCCAGTGGATCAGCCGCGCCGTCTGCATCGTGTTCAGCGTGCTGGTGGGCGTCGTCTTCGCCGTGGGGCCCGCCGCCATCCTGTCCCCCATGACGGGCTGGAGCGTTTCGGCATGGGTTTGGATTATCTTCGGCTATTACTTTCTGGCGACCATTCTTCCCATCCAGGCTATCATGGGAAAGGTCTATCCTCTTTTTTCGGTCGCCCTGATCATCATGGTCATGGGCATTCTGGGCGTGATGCTCCTGGCTCCCTTTGCGGATTCCATGCCGGCCTGGATGCACCTGCCCCGCATGGAAGTGCTTCCGGATCTGGACTTTTTCCATAACCGCCATCCGGCGGATTTCCCGCTTTTCCCCGTGATGTTCATCACCATCGCCTGCGGAGCCGTGAGCGGATTCCATGCCACACAGTCCCCGCTGATGGCGCGGTGCCTGAAAACGGAGCGGGAAGGGCTGCCCGTCTTTGGCGGGGCGATGATTACGGAAGGCATCATCGCCTTCATATGGGCCGCTGCCGCGCTGACCTTCTACGGCTCTCCGGAAGCCCTGGGAGCGGCTACCGCCAACGGAAAGGCTCCGGCGCTGGCCATCCAGACGATTTCCGAATCCTGGATGGGAAGCGTCGGTTCCATCCTGGTCATGATCGGCGTGGTCATCCTCCCCATCAGCACGGGGGACGGCGCCCTGCGGGTCACACGCCTGATGATTGCGGATAGTTTCAAGCTGAGCCAGGAACAGCTGAGCCGCCGCCTGATGATCGCCATCCCTCTCTTCGCCGCGGCCATTGCCGTCAGCAGCATGGACTACGCCGTCATCTGGCAGTACTTCGGCTGGGCCAACCAGCTGCTGGCCGCCGCCACGCTCTGGGCCGTTTCCATTTACCTGCGCAGCAAAAACCGATGCTGCTGGCCGGCGGCGGCTCCCGCCGCCTTCCTGAGCCTGGTAGTATTCCAATATCTGTTCTCCAGCCCGGAAATGTGCGGTTTCAGTGAAGAAGCCTCCCTGATTGCCAGCGTCCTGCTGACCGCCGTCATCGGCGTGCTGTGCCTGTTCCGCGGCTCCGGCCTGGAAAAAGCGGAGGAGCCCAGCCTGTAACTTCATGAATTCCAGCGCCCATACGCCAGGACACGCCCGCAAAGTTCCATGGGGAGCTTTCTGGCGGCTCGTGCTGATTCAGGCGCAGAACTCCTTTAATGAAAAAGGGGCTCAATTCCTGCTGATTCCCCTGGGCGTCTGGCTGTACGGCGCAGAGGGGGACCTGGAATATCCGCTGGGGGCCATCATCGTGCTGCCCTTCATCCTGTTCTCCCCATTCGTCGGCTGGCTTTCGGACCGTTTCTGCAAGGCGCGCATCATCCAATTCATGGCCCTGCTCCAGATATGCGTGCTGGCGGGCATGTACTGGAGCCTGCGCGTCCACAATCTGAACGGGGCCATCCTGTGGTTCTGCGTCTTTGCCGTGCAGGCCACCGTCTTCAGCCCGGCCAAAAAGGGAATCGTCAAGGACATCGTGGGGACCTCCCGCATGGGGTTCGCCAGCGGCATTGTGGAAATGGCTTCCATCCTCAGCCTGCTCATCGGCCAGATCGGCGTCTTCATCTGGTTCCGCTACCTGCTGGAACCTTCCACGGATACCATCTGGCACCGCTGGCTGGGGGAGGGCTTCTTCCAATGGTTTGACGCATGTCTGAAACCCTCCGGCATCAATGACGGATGGTATGCCGCCTCTTTCCCATGCCTGGTGTTCCTGCTCCTGGCCGTTCCGGTGGCGGCCTCCAGCTTCTGCCTGCCCCGGTACGCTCCAGGGGGGGACCGCCCCTTCTCCTGGTCCCTGTTTTACGAGCACTTCCATCAGCTGGGCAAGCTGTGGAAAAACCGCAATCTGCGCGTCAGCGAGATGGGCATCGGCTATTTCTGGTTCTTCGGCGGCACGGTCATGCTGATGACTATCCAGATGGCCAAGGAAATCTCCGGCGGCGGGGATGACTTCAGCTCCGTGGGAGCCGTGCTGATGGCCTGGATGAGCGGGGGAACGGTGCTGGGGGGCATTCTCGCCTCCGTGATCTGCCGCCGCCACATCCGGATGAATGTTTCCGTGGCGGGAGGCGTGCTGATGGCGGCGAGCTGCGCGGCCCTGGCCGCAGTCTCCATGACTTCCCCGGTCTTTAATGCCCTGCTGATGGCGGCGGGCATTTCCGCCGCCCTGTTCCTGGTGCCTCTGAATGCCTTTTTCCAGGACCGGCGGACAATGACAAACGCGGGGATATGATTGCCGCCGGCAACCTGGTGGACTGCGCGCTCGGGTTGCTGGCCGTCGGATTCCAATACGCCATGATGCTGGTCATCCCCCCCTCCTGGCAATTCGTCGTCATGGGAATTCTCAGCCTCTTCATGGCGTGGGCGGTCTTCCGTTTTTCCCGCGCGGCTTCCGGCTCAAGGTAGTCCTGGGCCGGCAACCGGGCGCCCATCCTTAAAAATCCTTCTTCAGAGAAAAACCTTCTACATTGGCGCGCCCCGCTCCATTCTCCCGTCAGGGCGCGCGATTTACTTGCAACCCTGCTTCTATTCGGGCAACATAGGGGAGAAAACAAGAAGCCATGAAAAAATATCTCACCCTTCTGTTGTGTTCCTTGTGCGCCCTGGCGTGCTTCAGCGCCTCCGCGGAATCCACAGCCGACCTCAAGGACGTCAATGTCGTCATCTCCACTACCAAAGGGGATATTGAACTGGCCCTTTACCCATCCAAGGCGC
>OMBL01000652.1_pt1 | contig 14261 bp, 12 predicted proteins | sample 1644871 | NCBI WGS metagenome assembly OMBL01 (sample SAMEA103958115, study PRJEB25191) | human gut metagenome | biome: human-associated habitat [ENVO:00009003]; feature: intestine environment [ENVO:2100002]; material: feces | place: Germany | collected 2013/2015
TTTATAATAAAAAACTGTCTATTTGTTTGTTTTTTAAAGAAAAAGCTATAACTTTGCAACCATAAACAAGATAACAACATTTTTCACAACAACAATAAAAGAAAGGAAACAATGAAAGCAGTAGAAGTTGTAGAAACTCTGAAGCAGAGATTCCCGAACGAGCCCGAATACATTCAGGCCGTCAGTCAGGTGCTGGGCACCATCGAAGAAGAGTACAACAAGCATCCCGAGTTTGAGAAAGCCAACCTCATTGAGCGCTTGTGCATTCCTGACCGACTGATTCAGTTCCGCGTGACATGGGTTGACGACAAAGGCAACGTGCAGACCAACATGGGCTACCGTGTGCAGCACAACAACGCCATCGGCCCGTACAAAGGCGGCATTCGTTTCCACAAATCTGTAAACCTCAGCATCCTTAAGTTCCTCGCCTTCGAGCAGACTTTCAAGAACTCGCTCACCACGCTGCCCATGGGCGGCGGCAAGGGAGGTTCCGACTTCTCTCCCCGCGGCAAGAGCACTGCCGAGGTCATGCGCTTCTGCCAGGCTTTCATGAACGAGCTCTACCGCCACATCGGTCCCGATGAGGACGTTCCCGCAGGCGACATTGGCGTAGGCGGTCGCGAGGTAGGCTACATGTTCGGACAGTATAAGAAGCTCACCCACACCTTCAGCGGCATCCTCACAGGCAAGGGTCTTGAGTTTGGCGGCTCGCTCATCCGTCCCGAGGCTACAGGCTACGGCAACGTTTATTTCCTTCAGAACATGCTGAAGACCCGCGGCATCGACATCAAGGGTAAGACCGTGTTGGTGAGCGGTGCAGGCAACGTGGCACAATATACCGTTGAGAAGCTCATCGAGCTCGGCGCCAAGCCCGTGACCATGAGCGACTCTGACGGCTACATCTACGATCCCGACGGCATTGACGCCGAGAAGCTCGCCTACATCAAGGAGCTTAAGAACGTTGAGCGCGGCCGCATCAGCGAGTATGCCGAGGAGTATGGTGTCAAGTATGTGGCCGGTGCCAAGCCTTGGTTTGAGAAGGCCGACATCGCCCTTCCCTCTGCCACACAGAACGAGATCAACGAGGAGGCTGCCAAGGCGCTCATTGCCAACGGCGTGTTTGCCGTGAGCGAGGGTGCGAACATGCCTTCTACCCCCGAGGCCATCAAGGTGTTCCAAGATGCCAAGATTCTCTACTCACCGGGCAAGGCTGCCAACGCCGGCGGCGTGGCTGTGTCGGGTCTTGAGATGAGCCAGAACTCGGAGCGTCTGCGCTGGAGCCGTGAAGAGGTTGACGCCAAGCTTCATGACATCATGAACGACATTCACGACAACTGCGTGAAGTATGGCACCGAGGCCGACGGCTACATCAACTATGTCAAGGGTGCCAACGTAGCCGGCTTCCTCAAGGTTGCCAAGGCCATGATGGCTCAGGGCATCGTGTAAAGACGGCAACGACAGAGACAAAAGTTATTGAGAAACACTTATAAAACAGCGGCATGTGCCTTAGGGTGCATGTCGCTTTTTTCTGTGTTGTGAGAACGAAGTAAAAGAAAGAAAAGGTCGGCATGTCAGTTTTTTTTCATAACTTTGTCGGCAAATCGTTATATTTCGTTCGACAGACCATCATTATTTCGTTCGACAAATCATCATTATTATGGCAAAACTTAAGATACAGACATCAAAAGGCGACATCGTTGTGCGCCTTTACGACGAGACACCCAAGCACCGTGACAACATCGTGAAGCTCGCAAAGGAGGGCTACTATGACGGCACGCTGTTTCACCGCGTGATAAAAGATTTCATGATACAGGGCGGCGACCCCGACAGCAAGGGTGCTCCCAAGGGCAAGCAGCTCGGCGCTGGCGGTCCCGACTACACCATTAAGGCAGAGATCCGCCCCACACTCTTCCACAAGCGTGGCGCTCTGTGTGCAGCCCGTCTGGGCGACGAGGTAAACCCTAACAAGGAGTCGAGCGGCAGCCAGTTTTACATCGTGTGGGGCGAGACCTACAAGCCCGCACAGCTCAAGCAGATGGAGAAGCAGATGAAGCAGAACCAGCTGACCGTTACCTTCAACGACCTCGTGTCTTATCACAAGGACGAGATCATGGACATGCGCCGCAACCGCGACCGTGCCGGTCTGCAAGACATGCAGGAGCGCCTCATGAAAGAGGCTGAGGACATCTGCAAAGCTAACCCCGCTGGCTTCAGCGAGGAGCAGACCGAGGCTTACACCACCGTTGGCGGCACACCGTTCCTCGATGGCGAGTACACCGTGTTTGGAGAGGTGGAAGACGGCATTGACGTTGTGGAGGCAATAAACAATGTCGAGACCGACCGCGCCGACCGTCCCACCGACGACCTCGCCATGACCGTTAGCGTGGTTGAGGAGTAAAGCAAAAAACGGCTTTAGAAAGCGTTTTTATCACACAGCAAAAGGACAATCTTTTATGTGCAGGTTTTGTTTTCCTTATCACATAAAAGATTGTCCTTTTTGTCTCTATTGTCGTTAAACGTCTATTGAAATGCAGTCTATTAAGAAGTATTATGGACTAAAGCAGACTTTGTTTTATTGCTTTGTAGTCAAATTCAAAAGACTGCTTTGTTCCAAAACAAAAGCAACTATACAGGATATTTGGGCAGTTTATGGAATGCCCTGTATAGGCAGAAATAGGCAGCGTAACTAAAAGGCCAGAAAACCAATGCTACCCCAATTATTATGATATTACGAATATAGGCATCTTCATATGAAGATAAATCATTATTAATGAATATGCTTTTGAGCACTATAATAGTTATAGAACTAAAGAAGCCACTCAATGCCAACATTTTTAAAGCAATAGATGCATGTCTCAACGCTCCATTATAAATATTCTTATTTAAGAAACATCCAGCACTAAACATCAGCAGATTCATAATTATACAACGAATATAAACATAATAAGGGATATTTATAAATTTTATATCACAAAGGCTTAGTAGAACATACAACACCGCGTTAAAAAAGTCGCAAAGACAGAATGATATTATAAAAAATCCTGCATATTTTATATTTTTTATCTTTAATCGAGTTAAATAACAACCCATTATCAGCCAAAAAACAGAAGGAACCACAGAGGCAAAATATTCGATATCTTGATAGATTTTCATTATCTCAGGCCTATACCCCAATCTTGGAAACATATAACCGTTAAATGCTATAGAAATTATATATTGCGCCCAATAACAAAAGCATAATGTCCATACCAATAGCATCGCACTTAACACCTTTAATGGTTTGGTAGCCTTTTTCCAAGCTATCAATTTGCTCGTATCCGGCAACGACACGCAATCTGGAAATGAAAGATGAAGATCACGCAATAATGAAGCGTAGATTTCATCAACAATTCCTCTCTTTACTATTAATTGCAGCCATCCTAAAAGTAGCCATATCCACCAGCGGGTCTTCGTTCCTATAGATATAATGGTTTTATCGTCATTGGTTTTTATTTCCACCGATGCTGTTACCAATGCGTTTTTTCTAATTCTCACATCCTTATTATGTATATAAACCTCATAAGATGGGAATCTTTGACTTAGGATCTCATGCAATTGTTGAAGAGTTACCTTCTTGTTTGCTTTTAAAGATATAAATTGTTTCATATGTTAGTTATTATTAATGACACCAATGTCCATAATACGCTTATAATAATAATTGCTGTAATTATTATTTTTGTTCGTTTTTGATCTTTCTTCGTTTCTTTTCCTATTATTTGTATTAGCTGTTTACATTCTTCTTTTAAATATTCATCTTCTTTTCCCTGTCTTATCAAGTCAATACAATAATTGTATGCCTCTTTAATTTGTCCGTTGCTTTTTAGTGATTCCAATACTTTACGTTCAGATTCACTTGTTCCCAACTCGACATTGATGACATTTATTTCATCTGAGACATACTTTCCGTCCAAGACATCCAAAAATTCTTGGGTGTTTTGCAATCTGCCTTTTCTTGTTATGCACATACCAGCAGAAATAGCGTTTCTCACTCTCTGAGATAATGCATCTGGAATTTTAAGAATTTCTTTGCCTTCTTCAAGAAACTGCTGTCTATCGTTTGAATTAGGAGGGGTTGTTCCTGTCAGCATAAAATAAAATGTGGCAGCTAATGCATATATATCTGTTGCTGGCGAAAATTCAATTAGCCCTTCGCTCAAATATTGTTCCTTGGGTGCATATCCGTCACTATGAGCAACTGGGGTTGAGGTTGATTGTTTGCCATCTTCAGAATAATGTTTTGAAACACCAAAATCTATCAAGACGATCTGATTGTTCTTTTTAAACATTATGTTTCTCGGAGTAATGTCAAGATGCAACTCATTATTTGAATGAATGTAACCCAATGTGTGGGCGACAGTACGAATCATGTCGATTCCTCTCTTCTCATCCAATTTTCCGTTTCTCTTTACATATTCAGAGATTGACATTCCGTCAATATACTCCATCGAATAATATAATGTACCATTTTCTTCAAAGAATTCAAACACCTTAACAATATTGGGATGTCTCAATTTCATTATCGTTTCAGCTTCTTTCTTAAATTTCCTTCGAAATTTTCCTTCTATATAAGTAGAGTCTGAATTTACTGAGACCTGTGAAGAGTGAATGTCTCTAGCATGCCACTCTTTCTTATAATACTCCTTTATAACCACATTGCTGTTATCGCTTGTTCTTGTGGCTAAATAAGTTATTCCAAATCCTCCTTGTGATAAAACATTATTAATTAGGTATTTCCCTCCGTTCAGGAATGTACCCGATTTTAAAAAAAGTTGGTTATTTACCATTGTTTTTAAACTCCACTATTACTATCACTACTTTAACGAAACAATAATGACAAGAAACATTTAACCAAAATCGGTCATTAGGCTGTTTTATAACTGCTTGCAGTCTTTTGCTAACGACCGATTTGGGTTTAATTGAACCTTCGCAAGCATAATGGTCATTAGCCGCTTGCGAAAGTTCAATTGCCATAAATATTAAAGGATGCGTCCGCGAATAGACAGCTTCAGCACAGGATAAACCTGGAGCCAATCCATGAACTTGGAGATGTCGTCGTCGGCATCTTGATCAAGCACCTTGGTGAGGTCGCCAACACCGTCGGCATAAACCACAGGCTTGCCCTGAAACTGTGCTCCAAGCTCGAAGCGGGCACCAAAACGCTTCTTCGGCACAAGACGGCCGAAACCGAGGCCGAGGTAAGGACGGAAGTTGTTGACCTTGATGCCGCCATTGACATCACCGTTGCGGTCAACAGGAATCTGGTAATCGCCGATCTCAACGTTATAACTGTTTCCGGCAGCAATATACTGCTGCAACCTGTCACTATGTCCCGTAATCTTAACCAGCTTGTCACCACCCACAGAGAAGCCAGCCGTTACGAAAAACGAGCTTGAGTTGGCAAAAGGATAGCAGTCAAACTTCACATCGAAGGTGGTGCGTGAGAACTTGCCCTTCACATCCATCGTCTCTGTTATGCTGTTGCCGTTAAACTCGCCCGACACGTCGGCCGTGGTGTTGATGTTGATGTTGGGCATCACGTTGAGACCAAGACGGGCCTGGACATATTTTGTGAGAGGCACAGCCACGTCGAAGCCGATACCCTCGGTACCAACGCCTACGCCCACACCCACGCGGTTGGCGACGCCAAAGAACCCGCTTTTCTCGTCTTGTGCCGATACGGCCACAACACCTGTCGTCAGCATTAAGCCGATGACCATTCCTTTAAGGAAACCTAATGTTTTCATATTCTTTACGGTTAAGTGATTAATTGTGTTTCTTATTCTCAATAGACCAGTTTTTTCTGATTTTCAATCAGCCATCACAAGTCTTTGTGTTTATCTTTGCAAATATAGTGAAATAGATGTAAACGAACAAGAAAAAACACAAAAAGATAAAAGGACAGACGCAAAAAGAAATAAATATAAAAAAAATGAACCTACAGCAAACAAAAAAAAGCCATGTCCCAACCCTCTTTAGAGAGAGTTAAGAACATGGCCTTATAAAAAGAGCTGTCTTTAAAAAGAGATAATTCAAGTTTTGCTCATCTAATTTTTTATTACTAATTTTGCGCTCGTTAAAAAAGAGAATTCATGGATAACAAAAAACAACCACTCATCGCACACCTGTGCATGCTTTGTGCAGGCACCTGCTGGGGACTGATGGCCCCTATAGGCAAAGACGCCATGCTCAACGGCATCGACGGCATAGACCTCGTTAGCTTCCGCGTTCTCGGTGGCGCCCTGCTGTTCTGGCTAACCTCTCTGTTCACAAAGAAAGAGCATGTGCCTGTGAAAGACATCCTGCTGTTGGGCTGCGCCGGACTGTTTGCCCTTGTCTTCAACCAATGTAGCTACACCATTGGTCTGAACCTTACCTCGCCCAGCAACTCAAGCATCATGACGACCTCCATGCCTATCTTCGCCATGGTGCTGTCGTTCTTTATCCTGAAAGAGCCCATAACATGGCAGAAGGCCGGTGGCGTGCTCCTTGGATGCACCGGCGCGGTAATCATAATAACGACCAGCGCCACAGCCGGCAACGCTAAGGTGGGCAACATCTGGGGCGATCTGCTCTGCATGTCGGCACAACTGTCGTTTGCCCTCTACCTCTCGCTCTTCAAGCCGTTGATACAAAAATATTCGCTCTTCACGGTGAACAAATGGATGTTTACCTGGGCCACACTGATAATATGGCCCTTCACCCTTGACCATGTCTCAAGCATCGATTTTGCTTCCGTGCCCATGAGCACATGGTGGGAGACAGGCTTTGTGGTGTTCTTCGGCACCTACATCAGCTACATCTGCATGATGGTCGGGCAGCAGACCCTTCGCCCGACGGTTGTCAGCGTCTACAACTACATGCAGCCGCTGGTGTCGGTAAGCGTCAGCGTGGCTGCTGGCCTTGCTGTGTTCAAGACCTCACAAGCCTTGGCCGCCATTCTCGTGTTCTCTGGCGTTTGGTTCGTGGTAAAATCGAAATCGAAACATGACATGAGCAAGGCTTAGATTGAAGACTGCTATAAGCTAAAAACTATAAGCTATAAGATAAATGCTAAAGCTAAAACTATAAGCTAAAAGCAATAAAACAGGAAAAGCCACTTTCGAGACAATCGTTTCAGAAGTGGCTTTTTTATTGTTTCCTTGAGCTTGTCTTTATCCCACAAAGCTCATCGTTTTTTCTTAGAGCACATCATCAACAGGCGTGTAAGGCAAACTGTAGAGGTCGGCAACAGGCTTGAACACCACCTTGCCGTCAACAACATTGAGACCCTTCTTCAGAGCCTCGTCGTCGGCACACGCTTTCTTCCAGCCCTTGTCGGCAAGAGCCAGCGCATAGCGCATGGTGGCGTTGGTGAGGGCTGCCGTAGAGGTGTTGGGCACAGCACCCGGAATGTTTGCCACGGCATAATGAACGATGCCGTCAAGCTCATAAACAGGATCGCTATGGGTCGTGGCGTGTGAGGTCTCGAAGCATCCACCCTGGTCAATAGCCACATCAACGAGCACGGTGCCTGGCTCCATGAGCTTAAGCATGTCGCGTGTGATGAGCTTTGGCGTGATGTCGCCCGGAATGAGAACGGAGCCAATGACGATGTCCACATCCTTAAGCTCTGCCACGATGTTATGGTGAGACGAATAGAGCGTGTCCACGTTTGGCGGCATGGTGACAGAGAGCTCATGCAACCTTGGCAACGACACATCGGCAATGACACCCATGCCGGCAGCCACACGGGCAGCCGCCTGTCCCACGATACCACCGCCGAGCACCAGCACCTTGACGGGCTTAACGCCAGGCACGCCACAGATGAGCTTGCCCTTTCCGCCCTTGGTCTTCTGCAGATAGTAGGCACCGTTTATTGTTGCCATACGTCCTGCCACCTCACTCATCGGAATGAGCAGAGGCAGGGCGCCGTTGTCGAGCTGCACCGTCTCGTAAGCCAGACACACGCCGCCACTCTTTATCATGGCATCTGTGAGCTCGCGGTCAGAAGCGAAATGAAAATAGGTAAACAGCAGCTGCCCTTTCTTTACCAGCGCATACTCAGGAGCTATTGGTTCCTTCACCTTTACAATCATGTCGGCCACAGCATACACCTCCTCGATGGTTGCAAGGATCTTTGCGCCGACAGCAACGTAACTGTCATCTGGGAAACCGCTACCATCGCCTGCGGTGTGCTGGACGTACACCTCATGACCATGTTTTACCAACTCGGCGACGCCCGAAGGAGTCATGCCCACACGGTTCTCATTGTTTTTGATCTCTTTAGGAATACCAATTTTCATAATTCAAGATCTTTAAAAGTTAATTATATAGTTGACAAAAAAATTCGTCACTCCCTGTTCACCCCGCTTCGTCAGCCACGTTTTCAAGTAAGCCACGCTTTCTGAATTCTCAAAAAGCCACGCTTTCAAATGAGCCACGTTTTCTTAATCCTCAAAAAGCCAAGTTTTCTTACCAGCTCCAGAATTCTTCACTCTTCGTTCTTCACTTTTCCCTTAAATAGCTTTTCCCTCATAACGGCGTCAGCCTTTTTTTACCTTTTTACCTTTTTACCTTTTTACCTTTAAAAAGCCCTCATCTCTCCCCAATAGCCACATATTCCTTTGGCGTAAGGATGTTCTTATAGGCAGGTCTTATGATGCGTCGGCCTTCAAAGTTGAGCTCCTCAATGCGGTGCGCCATCCATCCCACGATACGTGCCATGGCAAAGATAGGCGTGTAGATCTCCTGCGGCAGACCGATCATCTCATAGATGAAGCCACTGTAGAAATCGACATTGGCACAGATCGGCTTCTTAGTCTTGCGGTGAGCCGACACACACTTGATGGCCTCCTGTTCAAGAAGACGAAGGAAGTTATACTCCTCCTCGCGTCCCTTCTCCTTTGCCAACTCGCCCGCAAGCCTCTTCAGCTCCACGGCACGCGGGTCACTCATGGTGTAGACCGCATGGCCAATGCCATAGATCAGTCCGGTCTGGTCATAAGCCTCCCCACGCAACATGCGATAGAGATAAGTGTCGATCTCATCGGTGTTCTTCCAGTCCTTGATGTTCTCCTTCAGGTGGTGGAACATGTTTATCACCTTAATGTTGGCGCCACCATGAAGCGGACCCTTGAGCGAGCCTATGCCCGCCGCGATACTTGAGTAGGTGTCGGTGCGCGACGATGAAGTAACGCGCACGGTGAACGTCGAGTTGTTACCGCCGCCATGCTCAGCCTGAATGATGAGCAGCATGTCGAGCATACGCGCGTCGAGGTCGGTGAAGTCTTCATGCTTAAGCATGTAGAGGAAGTTCTGCGCGATGGTGAGATTCTCGCGCGGATGGCGTATGTGCAAAGAGCGGCCCTGCACCGAGTGGCGGTAGATGTTGTAGGCGTAGGCAATGATTGTCGGGAAGCGTGCAATCAGCTCCACCGCCTGGCGCATGAGGTTGTCGCGTGAGATGTCGTCGGGATTGGGGTCGAAGGTGTACGCGCAAGGATGTTCATGATGTTTGAGCCTTCAAGATCAATGATGTGTACGATGGTCTTGTGGTCAAGCGCCATGTTGTCGTTTATAAGTTCACGGAAAGCATCGAGCTCCTCCTTGTCGGGCAGGTTTCCCGACAGCAGCAGAAACGCAATCTCCTCAAATCCGAAACGCTTCTCTGCCAACAGCGGCGACACGAGGTCGTCAAGCTCATAGCCACGATAGAACAGTTTGCCGTCGGTGGGACGCAACTTCCCGTCCTCACCACGCTCATATCCCACCACGTTTCCAATGTTTGTCAGTCCCACGAGCACGCCACTGCCGTCCTCGTTGCGCAGTCCGCGCTTCACGCCATATTTTGGGAACAGCTCATTGTCGATCTTGCAAGAGTTCTTGACCTCGTCCGACAGCTTATATATCAGATAATCCTTGTTCATGTTTCTTTATTGGTTTTTCGCATGTCAACGCCATGCTCTGTTTTTACTCTACTGTTTTCACATTCTCTTCTCGCTTTTTTCTTATCTCGCGCAAGTTGCTTTCACGCCAATGCGCCTACAGGCTCTCCGCCAGCTTGTCGCCAAACGCCTTTGTGCCGAGGGCTTTGCCGTCAGGCATGAAACGCGCAAGGTCGGCGGTGGCTACACCTTGTGTGAAGAGACGTTCGAGAGCGTCGGTGATAAGCTGCGCTGCCTCGTTCCACCCCATATAGTCGAGCATCATCACAGCAGAGAGGATAATGCTTGAAGGGTTCACCTTGTCTTGTCCTGCAATGTCGGGAGCGATGCCGTGTGTTGCCTCGAAGATGGCATGACCCGTGTGGTAGTTGATGTTCGCGCCCGGCGCAATGCCGATGCCTCCCACCTGTGCTGCCAGCATGTCGCTCACATAGTCGCCGTTGAGGTTCATGGTCGCAATAACACTATAGTCTTGCGGCTTGATCAGAGCGTTCTGAAGGAACGCGTCACAGATGCAGTCGTTCACGACCAGTCGTCCACTCTTCAGCTCCTCACCATACTCGCGTTCAGCCAGCTCGTAGCCCCATTTCTTGAATCCGCCTTCCGTAAATTTCATGATGTTGCCCTTGTGCACCAGCGTCACGGTCTTGAGGTCGTGCGCCAGAGCATAGTCGATGGCACTGCGTATGAGCCGCTCACTGCCCTCTTTTGAGACTGGCTTCACGCCGAACCCTGATGTCTCGGGGAAGCGCACCTTCTTGACGCCCATCTCGTCGTGCAGGAAGCGGTAGAATTTCTTTGCCTCGTCTGATCCTGCCTCCCACTCTATTCCGGCATAGATGTCTTCCGTGTTCTCACGGAAGATGCACATGTCCACCTTCTCAGGATGCTTCACCGGCGATTCTATTCCGCGGAAATAGCGCACGGGCCGTTGACACACATAGAGGTCGAGGGTCTGGCGCAGGGCCACGTTGAGCGAGCGAATGCCTCCACCGACAGGCGTCATCAGCGGACCTTTTATGCCCACCAGATATTCTTTGAAGGCATCGAGGGTGGCTTGCGGAAGCCATTCGCCTGTCTGCTCATGCGCCTTTCCGCCGGCAAGGACCTCCTTCCACACAATCTTCCGTTTGCCGCCATAAGCCTTTTCCACGGCTGCATCGACCACCTGTTGGCAAACAGGCGTTATCTCTGCACCGACACCATCGCCCGTGATGAAAGGCACTGTCGGCGTGTCGGGCACCATCAGTTTTCCGTTCTTCTTCTCTATCTTGTTTGTGACATTGATCTTATCCATAACATTGTTCTCCTTTTCTCTTGGGGTTGAACCTACTTGTTTTTCATAACATAGTTTAGCGCACTTCCTGCTTTGAACCACTCTATCTGCGTTGCGTTGTAAGTGTGGTTTGCAGCAAAGCTCTCTGTTGTGCCATCGCTGTGGTGAAGGGTGACGTTTAATGTGCTGCCCGGTGCAAACTGTGACAGTCTGGTCACCGAGATGCGGTCATCCTCACGCACAAGGTCGTAAGAAGCCTTGTCTGCAAAGGTTAATGCGAGCACGCCTTGCTTCTTGAGGTTGGTCTCGTGTATGCGTGCAAAACTCTTTGCCAGCACCACCTTGACGCCCAGGAAGCGCGGCTCCATGGCAGCATGCTCACGCGAGCTGCCTTCGCCGTAGTTGTCCTCAGCCACCACTATCAATGACAGCCACTGGGCCTTATACAGCTTTGCCACCGCCGACACAGCCTTATACTGTCCGTCGGTCTGACACAGCACCTTGTTTGACTCGCCGTTGAAAGCATTGACGGCTCCCATGAGGAGGTTGTCGGAGATGTTCTGCAGATGTCCACGATATTTAAGCCATGGGCCAGCCATAGAGATATGGTCGGTGGTACACTTGCCCTTGGTCTTTATGAGAAGCGGCATGTCGGTAAAGTCGTTACCGTCCCACGCCTCAAACGGCTCAAGCTTCTGCAGGCGGTCAGAGGTCGGCGCGATCACCACTTCAATCTTTGACGTGTCGCCATCGGTAGGCGCAATGAACCCCTTGTCCTTGACCTCAAAGCCACGCGGCGGGAACACATCGCCCACAGGGGCATCGAGCATCACGGCCTTGCCGTCGGCATCAAGAAGCGTGTCGGTGGCGGGGTTGAAGTCGAGACGTCCCGCAATGGCGAGAGCCATCGTAAGCTCCGGACTGCCAATGAAGGCATAGGTGTTGGGGTTGCCGTCGGCACGTCTGCGGAAGTTGCGGTTGAACGATGTCACGATGGCGTTCTTGCGCTCAGGGTCGTCGGTGTGACGGTGCCACTGTCCTATGCACGGTCCACAGGCGTTTGTCATGATCACAGCCCCTATGCGACGGAAATCGTCGAGCAACCCGTCGCGTTCTGCCGTGAAGCGTATCTGCTCTGAGCCGGGGTTTATGATGATCTGTCCCTTCACCTTGATGTTTTTCTCCGCCGCCTGACGTGCCACAGAAGCGGCACGTGCAAGGTCCTGATATGACGAGTTAGTGCAGGAACCGATAAGTCCCACCTCCACCGTTATGGGATAGTCTTCACGCGGTCCCTTGGTCCGCATCTCGCTGACGGTTGTTGCTGCATCGGGCGTGAACGGTCCGTTGAGGTGCGGCTCTATTGTTGAGAGGTCTATGTCTATGAGCTTGTCATAATAGTTCTCCGGATTGTCATACACCTCGCTGTCTGCCTGCAGGTCGGCAGCACATGAACGTGCCATGTCGGCCACCTCGCTGCGTCCTGTCTCACACAGATAGTCGGCGGCGTTGTCGTCGAAAGCGAAGAGCGAGCAAGTGGCTCCCAGCTCCGCTCCCATGTTGCAGATGGTAGCCTTGCCTGTTGTAGAGATTGTTGCTGCTCCCGGTCCGAAATATTCGAGGATGGCGTTTGTGCCGCCCTTCACCGTGAGTTGTCCCAGAATTTCAAGGATCACATCTTTGGGCGAAGCCCATCCCGACAGCTCTCCTGTCAGGCGCACACCAATGAGACGCGGCATCTTAAGCTCCCAAGGCTGGGCCGTGAGCACATCCACGGCATCGGCACCGCCCACACCCACAGCGACCATGCCCAGTCCGCCGGCGTTTGGCGTGTGCGAGTCGGTACCCACCATCATGCCTCCGGGGAAGGCATAGTTCTCAAGCACCACCTGGTGTATTATTCCTGCGCCCGGTGCCCAGAAGCCGATATGATATTTCTCCGAGACCGACCGCAAGAAATCGTAGACCTCGCTGTTCACTTTCTTCGCAGCAGGCAGGTCTTCCTCCACGCCGTTGTCGGCTTTTATGAGGTGGTCACAATGCACCGTTGCCGGCACCGCCACCCGGCTCTTGCCTGCGTTCATAAACTGCAGCAAGGCCATCTGTGCCGTTGCGTCTTGCATTGCCACGCGGTCGGGTCTGAAATCGACATAATCTTCTCCGCGTCGGAACGGTTTCAACGCTCCGTCATCATACAAGTGAGCAAACAACACCTTCTCGGCGTATGTCAGCGGATGACCAACAATGTTGCGGGCCGATGCAACCTTATGCCCATAAGAGGAGTAAAACGTCCTCAGCATTTCAATGTCTAATACCATAATCGTTTCTGTCTTGATGTATTTCCTTTTGGCTATCTAAGTCATTATTATCTTATCTTTCTGTTGGCAAAGATAGCAATAATATTTATAATCGTCACATAAAAGAAACAAAATCTAACAAAAAGACAGCAAATTTTGGTTTAAATCATTAAAATGCCGTATTTTTATTCACACTTCAAGACATTTGGACATAAGAACATGCGTTTGCCCTACTCCGCCCCAAGCAGTCCGCGGCACGCATCTTCTATGAGGTCGAGGGCATAGAAGAAGTCGCTCTCGTCGCCATAATAAGGATCGGGAACGGCTTCTGCACCTGCGTTCTCCACACAATAGTCTGTCAGCATGTGAACCTTGTCACGCGCCTCGTCATCAGGAGCCATCGAGGTGATGGCGCGATAGTTGTTCCTGTCCATGACAAGTATGTTGTCGAAGCGGTCGAAGTCTACGGTCTTGTCAAACTGCCGCGCACGACTGTTGAAATTGTAGCCACGGCGTGCTCCACAATTGCGCATGCGCGAGTCGGGCAACTGTCCCACATGCCAGTCGCCAATTCCTGCCGAATCTATCTCATAACCGGCAGCAAGACCGGCGTCGGCCACCATCTTCTTCATAACGCCCTCAGCCGCCGGACTGCGACAGATGTTTCCAAGACAGATGAAGAGAAGCCGTTTCTTTGTTTTGCTCATATTTTTTTTCTTCTTTTTT
>OMBL01000662.1_pt1 | contig 14130 bp, 13 predicted proteins | sample 1644871 | NCBI WGS metagenome assembly OMBL01 (sample SAMEA103958115, study PRJEB25191) | human gut metagenome | biome: human-associated habitat [ENVO:00009003]; feature: intestine environment [ENVO:2100002]; material: feces | place: Germany | collected 2013/2015
CCTTCAAACACTGGATATGGTGGATATTTATTAATAATATCTGTTCTATATACTAATTTTTTATCTCCACTTCCGCCATTAGCATAATAAGCATTTAACGTTGTATCTACTAAATCCTTTGGGAAGTCCTTACCTATAATCTCTCCCTGCATATCAGAATCCAATCCAATGATTCCTGCGTAATCTTCATTCTTAATTTTTTCCCATTTATCCAGAATCTTTTTAACCGCTCCTTCTGCAACACAATCATCAGAATCAATACACATATTTAATTCTGTATCTATATTCTCATACGCAATATTATGTGCGGTATGCATACCGCCGTTTTCTTTATATATGTATCGAATCTCAAATCCACACGATTCGTTTTTCCACTGTTCTACTAACTTTGAAGTATTATCCGTAGATCCATCATCAATAATAAGCCAAATAAACTCTTTACAATTCTGTTTTTTTAGACTCTCATACATTCGACCAATTGTATGTGCACGATTGTATGTCGGAGTAAAAATAGTCAATATTGGCTTCATACTTAATTCCTTTCACCCAAATTTTCATATTTTTTATATAGAAGTTTTCTAATTGTTTTGCATTTTGTTCAATATCATAACCTGCATTCTTGATTTCTTGATATGTGTTTTTTCTAATCGCACTTTGTTTTTCTAAGACAGCATTCGCCCACTTATCAATCGGCAAGTTTAAATCTAACGACTCTGCAAGATCTGTAACTTTGCATTCAGACGGAACACCATCAGAAATAATGCACGGCAATCCTGAAGCCTGTGCTTCAAGTGCTGCAATACCTAATCCTTCGTATAAAGACGGAAACAGAAATACATCCATTGCCTGTAGTATTCTATTCACATCTCCCCTGTTTCCTAAAAAAATCACGGAATCCGATAAACCAAGATTATCAACTTTTTCTCTTATATTACTCTGCCCGTTACCTGTTCCTACAAGAAGCAGCTTGGAGTTTCTGTTTTTATCATGTACGCTCTTAAAAACATCAATCAAAAACGGATGATTCTTTGGAGGAGCAAACCTTCCGACATGTCCGATTACAAAATCAGATTTACTGATTTTCAGTTCGTCACGCACTTGATTTCTTATTTGACAGTTATACCGATATTTTTCAGCGTCAATTGCATTATTTAATACCGTATATGCATTTCCGCCAAACATCCAATCTCCTGCCTCTTTACCGCAAGAAAAAAGATGTGTAGCGTACTTAGGAATTAAATGTTTTGAAAGAAGCTTAATGGGATACTTTAAATTTTTGTCTTGGCTTTTATTATGCGAATGTGCAATTCTCACCTTAACGCCATATTTTTGTGCAATTTTCAAAGGATATGCACTCATGCAATCCAAATGTGAATGCACAATATCGTACTTATGATTATCAAAGAAGTCATCAAGCGCATTAAAATAAGCCTTAGAAAAGGGATTCAGCATAGGCATATGATAAATATGTCCGCCTAAAGATAATATCTCATCATCATAATCAGCCTTTTCCTGACGATGTACAAGAAAATCAAATTGAATTTTAGTACGGTCTATGTTTCTATAATAATTCATAATCATAGTTTCAAGACCGCCACGCCCCATGTATGTTACAATATGTAATATTCTTAACATAAAATTCAATTACCCTTCATTTTATAGAATTAAAGTTTTAAAGCCTTTATTGTATCGTTTACAACGATTTTTTTATCAAATTCGTCCACCATTTTTTGTCGGGCGTATTTACCCATAACTTCTCGTTTTGAAATATCTGTTTCAAGAAAAGCTTTCATTTTTTCATAAAGGCTGTCAATGCTTTTAGGTTCACAAAGCCAGCCTGTATATTCATTTTCCACCGACTCTCTGCAGCCTGGAATATCGGTGGTAATGACAGGTCTGCCTGTTGCCGAAGCTTCGAGATTTACATTACTCATACCCTCGTGATAGCTCGGCATTACAACACAATCGGCGGTCGCATAGTAAGGTCTTGGTTCTTCCTGAAATCCATGGAATTTTACAACGCCCTTACTTTCAAGTAACTCAACTCTTTCCTTGTATTCATCTTCAAAAAAGCCTACAAGGTCAAGTACAAATTTATAGCCGTCATCGTGAAGCTTCTCAGCCGCAGAAAACAATTCATCCATGCCCTTTTCCTTCATGATTCTGCCAAGATACAAAAAATGCGGCGGATCACTTTTTGGGTAAGGCTTGTACTCATAAATTTCAAGATTAATTCCTGCGCCGTTCAAAATAGTTTCTTTGTCAACAGAAATAATCTTTCTGTTGACAAATTCATCTGCATTAACCTGATTTTCAAAAAATACCGTTTTTACCTTTTTAAAGGCTGTTTTATAAAGAACTGTCGCAAACTGAGCAAGTCCGGGCTTTTGAAATGCCGTTCCTAATCCCTGAACATTCGCATAAAACGGAATATTTAACTTTTCACACATCAATCCACCGTAAACATTTGGTTTGATAGAGTATGTAATTACCAAATCAGGGTTTTCTTCCTGTAATATTTTTTTATAAAATTTCATAAGTGAAAAATCGTGAATCGGATTAACCCCTCTGCGCTCCATCTTAGTTTCAATACAACGCAATCCCATATTGATGAAATCCTCGTGATGTCCTACAAAAGGCATACTAAGAACAACATCATAATTTTTCATAAGTTCTTCAATCAATTCTTTTCTGAAACGATACAGCATATAAGAATGATTGGTAAGAATCATAACTTTTTTACGATTATTCTTCATCTGCAATTGCTCCTGTTCCGCCCTCAACTACACCTTCATGCTTAAATACACTTACAACTGTCATAAAAAGGCATTTTACATCAAAGACAAAACTGACATTATCACGATAAATCTTATCCATCTGAACTTTTTCAGGGATAGGAAGCTCATCTCTGCCGTTAATCTGCGCCCAACCCGTCAAGCCGGGTTTTAAATCATTTATACCGTACTCATCTCTTTCAGAAATCAAATCATCCTGATTCCAAAGTGCAGGTCTTGAACCGATAACCGACATATCGCCCTTAAAAATATTAAAAATTTGAGGCAATTCGTCAAGACTTGTCTTTCTTAAAAATGCACCCACCTTAGTTATATAATGTTCAGGATTTTTAAGAAGATGTGTAGGACAATCCTTTGGAGTATCAATTCTCATTGTGCGGAATTTCAGAATATTGAAATATTTTTTGTTTTTTCCTATTCTTTTCTGCCTAAAAAAACAGGACCTTCGCTCGTGCATTTTATTATGGCACATATCGGAAGGTAAAGTACTGACAGACACATTATCGCTGCAAGTGAACAGATAATATCAAGCATTCTTTTCACAATTCTGTTATAAAACGACATTTTTCTGTCTTTCATATTTAATACTCCTCAACCCAAAACTAACTTACGCAATACATTTATAGAATTATGCCACAGAAAGCATCAATAAGCAATAAAAGAGGAGAATATGGAAAAAACAATTGAAAAAAAGTATTTTTTAACAAAATATAGGAATAATTACGCAAGATTTTTGCCATAGATATGATTTATTTTCACTAAAGTGATAATCAAATATAGTCTATTTTGGTTATTTTATGCAAAATTTGTCACAAAATATAATAAAACACCGCAAAGCAAAGCGAGAAATCTATGGCTTATTTTAGGTGAAAAGGCACTATATAATCCGCTATATTTACTGTGCAACAGTCCTCTGCACGGCAACCTGAAAGCTTGCACATACACAGTACTAAACCACTCTGCAACTATCTTTCAAAAGTTAATCATCCGGCAAGTATCTGAAATTGTTCACAGACTTGTTGAAATGTGGGATTAATTATGATAAACTGACAATATAAGTCAGAGTACGATATAATTTGAGGTAGGCACATGAAAATTTCAGAATGCACACTTTCAAAGGAAACACAAGACCTTTTATACAGATATTTTGCGGCTGCGGCAAATCTTTACGGAGTTATCGAAATCGGCAAACTTCTTAAAATTTACAACAGCCAGAACGAGCCTGTGAGCGAGGAAGATTTTCTGTCATTTGTTGAAAATATGAATTTTAAGGGAAAGTATTTTTGTGTGTTTAATCAGGATGATATTTACGATGACGGCTCAGAAACCCCTGCACTTGAACAGGAAATTCTTGCAGAATATCTTTACTTTTTTGAATTTGATGATGATAGTCTTGATAAATACGAAATGCTGAAATATCGTCAAATCGGAAAGAAATTTTGCGTTCTTGACAAAGAGCAATTTCTCAGATATGAAGATGACTGCTATTTTAAAAAGACTCCCGATTTTCTTGAAATGCGTTCGTTTTTAAGAAATGAAACAGGACTTTCAAAAGAGGACGCAGACGATTATGCGAACGATATTATGATTTGTTTTGAAGCTCAACCCGACAATTCCGAAGAATCTGTATACGAAGTAATCATGGGAAGCGGAATCTACAACCGTGATGATATCGCATTCAGCCACCGAAAGCTTGAATATTTGTGTCAAAAAGTCATGTACACAAGTGCCAGACTCCATGTTCTGCTGGGACACACTCCAGAAGAAATTTTCGGTTAACAGGTAAAATTGCATATTATAGTGACAATTCAAAATCATTTTTTTGAGGAACATATAGATGAATAGTGAAAATACAGCAACACACAAAATAACATACTCAAATATAGATATTGCAAAATTTATAGCGGCATATTACGGCAAATCGGGAGGAATTGTACTTTGATTAAAATAATGTTTGTGTGCCATGGGATGACTCACGAACGCTTTGCAAACCGCAATATTCCTTTGTAAATCTCGGCAAATCACGGTCAGTTGAAAAGTACAAGACTACCAAAAGACTACTTTTCAACGGTTTTAAAATCAGCTTTTATGCCTTATCGTTAATAGGGTTAGAACGAACATTATTATTGCCGAGTTATCGTTAAAAGGGTTGTAACAGAAAGCAATTCCCTATACCTATATATAACAGCAGTTTTTGCTGGGTGTGATTTGCTTTGAATGAGTCTTATCTGAGTAAGTAAATATCATTTCTACACCGCAGTTCATAAGCTTAAATAATGCAGACTACTAAAAGACTACTTCTCCCCTATTCTAAATTTTAAAAACATAAAACATCACTTATTTGATAGTTAATATATTTATTATCATCCTGTACAATTTACAGGGTGTTTTTTATACATAAAAAGCAGTAACATTTTTTAATGAGATTGAATTCACCGAGCAAATGGTTTATACTTAAATTATGTGATACAGTTTCTCTTGAAAAGTTAAAACAGATTTCTGATGTGATTGAAGTTACATTTTAGCAATCAATCATTCTACCTAATGGTGAGCAGATAAAAACGAGTAATAAACAGGTGGTAATTACCATGGACTTATTATTAAACAACATTCTTCATTTGTCACAAGAAGAGATTAACAATAGTAAAATAGAATTTAATATGCAAGCCGGAAGAGGAGGACAACCATTTCTTGATAGATGGTTAAAACATTCTGAAGAAGATAAAACAAACGGTACTTGCAAGGACTGTTCATATTGGGGTTGGTATGGAAAGCAGAGAAACTTTTATCCTGGGCAATGGGTTTTTAGTTTCGCAAAAATGCCGGAAGATGAATGGTTGCTTATTTCGGCTGCACAAATAATAAATACTCCATCCGATGATTGGGCTGATGTTCAAGTGCTTGATAGATTTGTTCCATTATTCGGAAGGCTCATCATCAAATGCAAGAAAGGTAATACCTTCTCAAGATATGTATTTAATTTGAGCAAATATCTTGATCAAGCAATTGTTCGAGAGGTTCTTCCATGTGTTTATAGTGGTGAAAAGTTTGAAGGATATGACCGTGTGCATCTGCCATATCATAGATTATCTGACATTTTCAATGGTCGGATTCTCCCAACTTATTATGAAGCCTTAAAAAAGATAACAGGAGTTTATTGTTTAACTGATACTCACACAGGAAAGTTATATATTGGTTCTGCAACAGGCGAAAAAGGAGTTGCCCAAAGATGGGGTAATTATCTAGATTCCAAGCATGGCGGAAATAAAAAACTTATCGCACTCTATGAACAGAAGGGTGCAGAGTATTTTGAGAAGTATTTTACATATACATTGTTAGAATATTTTGGTTTGTCATATGACCCTGTGAAAATTATTGAAAGAGAGCAATATTGGAAACATTGCTTTGATACGATTAAGAATGGTTATAATGACAACTGATAAAAATGTTTTGAGATATTGCCCTGTTTGATGAATGGAGTAACTCAACACTTGTATCGGTTCGACATACCCATTTTAAGGCGAAAATAGGTGTTCCACTATTCTCTTGTACATTGGGTACGAAATGCGTTACTCGTTGGAGAATCGAGCCATGTGGAGTGCGTGGTTCTGTTGACTAAGGTACACAAGTAAAAGTATAAAAAAGGCTTGAAAAATAAAGTTTTTCCGAGGGTTGGGATGTAAATTCGGGTCCTCGGATTTTCTGCGTTTTTGGGGTAACAAAGAGGCTAATTTTTATAGTTGGATAGATGGAAGAATGCCACAATTGACAATTCAACTGTGGCTTTTTAATTTAAAAATGTAGTATTGAACTCAAGAGATAATTGAACAAGAACTACGATACGGACACCTTGCAGTAATGCATGGTGTTTTCTGTCTAAGGGAGTTGCGTAAATTTGTCTGTGAGTATTGACAAATTTACTAATCGGTATTATAATATATAATGTTAAAGTGTAAATGGACGGAGGTTATTCGATGAGAAAAAGTATATCTTTTAATGTAGACGCAGATGTGTTTGATAAATTTAACATGGCGCTTAATCTTTCCGGTGAAACATCTGACGAGGCTGCAGATTCGTGCCTTCGTTGGTATATTGCCCAGACTTTCGGAAATGTATCGAAGGAATATACGCCGAGGGCAACAAGAACAATCGATTCTAATGAAAAAGATTTTTACGGTAAGGCACTTCAACGTATACCAATGTGGGCGTTAAAGCCAAGCCAATATAATCATAAGATAATCAAAGCCTACTTTATGGCAGAACATATCGCAGGAGAAGCAACCCTGCTGATGATGGAGCGTTTGTGCAGTGATAAAGAACGCCCAGATTTGTATGTTCCTACTTTCAAAAATAACTATTCACAGATGAAACTGGACGGTCCTAAATCTCATGGTAAGGTTTTTGAGGATGACGGTGACCGGGTTTGGATCTGGGATGAAGTAGAAGAAACCCTTATGAAATATAAGAACAGTTTTTATGTAGAGTAGGCATAACGATGAGCGTTTTAATTGATAACAGCATTACGATTTATGAGGCTCTTGAGCATATCAAAGACGGAAAATATGTTATGCCAGCATTCCAAAGACAGTATGTATGGAATATGGAACAGATTGAAAAACTGTGGGACTCCATTCTTTTGGATTATCCGATTGCTACATTCCTATTCTGGCATGTCGATGATGACAATGTAACATGGGATACTTATTTCTGTAATTTCCTATCCTCTGTTACATTTGATAGCCGCAAGCAGGCTGACAGCGTAAATTATGAATTATCGAGCATTGATGTAAAACTGACCGATACGGCAGTACTTGACGGGCAGCAGAGACTCACTTCTCTCTATTTGTCCCTGTTTGGTGATGCGTTCATCCGTCAGAAACACGCACGGAAGAAATCTGGCGGTGGCATCGTTACAAAACTTCTGATTGAACTTAACAAGAACAAGCTGACCGTAGATGAAGAAGAATACAACAGCAAGAAATATGACATCAAGTTCAGCGAAAAAGTAGGTAAATTGAGTCCGACTCAGTTCGAAATTAGAAAGATTCTTGAACCGAAGTTCCAGGATGAAACTACCAGAGAAAAAGCCATCGAAGATACAATTACAAATGTTCCAGCAGACAGCAAGGATTATGCGAGGGGCATCTTAAATAAACTCTATGAGAAGATTTTTGTCGAAAAGCTTATTCGTTATACTGAAATCCGGGATATGAAACAGGATGATGCGCTTGAGATGTTCGTTCGTTTCAATAGCGGTGGTAAGGCACTTCGTAAGTCGGAAATTACCATGTCTATCTTGGAAGCTTATTGGCCAAGTGCGAAGACAGAGTTCGGGAAACTGCTTGTAGACTCTTATGCCGGATTCGGTTCCGATTTTATCATCAGAGCCGCACTGATGCTTTATGGTGATGTCATCAAGTCAAACATAAACAAGCAGATAGCGGAAGAATTGAAGAATAACTGGAGCGAGTTCAAGAAGGAAATGAAGATTGAAGTCAGCCGTTTCTCAAGCAGTTGGAATGTCCTACTCCCTATTGTATATTTCATTTATTATAATCCTGATTATAAAGACAATACAGAAGGCGTTCGTGCTTACCTGGTAAGAGCCATTCTGTTTACCTATTTCCAGTCAGGCACTACAAGTAAGTTGCAGCAGATGAAGAGCAATATCAATGAAAACGATTATGAGATTACTGTTGATATGCTGAACCAGATGAATGAACTTCGTGTAACCGATGGCAAGATTGAGGATATTCTCAATTCTGAAAAAGGCAGCCGTGTTGCCGGAGAGGCTCTTTACTATCTCAGTCTGGATTGGATTAACAAGAACTTCAAGTACGAACAGGATCACCTGCATCCGTATGACAGATTTGACGGTAGCAAACCTGTTTCTGTAACTATGGATGTGTGGCGCAGATGGCGCGGAAACCGTAACCGTCTCCCCAATCTCCAACTTCTTGAAGGCCGCAGCAACGGAAGTAAAAATAATATGCCATTGATTGAGTACTATAACGATATGAACGATGATCAGAAGGCAAAGTTCCGTAAGGAGGCGTTCATCCCGGATGACGTTGGGTTAGAACTTGAGCATTTTGAAGAGTTTTATGAAAAGCGTAAGGAATTGTTGGCAGAAAAAATCCGTCAGATACTTGGATAAAAATAGTATTATATGAATTGGAGGTGTACCACAGTGCCAGACATGAAACAGATACATGATTTTGCTGTCAAATGGTGCGATAAATTTCGTGATCAGAATATTAATTATATAGAACTTGTCGATCATTGGATGGCTGATGATTGTGCTGCTCTTGGTTTTGAGATGGATTGTGGTCACGCTTTTTCTGAGAGATATGGACAGGCAGCAAACAACCATGAGGCTCTGAATAGAATCATTGATGATGTCACAGACATCCTCCTGCTTGGGTCTGCAATTTATTCTCAATGGAGATATTTTAACCATTGGGCATATGACGCAGCAGAAATATTGGCACCCCAAAACCGAGCGTGGTTTATTCTGGCACTTAGTCGTTTGTCATTGCTTTCCGGGGATAATCCGTTTATATTCCAAGGAACATTAAAGAAAATGCGTATTGTGTCTAACAATATCTGCTACGGACCTATGCCTGAACCGGACAAAGAAGTAGAACAGCATCTTACCATCAATGATGAAGGTCGGGTTTGGTTTTCCGGATATAACTTTGGTCACAGTGGAGAAAGATACGAAAAGGCACGAAGTAAGAATTTTAAGATTGAAAAAGTTGCTACTAACAGATTACTCTGTGCAATTGCAGCTTATTTTGGAAATGAATACGATGAAATTTTTGCTACAGATATTGGCAATTGGGAGATGGAACTAACAAATACCGAGGGAACGGTGTATAAATTCCGTGGTTCGCTTTGTGCTGATTTTGACTATGAGGGCATCGATTTATCTGACCTTGTACGTAATACTGTTGGTATGGATGATTTGTATGTCTTTGATGGAAATTGCAAACCGGATGTGATAAACAGAATCGCATTGGACTATCACAGAGTCACAAAAATAAAACCTAAGGAAGTGCCGGAAGGAGCAACTTGGGAATTTGTTACATGGGATTACACAGAGCATCTAATTATTGACAGAGAAACAGAAACCCTTGAACACATCCAAAATATAGGGTCTGGCTGTAAGGTTTCTCGTAAGTATGAAATTGAAGGAGGAATTGAAAGTCTGCTTGAAAATTTCAATGCAGAGGATTTGTTTTCACACATTGAAGGGAATCCCGACGATGTGATAGATACTCCAAACGAAACCAAGGATTATAAAATTACGATTGACTATAAAAAGACCCCACAAAAGGTCATCGCAGGGTCATTTGATAAAAATGGACTGCCGGATAATTTTGAGGAGTTTGCAGATGCGGTATTTGATTTCATACGTTTTTATGGTTGGGGAGAGATACTTGACCCATCTGTGTATGGTAAAGTAAAACGCAGGACAACGGATTATATCTATTGCAGCGTGGTCTTTGAAGAAGGGCAAAAATCCTATTATTATCTGACGGGCGATGACAGCATCGAGATTGGTGATTTTGTGCTTGTGCCTGCGGGCAAAGACAACCATGAGGCGGTTGTGCAAGTGGTAGATATAGAATATTTTTCCGCAGAAGATGTGCCTCTGCCTGCAGAAAAGACAAAGCATATTATACGGAAATGTACGGATGAAGATTTCGATTTACCAGAGCCAGAATAACACATATCAAGAGTTTGTGAAAAGGTAGGTGGAATAGGTGATTGTTGATTATAGTGAATATATAACGGAAAAAGCAAGTAAAGGAATTGTAAACTCTGTATATGTAGAAAACGGATTACCATTATTTAAGCATGACTCTGTATGTCCTTTCTGCAAACAAAAAATTGAAAATGTGATACACCATAAATCGAAAACAGATTATCCTGAATGGTTATGGGGGCGGTTTGACCAGAGCGAATTAGTTGTTCAATGCCCCAATTGTGGTTGGTGGGAGTATAAATACTCAAATCAGAGCGATGCCATAGTAGATGGGATAAGAGCAATGGATTTGGAGTATTCCTCTGGAATTTTGAAAACATATGAAGATTCTGACATAGATATACCACTCGAGGTCCTCCGTAAATATATAAATAAAGACACAAGCGTAATTTACAATATTGATGCACATAAAATGGAGGAACTTGTTCGGTCGGTTTTTTCTGATTTTTACCCATCTTGCAAGGTTAAAGCTTTCGGAAAAACAAGGGATGGTGAAAAAGATGGATTGCTTATTGATAATAGTGGTAAACAATCACTAATTCAAATTAAGAGAAGAACAAAAGCAAATGCTACAGAAGGTGTTGAAGCTCTCAGAGCGCTGATTGGAACAACTGTAATTGAGGATAACGTGCGAGGCTGTATTTTTGTATCAACAGCAGACCACTTCTCTAAACCCGCAAAGGACTATGCAAGTAATGTAATTAATAAAAACATCGTAGACACATTTGATTTAATAGATTGCAAGGAATTTTTAAGAATGGCAGATTTAGTTAGAGATAAGCTACCGGATGTTTGGACTAAATTTTTAAAACTATAGGTGGATATGTTCCCGTTGACAAGTAAATGTAAAAAACATCGTGGATTTGTTTCCGTAAACAAGAAAACGGCAAAGCCATTCTGCATATCCAGACAAGCCACGTGGAGTGCGTAGTTCTGTTGACTAAGGTACACAAGTAAAAGTGTGAAAAAGGCTTGAAATAAGGGGATTTCGAGAGTTTTGGTTGCTAGAAATAATACCGCAAAAAATGTCATAAAAGCCTTTAAAAATCAAGGGAATTTTATGGTTGGATAGACAGGAATATTGAGATTGGGTCGATTATACAGAAGTGTTTACTTGTGATTTATGAAAAAAGAGAGAGTAAAAATAGGCTAATAATCATTTTGAAATATATCAAATGATAATTAGCCTATCGCAGGAAGGAGAGAATGTTATGCCTGGCAAAGTGAGAGTGATTCCGGCTAATACAAATGAGCCGATGAAACATGTTGTCATCTATGCTCGTATGAGTTCTAACACTATGGATCAGCTTGAGAGTCTTAAGGCACAAGTTTCTGGGCTGACAAAATTTATATCCGGGCATAACAACTGGAAACTGGTCGATATTCATATAGATATTGCATCTGCTAAAAAAGATTCTTTTCGTCCTGTCTTTCATCAAATGATAGAAGAATGTAAAGCGGGACTTACGGATATAGTTGTGGTAAAAAGCATTAGTAGACTTGGAAGAGATACTGTCGAGGTGCTTGATGCAATAAATACTTTAAGAGAGTCACAAGTGCGAATTATTTTCAAACAAGATGAACTGGATACATTAACAGTGGGAAGTTCATTATTGATATCAACCGTTGAAGCTTGCACACAGGCTGAAAATGAAACACGAAGTGCTAATATAAAATGGGGTATAAAACAAAAAGTACAGAAGTAAGAACTGCAAATAGCCTTGAAATAAAGGATTTCGAGAGTTTGGGGTAAATTTGACAGGTTTGCTCCAAGCTCTCTTTTTGTGCCTGAGAGAATTGGTCGAGACTGATTTTTAGATAAGGCTGAGTTGACAAGATGAACATTGGCGTAGGTTGAGTGGATAAGATGTATATTTGGTAGTTTGATTTGACAGAATGGATGTGATTAAGAAGTATGAGAACTATGTTATTAAGTTTCAAAGCTGATGTATTTGAACGAGTGAAATCCGGAGAAAAGATATATGAACACAGGCGTGTTTTTCCAGATGAGTCGGTTAAGGCATATCTGTATATTAGTACGCCAGTCAAAGCTATCGTTGGAATAATGCGTTTGGATAATAGAGTTCAAATTGAGTCATGGAAGAAAAAATATTCATATGACGAGGCAACGTTATCAAGAATTGATAATTATTTAAGTAAGCATACCGTGGCAATGGAAATCACAGAGTTTCAAATGACCAATGCGATTCCTCTGGAAAAACTGAGAAATGACTTACCCGGATTTGTAGTACCACAAATGTATTATTATATAGAGAATACGGAATTACTGAAATATTTAGAAAAGAATTTAGATCCAGTGGGTGAACCAATAAAACATTCATTTGATAATATTCCTCCTGAATTGATATGTACGCACTAGGCACGGTTGATTTATGATAGTTTATATGTTATAATGGGTCTATAAATATTTGCGATATAGAAAAGAGGGGATACCATTGATAGATACAACAGATTTATTAACAGTAACAGAGGTTGCGAAAAGATTGAAAGTTACCGCACAGTCTGTAAGAACACTGATAAAAAATGAATATTTAAAGGCAGAAAGAGTTGGAAGCCAGTGGCTGACATCAGAAGAGGATTTGAAACAGTATATAGAAAAGTATGATGTTGTTATAGAACCAGATGATCATGAAAGACTTGATGATAATGTTCCACCAATAGTAGCATTAAGTTTTTTTTCGGGTGCTATGGGCCTGGATGTAGGAATGAGAAATGGTGGGATAGACGCTCTTTTAGCATGCGAATTTAATAAGGCGTGCAGGATGACAATCGAAAAAAACAATCCTAACATTGGGTTGATTGGAGATATTACTAAATTTTCAGCAGCTGAAATACTTAAGATGGCGAAGGTTCCAGAAGGAAGAAAGGTTGATATTATTTTTGGTGGGCCGCCGTGCCAAGCTTTTAGTACTGCAGGAAATAGAAAGGCTTTTGATGATGAGAGAGGAAATGTGTTCTTAAAATATTTGAGCATAGTATCTGAAATCAAGCCAACATATATAGTAATAGAAAATGTTCGTGGACTTTTATCTACGCCGTTTAAATATGGAGATTTAGAGGAGCCTATCAAGGGTGGTGCGATGATGATTATCCTTGATAGATTAAAGGAAATGGGATATACAGTTTCTTTTAATCTTTATAATGCCGCATATTTTGGAGCTCCTCAAATTAGAGAGCGTGTTGTAATAATAGGAAAACTAGGAGATGAGAAGGTAAGTTATTTACAACCTACTCATAATGAAAACGGAACAGATGGATTAAAGAAGTGGAGAACATTAAAAGACGCATTTGATAATTTGCCTGAAAATGTAGAAAAGCATTATATTGAATTTCCAGAGAAGAGATTGAAATATTATAGAATGCTCAAAGAAGGACAATATTGGAAAGACCTTCCTTTAGATATGCAAAAGGAGGCAATGGGAAAATCCTTCTACTTGGGAGGCGGTAAAACAGGATTTTTAAGACGATTATCTTACTCAAAGCCATCGCCAACATTGGTTACAAATCCAACTATGCCAGCAACGGATTTAGCGCATCCGACAG
>OMBL01000663.1_pt1 | contig 14106 bp, 7 predicted proteins | sample 1644871 | NCBI WGS metagenome assembly OMBL01 (sample SAMEA103958115, study PRJEB25191) | human gut metagenome | biome: human-associated habitat [ENVO:00009003]; feature: intestine environment [ENVO:2100002]; material: feces | place: Germany | collected 2013/2015
CAAGGACGGAACATTGACTCATCTGTGGCTGGTTGTTATGGGAGCCCCGACGGAACATTGGATGAATCCCGGATACGGGAAAGAAGATGCACAATGGCCTTATAAGATAAAAATAACCGGAACCCATCTCCAATAATGTGATAAAAAAATAGTCTAAACAAATGGAAGAATAGTACAACCGGCTAATTATCAAATCCATAAAATAGAATATATTAGACGATTCTACCATTACATTATATTATATCTTCCCTTTCTTGTAATTTTTTTATTTTACTTTGCAAGTGAACAACGTATATAACCGATAGATTATGAAAAACAACAAGAAACTCTGTCTTGCAATTTTATCTTTGCTTTTATTGATTGGAAATGCTTCACTTGCAGCCAAGGAAAAGAAATATGTACTCTCTTCACCCGATGGAACATTGAAAGTGGAAATCAGCGCCGGAAACGAACTGGCCTACCAAGTGATGCATGGAAATGATACAATTCTCTCACACTCTAATATAGGTTTGGTTCTGGAAAACGGAACTATAGTAGGTAAAACTCCCCGTATCACAGGGGAAAGAAGGAGAAAGATAAAGGATAACATAGAATCACCTTTTTACCGTTTCAAGGAGTTCGTTGCAACCGGCAACGAACTCGACTTGAAGCTGAAAGGCGGGTTCGGAATCATCTTCCGTGCATACAATGAGGGAGTCGCCTATCGATTCTATACCACACAATCTTCGGATATCATTATAAAGGAGGAACAGGCCGAGTTTAATTTTAAGGAAGATTATACGGCTTATCTTCCTTATACCACCAATGATAAAAAACCGATGGCGATGGCTTATCAGAATGTATATGACATCACTCCTCTGTCAAAAGCACAGCCTAAACTGGCTTTTCTTCCGGTTACCGTGGATTGCGGCAGCGTAAAACTGACCCTGTTGGAGTCCGACCTCGAAGCTTATCCGGGCGTGTTTGTGCAGTCACAGCAGGGAAAGTATGGATTGAAAGGTGTCTTTGCTCCTTATCCGGCTAAAACAGACTTTTATCCTTGGCGGAAGCAGGAATATGTAACCGAAACTACCGATTTTATATCCCGTAGCCGTGGCTCCCGTTCCTATCCGTGGCGTGTGTTGGCCATTACGGAGAAGGATACGGATATGCCGGTCAACAACCTGGTCTATGCCCTGGCTTCCCCCAACCGTATCGGTGATACCTCATGGATAAAGACAGGCAAAGTGGCATGGGATTGGTGGAATGACTGGAATCTGAAAGGAGTGCCGTTTAAAGCCGGTATCAACATGGATACGTATAAATATTATATTGATTTCGCCAGCCGGAACGGACTGGAATTTATTGTGTTGGATGAAGGATGGTATGATCCGAAGAGCGGGGATATGCTGACCGTTATTCCCGAACTTGATTTGCCGGAACTGATAGCATACGGCAAATCCAAAGGGGTGGAAATAGTGCTTTGGACGGTGTTTAATGTACTCGACAGCCAGTTGGAAGCAGCTTGTAAGAAATATGCGGATATGGGAATCAAAGGTTTTAAGGTGGATTTCCTGGATCGTGATGATCAGACTGCCGTCGAAATGGTGTATCGCATCGCTGAGATGACGGCCCGGTATAAATTAACCCTTGATCTGCACGGCATTTACAAACCGACAGGTATCAACCGTACCTACCCTCATATTATCAATTTTGAAAGCGTGTTTGGCATGGAAGAGGTGAAATGGACGGATATCAAGAATAATATGCCTCTTTATGATGTTACTTTCCCCTATATCCGTATGATGGCGGGACCGGTGGATTATACGCCGGGAGCTATGCGCAATGCCACGAAGGCAGATTGGCGCGCCATGTATTACACACCGGCCAGCATGGGAACCCGGTGTCATCAACTGGCTGCCTATATTGTACACGATTCTCCTTTTACTATGTTGTGTGATGCGCCTACCAACTATCTGAATGAGCAGGAATGTGTGGATTTCATGGCTTCTCTGCCTGTGGAGGTGGATTCTACTTTTATTGCTTCGGGCGAGTTGGGAAAATATATTGTAACAGTGCGTAAGAAGGATGTGAACTGGTATATCGGCGGTATGACCAATTGGGATGAACGTGATGTGCAACTCGATTTCTCTTTCCTTCCCGAAGGAATGTCTTATACGGCTGTTTTGTTTAAAGACGGTGTGAATGCCAACAAGCAGGCCGAGGATTATCGGAAGGAAACCATCCGGATTGATAAGGACAGCCGGTTGACTTTGCATCTGGCATCGGGTGGCGGATTTGCCATGAAGTTGGAGCTTTGTCCGGTTCACGGGCAGGTTACCGGTATTCCTGAAGGGAAAAATATTCCTTCTTTCTATCAGAAATACATAGAGACAGAAGGTCTGTATGTCACCTCTTCCGGAAAGGTGAGCGATGAGGCCTTATTGAAAGCCTGTGATATCATCAGTTTGATGTTGGCAAAACGTCCGGATGTGAAGGCGCACATGGTGAAGAAAGGCTGCCACGTCATGATAATCGGTAAAGATGAGGAAACTTGCGATTTGCCGGAGTTTGCCCATATCTGCAATTGTGAGGACAGCATTAAATATTGGAACTGGCGTGCCCGTGGTTTTGGCGGAGCACCGGAGGATGAATTTTCATCCAGTTGCGGAGAAGAGAATCTGCTGGCATTGCCGCAGGATAAATATGTAGGTGAGAATATCCTGATTCATGAGTTCGCTCACCTTGTTCATACGGTAGGTATAGTGGGAGTGGAGCCAGACTTTAATGAGCGTTTGGAGGCACTTCGTCAGAATGCAATCCGGAAAGGGCTGTGGGAAAAGACGTATGCGGTGAGCAATAAAGAGGAATACTTTGCCGAATGCGTACAGTCTTTCTTTAACTGTAACCGCTATGCCGAACCTGCAAACGGAGTTCACAACTGGGTGAACCGCCGCACGAAACTGAAAGCGTACGATCCGGATATGTACCGGTTGTTGCAGGAATATTTTTATGAGATAGAAATTCCCATTCATAATGTGGTGCATGAATAAGCGTCGCAGGGACAAATAGAATTTTGCTATATAGAGATGAATAAGATACGATTGGTTGTTGCTTCCTTATTGTTGGGAGCTGCTACAGGTTTTGCTCAGAAGCCTTTTAATGCTTCGGGTACGGGGAATCCCATTATTCCGGATATTTTGCCGATCCCACGGTGAAGAAGTTTGGCGATACGTATTATATGTATGCCACTACGGATGGCAGTGGAGCCGGCTTCGGTCCTGCACAAGTGTGGACCAGCAAGGATTTTGTGAACTGGACGCTGATGCCTATGAACTGGCCGGACAGTCATTGGATATGGGCTCCCGATGTGATGCAGCATACGGATGGGAATTATTATTATTTTTATTGTCAGCCCTGTATGATTCATTGCGGGGTCAGTGAAACGCCGCGCGGTCCTTGGAAAAATATATTGGGCGAAAGTGAGGCTGTTCTTGTACCCGACCGTTTTGTGACGAATGCCATTACATTGGACGGACAGACCTTTGTGGATGATGATGGTTCTGTATATTTGTATTGGGGGACTTGGGGAATTTATAAAGGTTTCGGTTGCGGAGCCGGAAAACTGGCTTCCGATATGAAGAGTTTTACTGAAACGCGTCTGATTCCAAATACGGAAGCCACGGATTTTTTTGAAGCGCCCTTTGTGATGAAACGGAACGGTATCTATTATTTTATGTATTCTTCGGGTTCCTGTCACGACCACACCTATCGGGTGCAGTATGCCACTTCGGACAAGCCCATGGGGCCGTACACCTATCGGGGATGTATTCTTGAAACCAATACCGACGGAACAATTCATGGGCCGGGACATCATAGCGTTTTAAAAGAAGGCAATGAATATTATATGGTCTATCACCGTCATGATAATCCGCATTCCAACCGCGGATTTCATCGTCAGCTTTGTGTGGACCGTATGGAGTTTGCCGAAGATGGAAGTATTAAACCCCTTATTCCCACTCATGACGGAATAGGTGCATTGGCATCTTCTGTAGTGAAATCAAAAAATCTGGCATTGGGTGCTAAGGTGAGGGCTTCTTCTTTTTATGATGCCGATTTCCGTCCCGAATATGCTGTAGATGATAATAACGGAACTTTATGGCGTCCTCGTGGAATGGGACAGGAGTGGATAGAAATGGATTTGGGTGTTGCCCGGCAGATACAAACTATCTGGACTCAATTTGAGTATGGCACACAATTTTATCAATATTTAATTGAAACTTCTGTCGATGGCAAGCATTGGTCTATTTTCGCTGATAAGCGGAATAATCGTCTGGCAGGCAGCCCGATGGTCGATTTTGGCAAGGTGAAGGCTCGTTATGTCCGCCTTACCTTTACCGGAGGACAGAAGAACGGATTTGGCGGGGCGGTCTGGAACTTGAAAATCTTTGAGGGTGTGGAAGCATCGGCTCCGCAACAATGGCTGGGACTTACCGCTGCCGATTGGAATGGTCGTGAATGGCAGAACAATGAAGGGATGCTGGGAGGGGCTTTTACTTTGAAGGAAGGTTCGGCACGCACATTGCGCATGGATGGGCGTGATGCGTTGGTACTGGAACCGGGAACTACATTGGAGTATAGTCATCCGTTACTCTCCTCGTCCAAAGAGCATACAGTTAGTGGGTTGGTTTACAGGTCAGGTAAATGGCAGAGTTATGAAGCGGAGTCGTGTCTTTCATCAGGAGCGATTACGCTGCATAGTTCCACCGAACCTTTGGTCATTACCAATTTCCGTTACTATAATTGGAAACAGGAAGCAGCGGAAAAGGCATACGATGCGGAAACGGATATCGTGCGCCTGCCTGTAGCCGATCAGCAGAAACATGGGCTGGTGGTCAGTCTTTCTGCCGATGATTTTACCGTAAACGATACGGTTCCTTATCTGGAAAACCGAGGAGTAAAAGGGTATTTTGAAGCCCGGAAATTACCTCTCGTTGTGAAAGAAGTGAAAGGGAAAAAGGCATTTCATTTTGAGGGTACTCAGGTCTATACTTCCAGTTTTATGCTTCCTGCCACTTTGCAGGATAATGCTCCTTATACCTTGGAGGCGTGGGTACTGAATGATTCCATTAGTGAAAATGAATGTGTGGCCGATTTTACTACCTCGCATGATGAATTGGAGAAAATCATGTTGGTTAACGGCACGGAGCCTCGTTGTGGAGTAATCAATCACTATGGCTGGTATGAAGATGCAGGATATAAGGACATGAAGGAATTGGCAGGAAAGTGGCAGCACATCTATATCTGCTTTGATGGGCGGATGGAACAGGTTTATATCAATGGAAAATTAGTCAGTGAGAAAGATATCCAGTTACTGGTGAAATCGTCACAATTCATCACATTGGGACGCAATGCCGAAGGAGACTGGCCCTTTACCGGTTATCTGCACTCATTGAAATTATGGGATGAATATCTACCATTGAAAGAGTGATTCACCCTTTTCCTATGACCGGAATATGTATTTTTGCAAAAACTATGATAAACAATTAAATGATAGAACCATGAAAAAATTTTTAGTCACTGCTCTGTTGACTGCTACCGTAGCAGGCGGAACAGCGCAAATAAGAAATCAGTCGCACGGCTATCCTATCGACCCCGTACCTTTCACTTCGGTGAAAGTAACCGATTCATTCTGGGGGCAACGACTGAATGCCAGCCGTGAAGTAACGATTCCTCTGGCGTTCAGTAAATGTGAGGAAACAGGACGTTATACTAACTTTGTCAATGCCGCCCATCCCAGTGATACCATTAAAGTAGGCGGTCTGGCTTTTGATGATACCGATGTGTACAAAACGATAGAAGGTGCCAGTTATCTGTTACAGACCTATCCGGACAAAAAACTGGCTAAGTATATTGATAGTGTGCTGGTTATTGTCGCTGCGGCACAGGAACCGGATGGTTATCTCTATACTTCGCGTACCATGAATCCGAAGCATCCGCATGAGTGGGCAGGAAGCAAACGGTGGGAGAAGGTAGAGGAACTGAGTCATGAGTTTTATAATTTGGGACACATGGTAGAAGGTGCTATTGCGCATTACCAGGCTACCGGAAAACGTAATTTCCTTGATATCGCTATCCGTTATGCTGACTGTGTATGCCGGGAGATAGGTACAGGCGAAGGACAGCAAATCCGTGTGCCGGGACATCAGATTGCCGAAATGGCCCTTGCCAAACTGTACTTGGTAACGGGGCAACAGAAATATTTGGATCAAGCCAAATTCTTTTTGGACCAGCGCGGATATACTACCCGTACGGATGAATACAGTCAGGCGCATAAACCGGTAGTGGAACAAGATGAGGCTGTGGGACATGCTGTTCGCGCTGCCTATATGTATGCAGGTATGGCAGACGTTGCCGCATTGACCGGGGATTCGGCTTATATTCATGCCATCGACCGTATCTGGGATAATATTGTAGGCAAGAAATATTATATTACCGGCGGCATCGGCGCCACCAGCAATGGGGAGGCTTTTGGCAAGAACTATGAATTGCCCAATATGTCAGCTTATTGTGAGACTTGCGCGGCTATCGGTAATGTGTATGTCAACTACCGCTTGTTCCTGCTTCATGGTGAGGCAAAATATTATGATGTGCTGGAACGTACTTTATATAATGGTCTTATTTCGGGCGTGTCCCTGGATGGTGGCGGGTTCTTCTATCCTAATCCGTTGGAAAGCATCGGGCAGCACCAGCGCCAGCCTTGGTTCGGCTGTGCCTGTTGTCCGTCCAATATCTGCCGTTTCATTCCTTCTTTGCCAGGATATGTGTATGCGGTGAAAGATAAGGACGTGTATGTCAATCTGTTCATGTCCAATACTTCGAACTTGAAGGTAGAGGGCAAGGCTGTTTCTTTGGAGCAGGCTACTCATTATCCTTGGAACGGAGAAGTTACTATCGGCGTCAACAAGAACAATGCCGGACAGTTTACAATGAAAATCCGTATCCCGGGATGGGTACGTAATCAGGTGGTTCCCAGTGACCTGTACACTTATTCGGATGGAAAGCGTTTGAGCTATACAGTGAAAGTAAATGGGGAACCGGTGCAGAGTGAGCTTAAAGATGGTTATTTCTGCATAGACCGCCGTTGGAAGAAAGGAGATAAGATAGCCGTTCATTTCGATATGGAGCCTCGTACGGTGAAAGCCAATAATAAAGTGGAGGCAGATCGTGGACGTATAGCCGTGGAGCGTGGCCCGATCGTTTATTGTGCGGAATGGCCGGATAATGATTTTGATGTGCTGAGCGTGTTTATGAACCGCACTCCTCAATTCGAGGTGGTTGAAAAACCGGATTTGCTCTATGGCATTAACCAGTTGAAGACGGATGCGCAGATTCTGGGCTATGACGACAGAGGTCGTCTGACGGCTACTGATGTGAAGCTGACGTTGATCCCTTACTATGCTTGGGCACACCGCGGTGCAGGTGCTATGGCAGTGTGGTTGCCGCAGGAATTAAGTGCTTCCCGTCCGACTATGCCTGCTACGCTGGCATCGGAAAGCAAAGTGGATGCTTCGCATAAGGTGAAATCCATCTCCGCCATTAATGACCGTCTGGTACCGAAAGATGAGAATGACCGTTCCGTACCCTATTACCATTGGTGGCCCAAACAGGGAACTACTGAATGGATATCCTACGAGTTCCCATCCGAAGCGACTGTTTCCAGTGCTACCGTATATTGGTATGATGATGCTCCTTGGGGAGGATGCCGCATACCGCAAAGTTGGAAGGTGTACTATAAAGATGCACAAGGCCAGTGGCAACCGGTGAGTGGAGCGGATAAGTATGGAGTGGAAAAAGGTACGGGGAATACAGTCAATTTTGACCCGGTAAAGACAAAAGCGGTAAAACTGGAGATTGTTCAGCCGGCCGATAATTCATCGGGTTTGTTTGAATGGGAAGTGAAATAGAATAATTCAAAATGAAGGTTGGTAAGTTAGGTTGGCTGGTAGCCATGTTCCTTAGTGGGGGCATGGCTATCGCTCAAGGTACGGCTGATGATTATCGGCGTGCTTATGCATTGAAAGAGAAGTTCAGTGCGGATAAAGTTTTCTATTCCAATGTCAATCCGCAATGGATAGAGGGTACTCATCAGTTTTGGTATGTGCGGAATACTCCGGACGGACGCCTGTATGTATCTGTAGATGCAGATAAAAAAGCTAGAAAAGAATTGTTTGATTCTCATCGTCTGGCAAAGGCGCTGGGTGCTGCATCCGGAAAAGAGGTCAAGCCGGAAGCTCTTGCATTGGGGCATTTGTCGGTCAGTAAGGGATTGGATACGCTACACTTTGTGTTTAATAATCAACGTTGGATGTATGCATCCCGGAAAAATCAGCTGGTCAATGAAGGGGCGCTTCCTCTCCCTCCCAAGCAAAAGCATTGGATGGAGGTGGATGATGAGAAGACAGCATCGCCGGTTCCGTCTCCTGATGGTAAATGGATAGCATTTATTAAAAATCAGAATATCTACGTAAAGGAGGTGGCTACCGGAAAAGAAAAGCAACTGAGCTTGGACGGGACACTGGGTAATTATTATTCAGCCTACATCCGCTGGTCACCGGACAGTAAGAAGGTGGCTTCCTGCAAGATCCGTCCGGTGGAAAAGCGCTATGTTTATTATGTGGAATCTTCTCCGGCTGATCAGCTTCAGCCCAAGCTTCACAAACAGGAGTATGCGAAGCCGGGAGACGAACTTCCTTTTAAAGTGCCCTGCATCTATGAAGTGGAAAGCGGACGAAGCATTATTCCTTCTACTGAATTGTTCGACCGACAATATGAAGTATATGGTCCCGAATGGAATCCCGACAGCCGTGCCGTGACTTTTGAATATAACCAGCGCGGACATCAGGTGTACAGAGTGCTTGAACTTTCTGCCGAAACGGGAAAAGTGCGTCCGTTGGTAGAAGAAACCAGCGATAAATATGTGAATTATACCCGTCATTTCCGTCATGACTTAAAAGACGGCAAGCAGATGATATGGATGAGTGAGCGTGACAATTGGAATCATCTTTATATGTACAACCGTATTACCGCACAGCCCGATTATCAAATTACTAAAGGAGAATGGTATGTACGCGAAGTGCTTCGGGTAGATGAGGATAACCGTCAGATTTATTTCTCGGCAAATGGTATGGAAGCCGGTGAAGACCCCTATCTCATCCGTTATTACCGCATTGGTTTTGATGGCAAAGGTCTTACCTGTCTTACTCCCGAAGAAGGGATGCACCGTGCCTGGTTTTCGGAAGATATGAAGTATTTGGTAGATGTTTATTCTATGGTGGACAAGGCTCCTGTAGCTGTGTTACGTAGTGCCAGGGATGGTAAAGTGATGATGCCGTTGGAAACAGCTGATATCACTCGCTTGGAGGCTGAAGGTTGGAACGCTCCGGAGGTATTTGTTGCCAAAGGGCGGGACGGCAAGACGGATATGTGGGGATTGATTGCCCGGCCCACTAACTTTGATCCGAACAAGAAATATCCGGTTATTGAATACATTTATCAAGGTCCCGGTGATCAGTATGTCCCGAAAACTTTCCGCCCTTATGATTGGAACATGACTTCTTTGGCCGAACTTGGTTTTATCGTCGTAATGGTCGATGGAATGGGAACTTCTTTCCGTTCGCGTGCTTTTGAGAATGTATGTTATAAGAATTTGAAAGATGCCGGTTTGCCGGACCATATTGCTTGGATTAAGGCGGCTGCACGGAAATATCCTTATATGGATGTGGACAGGGTAGGTATTTACGGTTGTTCTGCCGGTGGTCAGGAATCTACAAATGCAGTTTTGCTTTATCCTGATTTCTATAAAGCGGCTTATTCAGCTTGTGGTTGTCATGATAACCGTATGGATAAGATTTGGTGGAATGAACTTTGGTTGGGCTATCCGGTAGGAGATCAATATAAGGAAGGGTCTAATGTGGAAAATGCACATCTGTTGAGTCGTCCTTTGATGTTAGTGGTGGGAGAACTGGATGATAATGTAGATCCTGCCTCTACTATGCAGGTGGTCAATGCATTGATTAAGGCGAATAAAGATTTTGAATTGGTCGTGATTCCCGGAGCACATCATACAATGGGGGAAGCTTTTGGCGAACATAAGCGGTATGATTTCTTTGTCCGCCATTTGATGCAGGTGAATCCACCGAAGTGGGATGAGATAAAATAGGAGGAGTGAGGTTTGTAGCTGTAGGAGTTTGTCAGTTATGATAAATAGAGGTGGCAGTGTTATGGAGGACAAGTCCATAGCACTGCTTTTTTATGTAATTCCGTGTTTTCATTGATGGAAATTATGTCGGTTGAGCAGTGTCTGTGCAAAATCTGCCTGAAAAAGACCAAATATTCTCTGTATTCAGATTGGAAAACGCATAATTTTGTTTGCTGGTTTTTATCAAAACATATAGGAATAATGAAAAATACATTCAAAAAAGTGTTTATTGGCTTTATGGCTTTTGCCATGGCAACCGGCTCCTTTGCGCAGCAAAGAGCTCATAAAAAGGATAATGAGTCGTATCCTAAGGAATGGAAACAAATAGCACGTATGGAGCAGGATTCTTTCTTTCTGACAGATGAAGCTCGGCGGATTGCTGAAAATGTATTGGCTTTTCAACGCTGTACGGGCGGTTGGCCGAAGAATATAGATATGGCCCGCCGCATGAATGATAAAGAGCTGGTTAAAGTGATAAAGGATAAATCACGTCGTGATGATTCTACGATAGATAATAATGCCACAACTGCCCAGATGATTTTTTTAGCCCGTCTTTATAGGCAGACTAAGGATATACGTTATCGGGATGCTTTCCTTCAGGGAGTGGAATATTTGCTGAGTGGTCAATACGAAAACGGAGGATGGCCGCAATTCTGGCCCGGTCCGCGTGGTTATCAGGTACATATTACTTTTAATGACGATGCCATTGTTAATACATTGAATATGATACGTGATATGATGAATCACAAAGCGCCTTATGAGGATGATTTGATAGACAAGGCTTTGTGTGTACGTTTGGGAAAAGCCTTTAATAAAGGAATAGAGTGTATACTGGCTACACAAATTATAAAGGATGGAGAACCTTCAGTGTGGTGTCAGCAGAATGATAGGGAAACATTGAAGCCTGCACCGGCACGTGCGTATGAGTTGCCGTCTTATTGTTCGGCGGAGAGTGCCGGAATTGTGCGTCTGCTCATGGAATTACCTGCACCCGACGCACGCGTGAAGCGGGCGGTTCACGGAGCCATGAAATGGTTTGACAGGTATAAACTTACCGGTTTGAAATGCGAGCGTATCGTGCTGGCAAATGGTGAGCGGGATACTCGTCTTGTGGAAGATCCTCAAGCCAAGCCTATTTGGGCGCGTTATTATGATTTGAAATATTGTGAACCGTATGTATGTGACCGTGATGGGCTGCCACGTCGCCATTTGGAAGAAATAGGAACAGAACGTCGTAACGGATATAGTTGGTACAATAGCAGGCCGGCTGAGCTTTTTGCCATATACAATGCATGGGCGGACAAATATGATCCGAAGCATAAAGTGGCAATCAGTCTGGCAACCAAAGGAGCGAATGAAAACGGGCTTATCGAAATGTATCGTCGTCCTATGGCAGAGCGTACGGCTTTTGATGTGGTGGTAAAGCCGGGAGAGAGTATTCAGGCAGCTATTGAAAAGGCTCCGGAAATTCCGACAGTACCTTTTAAAATCTTATTGCTGAACGGAACGTATCATCAAAAAGTGATTATTGACAGGCCTAATATTGTTTTGGTGGGGGAAAACCGTGACAGTACGCGGATTGTCTTGGCTGAAACAGCCCAGACACGTGCCATCACGGAATATCATGGACGTCCGGTAGGCAATGGTGTCATTGTGTTGCAGGAAGGTGCGGATGATTGTGTTATTAGCGGACTGACTGTTTACAACAATTACGGAACTGCCGTTGAAAATACGACCATCCATCAGATGGCGATTTTTGGACGTGCCACTCGTACCATCATCATCAACAGTAATGTATGGGCCGATGGAAACGATGCCCTTTCCTTGTGGGCGCCCGGAAGCAATGGTATGTATTATCATGCCGATCTCTATCTTCGTTGTCCGGGTGTGGATTTTCTTTGTCCTCGCGGATGGTGCTATGCCACACGCTGCTATTTTTATGGTGATAGCCGTGCCATGATTTGGCATGACGGACGAGGTGACAAGAACAAGAAACTGGTTATTACCAATTCTTCATTTGATGCTAAGACACCGACACTTTTAGGACGCTATCATCATGATTCCCAGTTTTATCTCATCAAATGTAAAATGTCGAAGAATGTGCTTGACGGGAATATTCATTATGCTTATTCGGATAAAGTGCTTGATCCCTGTCCGTGGGGGCTACGTACCTATTATTATGGTTGTACCCGTGAAGGAGGGCATAGTGGCTGGTTAAACGATAATTTAAAGGAGGCGGAGAATGCTCCGGAGTTTTATGGCGTTACCGCCAAGTGGACATTCAATGGCAAATGGGACCCCGAACAACGTATCAGAGATCTTTGGAATGTGTTGGCCTACTAATTTAACAGTTTGTAATATGAAAATGCCCCCTGTTTTATGCTGTATTGTTTTTTTGTTTGTGTCAATGTTATCTGCTGTTGCCCGACAGCAGGAGAAGCCCCGGGTTATTGTCACTACGGATGGTGAGATTGACGATCAAAGTTCTATGATTCGTTTTCTTATGTATTCTTCTGATTATGATGTCGCAGGCATTGTTCAAGTCAATGGGGTACAGAAAGACGGACATAGTAAAGATAAATGGATCGAATCACAAATTGCCAAATATGCGGAATGTCTGCCTAATTTGAGGAAACATAATCCCGATTATCCCGATGCTGAATATCTGCTAAGTGTCTTGGCGGTTGGTAATGAGAACAGAGAGGACTTGCATAAATTGCCTCCTTTACTGTCTGATAGCGAGGGGGCACAGCTCATCATAAGGACATTGCTTGATTCTGATCCGAGGCCTGTTCATATTTTAGCATGGGGCGGAGCCAACACCCAGGCCAATGCCTTATGGCAGATCAAGCAGAAATATTCTGCTGCAGAATGGGCAAAAGCGGTATCAAAAGCCAGATTATATTGTATTTGGTATCAGGACGGCGGTGGAAAATGGATAGAACAGAATCTTCCTGAAATCATTATTTATGAATCGGGCGCACCGGATCATGATGGAGGATGGAGATATGTATGGGATTACATGAGTGTGGACTATTATTTTAAAAACAGACTTAGTAAAAATTCAAAAGAGTTGCAACAAATCATGGATAAACCTTGGTTGGCTGACCATATTAAGAATGGGCACGGACCACTGTGTGCCGCCTATCCTCAGGAATATACCAGTGAGGGGGATACTCCTTCTTTTATGCCTCTTATACGTAATGGACTTGAACAGCATACAGACTATACATTAGGAGGATGGGGAGGACGCCCGGAGTATAAAAATGGCAATCACATGCAAGATGGGAATGATTTGAAAAACGGTGTGCCGGATTCGCATTATACTTTCCAGCGTTGGTTGCCTGCTATACAAAATGACTGGGCGGCTCGTGCCGACTGGTGCGTGGCTGATGAATATTCAAAGGCAAATCATCAACCTGTTGCCCGGATATTGGGAGAAAGTGTACGCACAGTCCGGCCGGGAGAAAAAATAATACTGGATGCCTCTTCTTCATTTGACCCTGATAAAAATTCATTGTCTTACCAATGGTGGCAATATCGGGAAGCAGGCAGTGTGCAAACAAAGGTGGCTATAAAGCACGCCGATGAGAAGAGGGCGGAGATAATTGTACCGGATAATCCGGGCAAACAGTTACATTTGATACTTGAACTTACAGATAATGGAACGCCTAATCTAAAGTCTTATAAAAGAGTGATTCTGAATGTGAATTGACTTCCTGTATGAATTTTCATCCGTACTGTCATGTTGTTTTGAACAGGCCTACACTTCTTCCATCCGCTCCAGCTCCCATCCTCGGAACTGTATGATAATACAGTGCAGCTTCGTGTTCTGCACCAACTGCCGTACCCGGGGTGCGGCAGCA
>OMBL01000673.1_pt1 | contig 13990 bp, 13 predicted proteins | sample 1644871 | NCBI WGS metagenome assembly OMBL01 (sample SAMEA103958115, study PRJEB25191) | human gut metagenome | biome: human-associated habitat [ENVO:00009003]; feature: intestine environment [ENVO:2100002]; material: feces | place: Germany | collected 2013/2015
CAAACTCTAAACTGGCTTTTACTCCGTCATTAATTATGATTGATGGAGAAATACCTGAAGGAAGTCTCAGGTCTGATTATAATAGTACAGATGAAACAGAGCTTTATCAATGCGATTCTACATATTGTATAGATACAGATTCTATTTCAATTGCCTTTGCATTGGAGGTCTTAAATCATAAAAGACTGGATTTGTTTATATACAATTCCCAACTACAAGACTATAAAGATGAAAACTGTACGTTACTGAAACAATCTAAATAAATCAGGAACAAGAGAGCGCAAGCTCATCTGGGACGAAGAGAACCGTCTGTCGGCAGTGGACGACAACGGTTGGCCCACCGTGTACTTCTCCTTTGCTTTCTGTAACATGACATTTGATTTTTTGTTAGTTCGGCTATGGATGGCTTTTCCTTTGAGATATGTTTGTTGGGTGAGATTGTGGCCCTTTTATTCGGCCTGTTCAGAAAGAAATATTATCTTTGCAAATGAGATAATGAGTTGTTTGAAAGCATGAGAAATATAGCGGTTCGGAACAGTTCGGCTTTTTCTTATCCATTGCCCGTTCTCGTGCGAGTTTGCTCCAATCTGTTGATAGTCAAATAAAAACTATCTTATTACAACAAAGATAAGCAAAGGTGAGAGCAGAGACAAATGAAAAACAGAGTTTTTCTATTTGATTATACCGAAGCGTGTCTTACCATATTAAAAAAGGATGAAAAATCGAAAGCATAAAAACGAGCCTACCGGAGTATTTTTGCAAAGACTCTTCTGATCTTTGTATTTTCCGCTTTTACAATCTTCAATCTGCTACACTTTTTTATCAGACTTATATTTTTGAGAGTTAACAGATTAGCGATTGAAGCAAAAATTCCACGAAAAAAATATGCTCAAAAGGTTTGCACAGTCCAAAACTTTCTCTACCTTTGCAGCGCATTTCGAAAGAATGCTGGTCACTAAGGAAGTTTGGGTGAGTGGCTGAAACCAGCAGTTTGCTAAACTGCCGTACGGGTAACCGTACCGGGGGTTCGAATCCCCCAGCTTCCGCTCTCTTGAGGTTGTAAAGATGGTGGATTCATCTAATGGTTAGGATACAAGATTCTCAATCTTGGCATAGGGGTTCGATTCCCCTATCCACTACTTAAAAGCAACTGCTACCTCAGGAAGGTAGGAAAATTTTTCTAAATCTACGGATATAAGGAGAGATGATGTGCAGATATACAACAAGTATTGACGCCATCACTTTTTTTGTTTTATAACGATCCATTTTGAAACGATTCTTTTGAAACACAACTTGTTCCATATAACCTCTTTCTTCTCGGGCCCTCGTCGCGCGATGGCCTTAAGCTTATATGTTCTCGCCCCTGTGCTCGCTTCCGTGCTGTTCTCAGCCTGTTCGTCAAACAAGTTTCTTGCCGACGATGAGTGTCTGCTCTACAAAGTGGAGCTTAAGAGCGACAACAAAGCCGTGGCAACAGAACCCCTTGTGCCTTACATACGCCAGAAAGCCAACTCAAAGTGGTTTTCGCTCTTTAAGGTTCCTCTCGGCACCTATTGTCTCTCAGGCAAAGACACCACCCGTTGGATAAACCGCGTGCTCAGAGCCATGGGCGAAGCGCCCGTGGTGTTCGACTCGGCCCAGGCCGTAGCCACATGCTCAGACCTGCAGATGGCCATGCGCAACATGGGCTACCTGCAAGCCACAGCCTCTTTCAGCACCAAGAGCCACAAGAAGAAAACAAGCGTGACCTACAACCTCCATCCTGCCGACCCCTTCTCTGTGGGAACCATGCGTACCGTGGTCGAAGACGACAGCCTGAAGCAAAAGTTTAATTCGGGTCAGATGGGAGAGTGCTCCATAAAAGAGGGTGGACGTTTCTCCATCGATGCTCTCAACGGAGAGCGCAAACGCATAACGCGGCTGCTCAACGACAACGGCTATTATCGTTTCAACAAAGATTTTATCAGCTTCGAGGCCGACTCTGCCGACGCACTCAAACGTCAGGTCGACCTAACGATGTATCTGCATAAGTATAAGTTTAACAACAACAGCCCAGAGCAAAACCATCGTTGTTATCTTATCAACTCGATACGCTACATCAGCGGCGACGACAGCACCCGCATTCCGCTGCGCGAGAGTGTGTTACACGACAACACATCGTTGCGTGAGGGAAAACCCTACAGCGCCACAGATCTGCAAAACACCTACAACCGCTTCGCTCGTCTCGCAGCCGTGCGTTACACCAACATTCGTTTCACGGAACAGCCCGACACGGCCTTGCTCGACTGCCAGATTCAGGTGAGCATGAACAAGCCAAACTCTGTCTCCTTCCAGCCCGAAGGCACCAACACGGCCGGAGACCTCGGAGCTGCTGCCACGCTTACCTATGAGAACCGTAACATCTTCCACGGCTCAGAGGTGTGGAGCGTGCAGATGCGTGCTGCCTATGAGGCAATAACAGGGTTGGAGGGCTATCAGAACCAAAACTACATGGAGTATGGGCTTGAGTCGAAACTGCTCTTCCCGCGTTTCCTCGCACCTTTCATCTCGTCTTCGTTCAGACGAAACAGCACGGCGAAGTCGGAGCTCGCCATGAGCTACAACCTGCAGAACCGTCCCGAGTTTCATCGCCGCGTCTTCACCTCAACATGGCGCTACCTGTGGGCAGAACCCCATCACCACACCACCTACCGCTTCGACCTCGTAGACCTCAACTATGTCTACATGCCGTGGATCTCGAAGACCTTCAAGGAAGATTATCTTGACGATGTGTCAAACCGCAACGCCATCCTGCGTTACAACTATGAGGACCTGTTCATCATGAAGATAGGGGCAGGTCTGACCTATAACGACGGCACCCATGTGCTGCGTGCCAACATCGAGACGGCCGGCAACCTGCTCAGCGCCTTCTCTCACGCTGTGGGTACACGTGTCAACAACTACGGGCAGCGCACGCTCTTCAACATTGCCTTCGCACAATATGCCAAGTTCGATTTCGACTATACCCACCTCCTCACCTTCGACGAGCACAACACGCTCGCTCTCCATGCAGGGTTTGGTGTTGCTTATCCTTACGGCAACAGCAACATCCTGCCGTTCGAGAAACGCTATTTCTCGGGAGGAGCAAGCTCCGTACGCGGATGGGGCGTGAGAGAGCTCGGACCGGGCAGGTTCAAGGGGACCGACGGACGCATCGACTTCATAAACCAGACGGGCGACATGAAGCTCGACCTTAACGCCGAGCTGCGCACATACCTGTTCTGGAAGTTTAACGGCGCCTTCTTCATAGACGCAGGCAACATCTGGACCCTTCGCTCCTACGCCGAGCAGCCGGGCGGACAGTTTCGCTTCAACGAGTTTTACAAGCAGATAGCCGTGGCTTACGGTCTCGGCCTTCGTCTTAACCTCGACTATTTCGTCTTGCGTTTCGACGCAGGCATGAAAGCCGTCAACCCTGCCTATGAGACAAGCCGCGAACATTACCCCATCATGCACCCCTCCTTCAGCCGCGACTTCTCGTTCCACTTCGCCGTGGGTCTGCCGTTCTGATGAATTTTGAATTTTGAATGTTGAATTGTTGCGGCGGTTGCCGCAATTAGGAATTGCTGAATGTTGAATTATCTATTTTCTTCGCTTTTCGCTCTAAAGCGCCAGCCGTTTCCATACAGATAAAGACACATAAAGAAACAAAACAAAAAAACAAGCTTATGGTCAGGGCTTTTGCCTTTGCCATAAGCTTGTTTCTTTATTGTTTGGACCATGCATGTTAACCATGCCTGTCTTCACGGTTAACCGTCGACAAGCATAACGTCATGAGATCTTTCAACGGTTAATACCTGTATAATCGTTATAATTTATATAGTTATCATCGTTAATCTCTTCCATCTCGTCGTCAAAACCGTCGTTGGCCCGAGCACCCATGGCCCCCGGATAATTTTCCGATGAAGAGGTATTTATGCCAATATAAATATCGCCGCACAAAGCCTCTTCGCCAATCCTGACATCGTGAAATTCAGGCTTAATGTATGTTTTCCTAACTATTTTCATAATTCTCTGAATTTTTAGTCGTTCATCTTTATCTTTGGCTATTGAAGATGTCAAAAAAACTTTTTATATAACAACCACCTTTCGGCCGTTCCAAATGTACACGCCCTTAGGCAGGTTCTTCAGAGAGAGGCCCACCACGACACCTTGCAGGTTATAGACCTTGCCTGCTTCCGAAGCTGCTTTGCCCTCAACGTTGGTTATAATGTTTAGTATTTTCATATTAAGTAGGTGTTCAAAATTAATTTAAATGATTCTATGCTCTATTTTGGTCTGTATGTTCAGCTCCGAAGAGGGAGTGTAGCGGGCTACACGACCGATGAGAGCTGGGCATACGGGCCAAAAGAGGGCGTAGAGGCATTTGAAAGCATAACCTTTTTTATAAGATTCATATATGCGATTAATTTTGAACACCTACTTATTAATAATGAATGGAATATAGGTGTATTGGAAATGTATATAAAATTGAAAAATGAAAAAGTTTGTAAAAATTACAGATTTTGTTTGGCGGTTTCAAATATAGTTGCTATCTTTGCATCGTTATAAAAAAGAAGACAACAATATGTACGAACCAGATGCGTATAACCGATTAGTTGCCTGTGGGCTACGTCCCTCGATGCAAAGGCTTGCCATAATGAGATATCTTATGCTGCATGCCACCCATCCCACGATAGAGGATATCTTTCGCGATTTGAAAGGGGAGATTCCAACACTCAGTCGCACGACGTTGTATAACACCTTGCGCTTGTTCGCAGAGAACAAAGCAGCGCAGATGATAACCATAGACGACCATCATGTGTGTTACGACGGCGACATGCGGCCTCATGTACATTTCTTATGCAAGAATTGTGGTAAGGTGATCGATTTGTTTGATGTTCCTGCACCAAGCTGTGATGAGGTGAAAGAGGTTTGTGGACATAAGGTTGATGATGTGCAACTCTATTATAGAGGCATCTGTTCTGAATGTAAAGAAAAAACAGGGCCGTTGGCTAAAATCACGGCTTGAATTACAATAACATTAACAAAAAAATAAAACAATAACATTATGAAAAAGAAGTTTATTTGTACCGTTTGCGGTTATATCTATGAGGGAACAGAAGCTCCCGAGTCATGCCCCGTATGCCACGCTCCCAAGAGCAAGTTTAAGGAGATGGATGAGGTAGGTGATCAGCCTGCTTTCGCTACTGTTCACACTCTTGGTGCTGCTCGTAAGGAGGAGGCTAACGCCGAGATGATCAAGGACCTTGAGACCCACTTCAATGGCGAGTGTGGCGAGGTAGGTATGTATCTGGCCATGAGCCGTCAGGCAGACCGCGAGGGCTATCCTGAGATTGCTGAGGCTTTCAAGCGTTACGCTTTCGAGGAGGCTGAGCACGCAAGCAAGTTTGCTGAGCTGCTGGGTGACGTGTTGAAGGATACCAAGAGCAACCTTGAGGCTCGTATCGCTGCTGAGCGTGGCGCTTGCGAAGACAAGTTCCGCATTGCCAAGAACGCTAAGGCTGCCGGCATGGACGCCACACACGATACCGTTCATGAGATGGCTAAGGACGAGGCTCGCCATTGTGCTGGCTTCATGGGTCTCTACAAGAGATACTTTGCTAAGTAAGAAAACTTTAGATCTTTATAAAGGAATTTAGGTCTCTATAAAGGGATTTAGATTTCTATAGGGAAATAATATTTCATAAGTGGAATAAATATTTCTATAAGTAAATAAGGTTTCTAATGGGAAAAATATTTCCCTAAATAGAAATTATATTTCTATAAAAGAACAGGATGTCTTAACACAATTGATAGTTGTTGTGTGTAAGACATCCTGTTTTTTTTATATGGCGTTTTATGTTTCTATGCAATTATGGCAGAACTTGGTGGTACGTTCTTTTGCCACAATTTTCTGAACGCTTGTGCTTTAGTTACGTCTTTTTCTTTATTAAACCAAAACCAACGCCATCTGTTATAAGAATATTTTAACAAGTCGGCATTGATTTTGGTCCGCAATATAAGTTTTTGTAATAATCTTAAACGTCGTCTGTTCAATTTTCCCATTCTGTTGTTTGTGCTTTTATAGACAATTGGTGTCAGCCATCAGTTTGAACATATCGTTTTTGTATTTCTTAATTTCGTTGGGCGTGAAAATTTTCTCTATCACGCCATCCTCATTAACAAGATATGTTGTGCGCAGGATGCTGATGGTCTTACGTCCACATGTCACCTTCTCGCCCCAGCAGCCGAGCTCCTGAAGCAAGGTCGTCTCTGTGTCGGCAATAAGAGGGAACTGCAACCCATGAGCGTCGGCAAACTTCTTCTGTAGGGCTTGTTTGTCTTTGCTTACACCAATAATGTCGTAACCGGCAGCAGCCAATTCTTCCTTGTGTGCCTGCAACGAGCAGGCTTCTGTTGTGCATCCGCTGGTGTTGGCTTTAGGATAACTGTAAAGCACAATCTTGCGACCACGATAGTCGCTTGCCTTTATCTCTTTTCCGTCTTGGTCCATGCCAAGTATTTCCGGTATCTTATCTCCAATATTCATAGTTGTACAGATTTTGTAAAATCAAATGTTTGTTTCTTTATCGACCCCCTTACAGATTATCGAAGCTTACAGTTTCCTCTGTTGGAGCGTGGCGCTTCTCCTTTTCTTTCGGTTCTGTTGCATCAGACGAGGTTTTTGTGTGCTCGATGGGGTTGCCTTCCTCGTCGAGCATAATTTCCTCTTCCACATGAATGCTGTCTGTCTGCAACGTGTCGCGCTTAGAGTGGCTGTAATAGCTTGCACAGTTGTACATGCTGCTAAGAATTGCATCGTCCTTGGGCTTTCCAAACTTGGCGTGATATTGCTTGAAGTTGGGGTCAGACAGGAGCGCCTGTACAAAATATCCGCAGATGGGGAGCGCCGTACGGCTGCCTTGTCCGAGAGTGCCTGTGCGGAAATGGATGCAACGATACTCGCCTCCAACCCAAGCGCCCACAACCAGCTTCGGACTGACACCCATGAACCACGCATCAGAGTGGTTGTTTGAGGTTCCTGTCTTGCCGCCCCAGTCGGTATCTTTGTAGCTGTCGCCCAGATATCCTCCGAAGCTCATAGACGTTCCGCCAGGCTCACGCAAACCACCCATGAGCAGTTGCTGCATGAAGAACGCGCTACGGTAGGGTATGGCCTGTTCTTCTGCTGTAGGTGCCGTGTAGACCTCCTTGCCGTCTTTGTCGACAATTCGTGTCACGACAACAGGCTCATGATGCACGCCGTCGTTGGCAATGGTGCAATAAGAGTTGGCAAGCTCCATGAGGTTTATGTCGCTTGATCCGAGAGCCAATGCAGGTGTGGCATCGAGCGGACTCTTTATTCCCATTTTATGGGCTGTCTCCACTATTCTTGAAATGCCCATCTCCTGTCCCAGACGCACGGCCACCGAGTTGATGCTTCGTGCGAATGCACTCTTCAGGGCCATAGAGTCGCCGCTGAACGAACCGTTTGCGTTTGTTGGTGCCCATGTAACCTCTTGGTTCTTTTTCTTGTCAAACACCTGCATGCTGAAATATTCGTCACGTCGTTTGTCGCAAGGCGTGAGCCCCTGGTTCATGGCTTCTGTGTAGACAAAGAGCTTGAAGGTTGAACCAGGTTGGCGCATGGCTGTTACCTTGTCATATTTCCATGTGTTGAAATTGATGTCGCCGACCCATGCCTTAACGGCACCCGTCTGAGGTTCCATGGCCACGAAGGCACAATGCATGAAATGCACCATGTAGCGTATAGAGTCCATGGTCGACATCTGCTTCTCTATAAATCCCTTTTCATAGTCGAACAGCTTCACGGTATGTGGCTTGTTGAGATAATAGTCGATAGAGTCGGGGCTGTTCTCAAACTTGTTCGACAGATATTTGTATACAGGAAGCTTCTTTGCAATGCCTTCGATGAATCCCGGAATGACCTTGTGGTTCTCGTCTTGCCACGGTTCTTCATTGCCCCAATGGTTCTTGAAGTTGCGTTGCACGATCTTCATCTGCTTTATGGCAGCCTGTTCAGCATACTCCTGCATGCGCGAGTCGAGGGTGGTGTATATTTTCAGACCTGAGCTGTAGAGGTCATAATCGTTCTCCTCGCACCAATCTTTAAGATAGTTTGCCAGATACTCGCGATAATACAACGCCTTGCCGTCATAGTTGCTCTCCACGCTATAGTTGAGCGTTATGGGCTTAGCCGAAATTGAGTCATACTGCGCTCTGTTTATGTCGTTGTGTCTCAGCATATTTGAGAGCACGATATTGCGTCGTTTCAGGCTGTTCTTTGGGTTTATTCGCGGGTTATAATAGGTTGTTGCCTTGAGCATTCCCACGAGCACAGCCATCTGGTCGAGCGTCAGTTCTGACGGAGTGGTGTTGAAATAGGTCTTGCAGGCGGTCTTTATGCCGAAAGCGTTAGATCCGAAATCTACCGTGTTGGCATACATCGTGAGAATGTCCTTCTTGTCATATACGAGCTCAAGCTTTGTAGCAATAATCCACTCCTTGCTCTTCATGACCAGCATCTTGATGCCGGGTATGTAGCCAAGCAGGCCGGTAGAATATTGCGTGCGCACGCGGAACATGTTTTTTGCCAGCTGCTGCGTTATGGTCGATGCTCCACGGGCGTCGTGGTGCACGATCATGTCTTTTGCAGCTGCAAGCATTCCTGTGAAATCTATTCCGTGATGTTTGTAGAACCGTTCGTCCTCTGTGTCGACAAGCACTTTCCAGAATGTCGGGTTCACGTCCTCAAACTTTACAGGTGTTCTGTTCTCGTTAAAAAACTTGCCAATGAGCTTTCCGTCAGCACTATAGATCTCAGAAGCCTGATGCGTTTCAGGGTTCATGATTCTGCTGAAGCCGGGGCTTTTTCCGAAGAGCCACAGGAAGTTGGTGTCAACCATTCCGAGGTAAATAAAAAAGGCGGCAATGCACGACACAAAGCCAATGAGCGATTTTGTGTACCATGCGCGACCTTTATACAGATTTTTGTACCATGGCCAGAAAGCGCGTATCTTCTGCCATAGCGTAGCGAGACATTGTTTAATCTTATTCATCTGTTACACCTTAATTGTTTGTTAGTGTTTTGCTTACAAGATACAAATTTACAAAAATAGGTTCAACCTACCTATTGTTTTCTATATATTTTATAATTTCTTTAATGTTCTCGGGCTCAAACCACGCCAATGTGTCATCGCGTTTGAACCATGTGATCTGCTTGCGGCAGTAACGGCGCGAGTTGCTTTGTATCTTGAAAACCGCCTCGTCAAGAGTTGTCAGTCCGTCAAAATGCTCAAACAGCTCTTTGTATCCCACCGTGTTAAGGGCGTTGAGCCCGCGCAGCCGACAAACCTTTCGTGCCTCCTCCAGCAGCCCGTCGTCCATCATCTGCTCCACGCGCTTGTTTATGCGGTCGTATAGTAGTTCGCGTTGCCGTGTGAGCCCTATTTTTATGATGTTGAACGGTCTTTTTTTCCGTGTGTTTGTGCGGAACGACGAGTAGGTCTTTCCCGTAGAGTGGCAAATTTCGAGTGCGTGTACCACGCGTCGCGGGTTGTTGCGGTCCACAATGGCCCAATGTTCGGGGTCTATCGTGCGCAGCTCCTCCACCAGGGCGGGCAGCCCCTCTTCAGCCAGTCGTCGCTTCATGAGCTCTCGTGTGTCGTCGTCGACGGTCGGTATGTCGTCTATTCCGTTACACACGGCATCAATATACATCATGCTTCCGCCACACATCATGGCGATGTCCGATTGTGAGAAAAGCGTGTCAAGGAGTTGCAGCACGTCTTCTTCATAAAGAGAAGCGCTGTAATAGTCGGTTATGGAGTGGTTTCCTACAAAGAAATGTTTTACACGGCGTTGTTGCTCGGCGGTAGGTGCCGCCGTGCCTATCGGTATCTCAGAAAATATTTGCCGAGAATCAGCATTAATAATAGGTATGCTATAATTCTCGGCAATATTCAAACTTGTTTCTGTCTTACCGACACCTGTAGGACCTACAAGGACAATAAGAGTTTTCATTCAAAAAAAATAGTAGGCTTTGTTTCCTCTTATCTGATGATTCCGCGTTTTGACGACTCCACGAAATCGATGATATACTGAATCTCTGGCGTGATCTGCAGGTTCTTGCGAATCTCCTCAATGCCTTCCGACAGAACTGTCTTCGAGTAGAGCAGACGGTAAGCGTCGTGTATGAGCGTTATGAGATCGTTTGAGAATCCGCGGCGTCGCAGCCCCACGAGGTTAAGGCCACAATAGCGTGTGGGCTCCTTTCCTGCTATGATGTAAGGAGGAATGTCCTGACTGAAGCGGCAGCCACCCTGGATCATGACGTAGCCGCCGATTTTGCAGAACTGGTGGCAGAGCACGGTTGCGCTCACGATAGCGTTGTCGTCGATTGTCACCTCTCCCGCAAACTTGGTCGAGTTGCCTATGATGACCCCGTTTCCCACCACGCAGTCGTGGCCAATGTGCATGTTTTCCATAAGCAGATTGTTGTTTCCCACCACGGTACGTCCCTTCGATGCTGTTCCTCTCGATATGGTCACGTTCTCACGAATGCTGTTGTTGTCGCCAACCTCGCAGGTTGTGTGCTCTCCGCGAAACTTGAGGTCTTGCGGTTTTGTTGAGATGCTTGCTCCGGGGAAGAACTCGTTGTTGCTTCCTATGCGTGCTCCTTGATGAATTGTCACGCTGTTGAGCAGGTTGTTGTTGTCGCCGAGCACGGTGTCCTTGTCTATGAAACAGAACGGGCCGATGTTGTTGTTGTCACCGAGTTTTGCCTCGGGATGAATGTATGCTAACGGACTGATGTTGTTCATTGTAAAAATCTTTTTATGTTGTTCTTCACAAACGTTTCCGCCTGTCCTTTACAAACGCCTTATTTGTTCTTCACAATCTGCGCCGTGAACGTGGCTTCCGACACAACGTGGTCGCCGACAAACACATAGCCCTTCATGGAAGATATGCCGTGGCGCACGGGAGCCAATAGGTCGACCTTGAACAAGAGCGTGTCGCCGGGCACAACCTTCTGGCGGAATTTCACGTCGTCAATCTTGAGGAAATAGGTAGACCAACGCTCGGGTTCCTCAAGGTTGTTGAGAACGAGCAGTCCGCCACATTGTGCCATCGCCTCGATCTGCAGAACGCCAGGCATCACAGGCTCCTGGGGGAAATGTCCCTGGAAGAACGGCTCGTTGGCTGTTATGTTCTTCACGCCCACAATGCTTGTTGCTCCGAGAGCAATGACCTTGTCGACAAGCTGCATGGGGTAGCGGTGGGGCAGGAGCTCACGAATGCGCACGTTGTCCATCACGGGTGCGTCGTTCGGGTCATAGATGGGTGCCTGGATCTCATGCTTGCGAATTTCGCGGCGCATCTGGCGTGCAAACTTGTTGTTTATGGTGTGTCCCGGACGTGTTGCTATGATGCGTCCCTTGATAGGCTTGCCTATGAGCGCCATGTCGCCTATGATGTCGAGGAGCTTGTGACGTGTACATTCGTTCTCCCACACCAGCGGCTTGTGCTGAATGTATCCGAGCTTTGTGGCGTCCATGTGGGGCACCTTGAGGAAGTCGGCAAGCTGGTCCAGACGCTCCTGTGTTGTCTGCTTCTCGTAGATCACGATTGCGTTGTCGAGATCGCCGCCCTTAATGAGGTTAGCCTTGAGTAGCGGCTCTATGTCGCGCACAAAGACGAAGGTGCGTGCCTGTGCAATCTCTGTAGGGAACGCGTCCATCTTGTCGAGCGTTGCAAACTGGCTGTTGATAAATTTCGAGTTGAATGAGCACATGGCTGTGAGGCTGAACTCCTCGTCGGGCAGGATGGTTATGCATGAACCGGTCTCCTCGTCCTTTACCTCAATTTTCTTGCGTATGATGTACCAGTCTTTCGGGGCGTTGAGCTCTTCAATGCCCACCTCCTCTATTTTTGTGATGTACATGGCAGCGCTGCCGTCGAGGATAGGAAACTCTGGTCCGTTGACCTGGATCAGACAGTTGTCTATTCCCAACGCGTAAAGCGCGGCAAGACCATGCTCCACGGTCGACACGCGCACATCGCCCTTTCCGAGCACCGTTCCGCGTTGTGTGTCGACCACATGCTCGGCAACGGCATCGATGATAGGCATTCCTTCAAGGTCTATGCGCTGTATCTTGTAACCATAGTTCTCAGGAGAAGGGTTGAACGTCACGGTGAGGCTCAAACCTGTATGCAGACCCTTTCCACAGAGAGAAAAGCTGCCTTTTAACGACTTTTGTTTATGCGTGTTCATTATCTATGTGCGTGCACGTTAGTGTGCGCGCGGCAGTTGTCTATTAAAGGTTTATTATTGTTTGTTCTTCAGCTCGTCAATCTGCTTTTGCAGCTCCGCGATCTGTCTGTACATCTCCGGCAGACGGCGGAAGACAGCCTGAGAGCGGAAGTAGGCTTTCGGCTCCATGGGTGGAGTGCCGATGAGCTGCTCGTTGCCCTTGATGTTGCCTGGCACGCCCGACTGTGCTCCGAGGAACGTCTTGTCGCCAATGGTTATGTGTCCAGCCAGGCCGACCTGTCCTCCGAACATGCACCATGATCCCACCTTGGTGCTGCCCGCAATGCCCACCTGAGCCGACATCAAGGTGTTCTCGCCCACCTCCACGTTGTGTGCAATCTGCACGAGGTTGTCGAGCTTCACGCCCTTGCGTATGATGGTGCTGCCCATGGTTGAACGGTCCACACATGTGTTGGCGCCGATCTCCACGTTGTCCTCAATGGTCACGATGCCGATCTGCGGAATCTTGTCGTAGCCCTCGGCGTTGGGTGCAAATCCGAAGCCGTCGGCGCCGATAACGGTTCCCGAGTGAACGGTCACGTTGTTGCCCAGGCGGCAGTCGTGGTAGATGCTCACGTTAGGATAGATCAAGCAATGGCTTCCCACCTTCGCGTTGTCGCCGACCACGGCGTGCGGATAAATCTGCGTGTTGTCGCCAATGACAACTCCCTCGCCGATGTAGGCGAATGCTCCGATGTAACATCCCTCTCCAATTTTTGCCGTTGGAGCTATGAATGCGAGGCTGTCGATGCCTTTCTTTACGGGCAGGCTCGACTGGTAGAGCTGCAGCAGCTTGGCCACACACTCGTATGCGTTCTTGACACGTATGAGCGTTGCACTTACAGGTCTCTCCAGCTCCACGTCGTCGTTGACGAGCACTATTGACGACTTTGTGTCGTAGATGTAATGCGTATATTTAGGGTTTGAAAGAAAAGAAATGGCTCCTGGCTTGCCTTCTTCAATCTTGGCGAAGGTGTTAACCGAGGCATTTTCGTCTCCTTCTATTTTTCCGTTTATAAATGCAGCAATTTGTTTGGCTGTAAACTCCATTTCTTTATATGTTTGTAAAATTGTTTTTGCAAAAATAGTAAAATTTATTTATAAAACTCACTATTAGTCATTTATTTTTGTAAAAGCAGCTGTTTTTGATGGTGCGAGTATAAGAAATGATGGTAAAAACGACCTCAACGGTTGTTTTTACCATCATACAAGTTAGCTACACATGAAGAGGCCTTTATTTTTTTTGTTGGAGCGGCCTTCAATCCGATGTGTTATCCTATTTTTGCAAGCTCTTCGGCCATCTGCTCCTGAAGCTCCTTCGCCTTTTGTGCTGCCACCTCGGCAAAGTCGGTACCGTTAGAAGCGTAGATGATGCCGCGCGAGCTGTTGACGAGCAGACCACACTCTTTGGTCATGGCATATTTGCACACCTCGCTCAACGAGCCGCCTTGGGCGCCCACGCCTGGCACGAGGAGGAAATGGTCGGGAACGAGCTTGCGCACGTCTGTGAACATCTCACCCTGTGTGGCTCCCACAACATACATCATGTTGTCCTTGTTGCCCCATTCTTGCGACTTTGTGAGCACTTTTTCAAACAGGCGTGTGCCCTGTTCGTCGGTTGTGAGCTGGAAGTCG
>OMBL01000676.1_pt1 | contig 13974 bp, 12 predicted proteins | sample 1644871 | NCBI WGS metagenome assembly OMBL01 (sample SAMEA103958115, study PRJEB25191) | human gut metagenome | biome: human-associated habitat [ENVO:00009003]; feature: intestine environment [ENVO:2100002]; material: feces | place: Germany | collected 2013/2015
TTCACCACATCGCTTGAACAAGGAAAATCGCTCCTTACGGCTATCGACGATGCAAAAAACGTTACGGTGAATTTCAACCGTCGCGGTACGGCAACCCGGCCGCTCGGCATGTTCTACGTCTTTTTCAATGCTTCGGTACAGGGAGCGGCACAGGTCGCACGAATCGCCATGCGTAACCGGAAAAGATTTGCACAGGCTGTTGCCACGCTGACGGCGGCTGGATTTCTCGACAGTCTGCTGCTTGATTTCTTCCTCGCCGGAAGCGGAGGCGACGGCCGCGATCTGGCCGTTACGGAATACGAAAGACATAACCACCTCATCATCCCCGGCATGGGAAAGCGCGGTTACTTGAAGATTCCGCTTCCACAGGGATTCCGGGCTTTCTTCGGCATAGGAACTGCCTTGCATGACCTTTACCGAGGAAAACTCGGCTCCGAAGATGCCGCACGCATGATGCTTACGATGCTCTATGAGGACTTCTCGCCCGTAGCTTCGCCCTCATCCAAAGGAGATGCGACACGTGTACTGATTCCTACGGCTTTGACGCCGTGGTACGACATCTGGTATGCCGGAGAGGATGCGTTCGGTTATCCTGTCGGACGCCGCAGCTACTCGACGACGGCAAACTATCCGCTCTCGGAAATGGGACTGAGAAACGTAAACAAAGCGATTTATTACCTCTGTCGAGGGATCAACAGGTTAGGCGGCGGCGATGAGAACACACCGGCCGGACTACGCAAGAACGGAGAAATCGACCCGCTGCTGCGGGGTATCTTCGAGTACAACCCCTCGCACGTCGAACACGTATTGACCTATTACGGCGGCGGAATGGGTAAGTTCATCAAAGACATGGTGCACACCTCGCAGGCGCTATTCACCGGAGAAGAAATCAGCAGCCGCGATCTGCCCGTAATAAATCGCTTCTATGGAACGGCACGCCCCGAAAATCCAGCCGAACGGTATTACACCCTCCGCGACCGTCTGACGAATATCGAAGCCAAATATAAACGCATGGGGCCGGCACTCGACCGCACCGATCCTGCCGTACAACGGAATCTGCAACGTATCGCAATTTTCAAGGCACACCAAACGGCGGTGAACAAGCTGCGGGCGATACTTGCCGATACGCGTCCCAATACCGCAGCTTATGACCGATTACAAGAAGAATTGAACGAAACGATGATGAACGCATTAAACGAGGACGACCATGTTACGGAATATTGATACCCGGCGGTTGAAACTGTTGGCCCAAACGGATAAAAGCGTCGCTCGAACACGCCGCGAATGGGAGCAAGGCACGATGCGCTACGCCGACGACAATCTAACGCTCCTGTGGCGTTGTGCGCGGGATTGGGACGCAATGGACTACCTGCGCAAAGAGCACTCCCGGAATCTGCGATACAAGAACGGCGACCAATGGAGCGACACGGTACCCGACCCCGACCATCCGCACCGGACGATCCGCGAAGATGCGCTGATCTCCCGCAGCGGGAAAGTGCCGCTCAAACACAACTATATCCAGCAATATATCCGTAATATTCACGGACAACTCCTTTCGTCGCCCACGCAAACGGTCGTATATGCCCGCAGTCGCGACGACCAGCCGCTCGGAGAAATGCTGACCAACGCCCTGCAAGCGTGCCACCAGCTCAACAGAATCCGAAAAATAGACATCAACGTTGTTGAGGAACTCTGTCTGACGGGGATAGCCTGCGCGAAGGTACGCTACGGCTATTGGAGTACCAAGAACCGCACGGACGGAAAAATCGACCTCGTGAACATCAACCGGCTATTTTTCAATGCCGACATCGAAGATCCGCGACTGACAGACATCCGCCGCATCGGAGAGCTGCACGACTACACGTTCGACGATTTGGTGCGCAACTTCGCCACATGCCGTGAAGACGTGCAGGCATTACGCGAAATTTATGGCATCTGCCACGACCATACAAAGCTGGAAAACCTCTATGAAAATCACGCCTCACGGCTTCAAAATCTGAATTTCCTATACACGAACGACCTCGGCAAATACCGCGTTATCGAGGTGTGGGAACGCCTCGGCCGCTGGGTACTATACATACATGACTACGCCGACGGAACGGAGGAGATATACACCGAACTCACGATGCAAGAAGTCGAAGCGATCAACGCCTCGCGCATCGAGCAAGGTATGGCCGCAGGGATCGCCCCAGACACAGTGAAACTCATCTACGCCCGTGAACAGTACGAATATTATTGGCGGGTGAAATACCTTACGCCGAACGGCTACTGCATCAAAGAGACCGAAAGTCCCTATGCACACGAAGAACACCCCTACGTGCTTGCGGCCATGCCCGTAATCGACGGACGGTTCAAAGCCGTATTATCGGACGTAATAGACATTCAGCGCTATATCAACCGGCTATTGACCCTTTTGGATTTCATCATCGGAGCCTCGGCAAAAGGGCTGTTGATGGTTCCGCAGGAGTGCATACCCGACGATATGGACATTCAGGATTTCGCACGCGAATACGTCAAAACGAACGGCGTCATTCTTATCAAAAAAGGGGCCTACGACAAACTCCCGAAGCAAATATCCATGAACGGCACCAATATCGGAGCATGGGAAATGTTCGCGCAGGAAATGAACATCATGCAGCAAATCAGCGGACTGAACGGAGCGGTACAGGGGCAAGTTCCGCGAGCCAATACGCCGTCGAGTCTCTACGCCCAGCAAGCACAAAACTCGATGATGAATTTCGTCGTGCTGTTCGAGAATTACAATATGTTCTGCGAGGAACGCGACGAAAAACTGCTTAAAGTCCTCATGCAATACTACACGACCCGTCGATACATCGGCACCAATGGTAAAACCGCCGGAGAGATGGCGAAATTCTACGAGCCGGAAATGGCGCAGAAAATCGAAGATTTTAACCTCACGGCCGCAAAATCGAACGATACGCCCGTATTCCGGCAAATGACCGACGACCTATTGATGAAACTGCTCGAAAGCGGCCGCATACCGCTCGAAATATTCCTCAATAACTGCTCGCTGCCGGGGGCCGACAAACTACTCGCCGAGGTCAAGTCTTTCAACGAACAGGCCGCAGCCGGTCAAATCGACCCCGAAGCCCTTACGCAGTTGCAACAGGCGGCACAACAGAACGCCGACCCGAACGCTATGGCCATGATGCAACGGTATATGGATGCCAATTAACATATCTGCCAAAAATAAATTCACTTTTTTAGCGAATTTTTGAAAATAAGCACTATCTTTGCAATGTAAAAATCAGCAATAATGATTGTAAAATTCCAAAAAGAGTATCTATCGGAATTATACTACGAAGGAAAGTGTAAAGATAGAAAACACCGTTACCAACCGACAATAGTTAAACGCTACAAGCAACGTATAGATATTCTTAACGATGCAAGTTGTATCGAAGCTCTTTATCAGTTACATTCATTGGGGTACGAGGTACTGACTGGAAATAAAGAAGGTATTTCCTCAATCAGAGTGAATGACCAGTATCGGATTGAATTTTTGGTTTCGCACGAAGCCGACGGGAAAGAGCAAATAACGATTTGCAATATTATTGAGTTGTCGAACCACTATAAATAATTGCTATGGGAAATTTAGGTTATCCATACACTCCTACGCATCCGGGAGAAATACTGAAGGAGGAGATCGAATACAGAGGCATCTCGCAGAAAAAATTGGCCGAACAGATAGGTATTTCCTATACGATGCTCAATGAAATTCTGAACGCGAAACGCCCTGTAACCGAAACTATGGCCTTGTATTTCGAGGCTGCATTGGGAATCGAAGCCGAAATGCTTACCAATATGCAGACTCGATACAATATGCAAACAGCTCGCAAAGACAGTAAACTGACGGCTCGATTGCAACAGATTCGGAAGTTGGCCGCAATACTATGAAAAATTATGAGCATAGAGTGCATTGCAGCTAAAAGATTATCGGACAAACCAAGTAAAAGAATCCCGATAAATACTTATCGGGATTCTTTATTCATAAACGTCAATTTGCTATTTTACTTTACAGTCCTAAATAGACAATCTCGTCCTTTGGAAAAATCTTCTAAATAAGAATAAGCTATTTGAATATACTTCTCTTTGAACAAATGTTTTTTTCGAGGAGACCAATTTTGAATCTGTGTAATGGTTTGCGCCAAGTCAATATAAGTATTTTCTTTCCGAACATACGCAACAGACGCGAGAATTTCCAGAGACAAAGCCGATTGAAATCCAGAGATCAATTTTATCAATAATTTCAAACGATCAACCTGTTCCGACTTCAACTTTGTTTTCACATATTCGCTAACTTCCTTCATCGTGCTATATTGCAACTCCAAAGAATCGAAAGCTCCGATCTTCATCTGTTCGAGACCTTTGATATATTTCCCGTTAATGTCGTGCAGAATATATCCGACCTGAGTGCAATAGGGGCCATAATGTCCTGCAACGAATTTCAGTTTGCCAAATGAAGGTTCACCCAGCAATTGCATAAAATATGCTAATTTATTTGCGACGAATAAACTGCTGTTTTCTCCTAACGATTCATAATAAAACAGAGCGTACAGCAACATGGCTCTCGCCGGAGTTAATTTTGCCTCCCGACAATTCGTTTCCTGCTTCAACAATTCGCTGACGGCTTCGTTCGGCTGATAGATATGAATATCCACATTTAATTCCCCGAGATACTTTTCCATCAACTCTTTCACCTTGCTCCAATCCAATCCACCGTTGCCGCATCCAAGAGGAGGAATAGCGATACTTTTTATCCTATATTGATCAAGAACCCGCACCAAATCTTTCAGTCCTTCTTCAATATATTCATATTTGGAACGATGCTTCCAGTCCTTTTTCGTCGGGAAATTAATTATCCATTTAGAATCGGTCGAAAGGTTACTGTCTCGTGTTACCAACAATTTGCCTGGGAAAATGCTGCCCTCTTTACACGCTTGTTGATATACTTGAAAATTATAAGGATACCTATCCTTGAATTGCAAGGCGATTCCTTTACCCATAACACCAACGGTATTAACGGTATTGATCAAAGCTTCGTCGGAAGCAGCCAACAAATTACCTGTCACATAATGTATCATGGATAAAAATAGTTATTTTTGCTATCAACGTATATCGGTATCTCAATGGATAAACGAGATAAAATTGTTTTTACATATGCTTCACGGTCTGCCGTTTTGACAATAATTCCGGCGACACACGAAACCGGCACACAGTCTTTCACCAAAAATTCGGCCTGTTTTCTCCGCATCCGATCCATATTGGCTTCATCATTCCCCCAAAATTGCGTGCAGACGACTTCCCAATCCACATGGGTCAAATCCTTGATGTCATTATAAAATTCAGTAAGTTTATTCTTTGCATGTCCATCGGTAAAGCACCATGCAGGACATTGCGCAACAATATCCTTAATACGACAAACGATATAAATCAATTCGTCCTGCGGTCTTTTTCGGATACCCCGATACCCTGTTTTAATATTCAATAACATCGGAGAATGGCCTCCGAAATAAAACGGAATATAATCCCCTAAATCCCCGCCCGGAGGATCAATTCGAACATGAAAATTTTGTCGCTGTTCGATTAACTGAATATCCCCGATATTGATATATTCAGGATCTTTCATACGACTATTCTTAGTGTACAATCCATGTTTTAGAATGAATTCCAAATTGGAATAGTGGATCATTCTAAAAATGAATTTTGAAGTATAGTCTATTTGAATATCCATATCTTTATATCACAAATGTAAGAAAATTTTAACTTACAAAAAATTTCTATTGAGAAGAATCGCGTAATTTATCTATTGGTATTCAAATAGCGATAATATGAATTATTTTAAGGCCCACCTGTTTGATCCCATCGTCCTGCATAAGAAAATCCCGGCGGATACCGCTGGGATTTAATAAGAAACCCGAAAAGAGCCGGCCTGCATCGATGCGCCTCCGCAAAGCCGGTCTGTCCGGATTTCCCGTCATTTCATATCTTCAAAATCGGAGCATCTCCCCGAAACGTCCGTTTTTCCACAATCGTAAACCCATGCAGAAAGGTGATATTGCTGCGGTGCAGCGTGATCCGAAGGATAAAACCCTGCGGCTGCAAGCCGCAGGGAATAAATCCAATCAATCCAATGAATCGGATGGTCGCTTCGCGCCTATTCTTGGACGGGACGCACCACGAAGCCGTCGGAGCGGTAGTTGATGCTCAGCGGGTAGATGTACGACGAGCGGAAGCTCAGGCTACGGCCGTAGCTCGTCGAGTACGGCACGGCCGACCAGAAGTAGCCGAGGCTGCCGACGTTGTTCACCGTGCCCGCCGAGTAGCTGCGATAGCCCGAAGCCGGAAAGAAGATCGTACCGCCCGCAGTGTCGTAGCTCCCCTCGCCCGTCATCTTGTTACAATAAAACTCCCAACCGAAATTATCGGTAAAATCGGTGGTGGAGGTATAGGGCGAATTGAATCGGGAGCCGAAGTAAGAAGACCCGAAAACATTGCTGCCGTTATACGTAAAGCCCGTAAAGGCGTTCGACGAAGGCAGATGGTAGCCGACGGGCGAAGGATCGTAAATCGTCTTAACCACCGCATTGTCGTTAGCCGTCGTCACCGTATTGTCGCCGCTCCAAAGATTGGAATAGGACGTGGCGCACCAATCGTAGATCGATGAACTGCCGTAATTGTAGAATATATGCGGATGCTGGATGGAAACGCCGATAGCGACCTTGCCGGTTCCCGATTTGTCGAACGCATAGCCGTCGGAATAGCAGCCCTTATCGACTGTGGAGCCGGAAGCGTTGCGAATACCGGCCAACATCGGGTCCTTGCGTCCGAACTGGAAATAAGGCTGGTTACCGAAATTTACGACCGAATGCGATGCCTGGGTGAGCGTTATGACCTGCATGGCACCGGTCTCCGCCTGCGTGAAGCGAACCTTCACGCTGCGGGCGTCGTAGGTGGTGGTTTCCGCATCGCACCAGCCGATATTGACCGGCATCATTTTATACGCTATACCCTGGTAGTTGGTCACGGTCCTGACATCGCTGCCCAGCTCGTAGTCCGTCACCCAGATATGCCAGCTCCACATGATACGGCTGTCCGTGTCACGCACGGCCACGATAGCGTTGCCCTGCTTGATCGTCGCTTGCGGCACGTCGAAGGTCAGGCTGTGCTTGTCGGACGAAAGCCGGACATTCGTCACCAGATTTTCCTCGTCCTGCCAAACGAGTACGGCATCCAGGGGCGTACACCCCGCATTGTTATAGATATAGGGATCGGTGATAGCCGCATCGAGATGGTTTACGAAGGTCTTCAATACGTATGTTCCGCTGGACTGCGAAGTGTAGGCCGAAGCGTTCGTACCGCCGTCCTTGATAGCGTTACCATAGACCAACGGCAGGGAGTACTGTCCCGGGGCGTTGATGACGTAACAGTTGGCGGTCCGCATCGCGGTCGTGCCACCGGAGGTCGAAAGATCGTACGTGCCGCTGACAGAAGCTGCCATTTTCAAAGTTTCGTTATGCGAATTGGAAGTGACACCCGTTTGAGCCGCAATCGTAGCCGAGAACGACGTGGCCGACGTACCGCCGTTGCCGCTCGCGGTAAAAGCTGTGAGCCATTCCGGACGGGCGATCACGTTGTAGCCCCCGCTGCCGTCATCCTCGACAAATTCGGCGGTCCAGGCCACCGGAACGGTTCGCGTAGCATCGCCCGGACGGGAAACGGCGGCATAGCTGGTCACCGAATAATTTTCGCTGCCTCCGGCATAGGTAAAATCGGCCGGAGCCATCACGGTAAAAGTCGGAGTGATTACGATGCTCGACGTCGAAATCCGGTAAGTGACGGTTCTGCCCATCGGCCATTGGCTGCCTGCGATAGAGGCGGTTAAAGTTCGTTGTGTCGAAGTCAGGTCGTCCGTATAGACGACCTCGATCGAAGCGCCCGACGGAAGCGTCTGCGGCAACATCATGAAGGTCGCTGCGACAGGAGTGATCTCCTGGTCCGCAGACCCGTCCACAGTAGCCGCAAGTGTCTGCGAAAAGTCTGTCGTAGCGCCGTAACCATTCCACGAATCGGAACCCATCGTATGCGAACCGGAACCGTAAACGCCCTTGAGCGTGATTTTCGTAATGCGCCCGGACATCATATCGTCGCCCGTAGTGAAGCGTACGGCAGTGAGCGCGTGAGCGAAACTCAACGGAGCCGCCGCAGCGGTATTGCCGGCCATCCCGGAGGTAGCAGCGACCAGCAAATCCTGCTGGTCGGCGACGGCTGTCGGGACCGTATAGGTGATCGACGGAGTACCGGCCGACGTCTTATCCGAAAGAACGATCCCCTGGCCGCCATAGGGCGCGTAAGCGAAGAAACGGATGTTGCGTCCGGCACCGGGCCAGTAATAGGAGGTCGTCCAGGACGATGCTTCGGTCACCTCGACATCGTACATATAATCCGGCAAGCAGGAATCCTCGCTCCAAGTCCCCGTATAAACCGAAGCCAATACGCCGAACGAATCGTAAAAGGTCCCCGTTTCGACGGGCGTGGCACGCGTCTGCAATCGGTCGGTTTGCACATTCGGGTACGGTGCGGCGATTCCGTCGGCGACCGAGGCGTGCAGGAACAGCGTGTCCGCAGGGTTTTCTCCCCGGAGCGAAAATACCCGGCAGCACCGCATCGCAACTGCGTATTCCAGCCGTCCGCTTCGGCGACTGCGAAACGAAGCATATCACCGTGCAGTTCTCCATCCACTGCCGGGTCTTTCGAACAGGAGGTCGCAGACACGGCTGTCACCAGAGCAAATACCCGCAGAAAATTGCGTAACGGGAAAGTTGCAAGAATCTGTTTCATAATTTACATTGACATTATATAATTCACGCGTTTTTCGGCCGAGCCGAACGGTAGCTCTGCGGCTACCTCAAGTGATCGGGAAGGGACAGAGGAGGGCCGGAGGCCTTCCTCCCCTCGCCTGCCGTACACTACACCTTCGGACATACGGCAAGTCTTTGCGGTCCAACCCCGCCCGATCCTAATTTATCGATTACATCGTAACATCCTCCGAAGCCGGCGTCCACGGAGTTACCGTAACCGTAAATTTAATGGCACTGCCCAATACATCCTCGCCCGGTTTGAACGGATCTGTCGGACCCGGCATGGGCTTTTCGGGATCGACCTTACCGGCACCATTCGAGAAATCCAGCGTATAAACGTACTTCTGACCGGGCTCCCACTTGGTATTGACAGCTACTGCGACCCAGTCATATTCGCCGACAGAAGGATAGACACGGGCACCGTCCTTGGTCGTAATATTGACCTTCACGGCCAGATATGCACCTTTGTTGGTATTGGTCTTGTCCGTGTCGGGAGTCCAGGCTATAAGCTGCTGCGGAATGAGCATCGCATTGTCGTCTTCCACCGCCATAATCGATGCGGCCGTACCGGTCAGCGTCTTTTCGCTACCCGCATAGGTCGCTTCATAATTAGTCTTTACCGATCCCAACTGCCAGGAGGTAGTTCCGAAATCGAACGTCGCCTTCGAAACCGGCTGTCCGATACGCACGCCCTGAACCTTATAAACATAACCGTCGTTCGTGTTTTTAGCCTTGATCTCGATCTGGGAAAGTCGGTGCCCGAACGTCAGGGCGACACCTGCCGCCTCATCGGTTTTGCTGCCCGTAGCAGTGGCGGTGATGAAATCCTTCTGGTCGGCGATCGTCGTTGCGGGCTCGAAATCAGCGAGCGTCTTGGTCGTCGAATTAATCGTCACGGTAGCATCCAAGTCCGCAGCCGAAGGAGAGTAAGCGAAGAACGAAAGGTTGCTGCCGTCGCTGGGCCAATAGTAGGCCGGAGTAGAAGTGAAGAAAGCGCCATCTTTGGTAAACTCCGCATCGGAGAAATAGTTGGCGTTGTTCTTGTCGAGTGCCGTCACGAAAAAGTTCGTGATGTTAGCCATCGTCGTTTCCGAAGCACGAGTCTGCATGGCTGCACGGAAATCGATCGCGTTGCCATTGTTGATGCCCGTCGATTCGTCCTTCGAGCACGATGCCATGGCAAGAGCCGCCACGACCACTAAAAATAATTGTTTTTTCATCAGTGAATTAATTAAAAGGTTTAACATTGATCTATGCAAATTCCCCCCCCCATAAAATCGGGAAGATCATTAACATTTTACATCTCGATATCGACATCCACACTTTGCCACTCATCCACCGAAGGCTGGAAACCACCGCCATTGACGATAGGTTTGGGCAACGGAAGCCCGTCCAAAACGATATGCACATTACGCTGATCGGGAGCCGAATGGATTTGATCCGTCACGTCATAGGTGTAATACCACTTGCTCTCGTCCGCCAAAACCGCATAGATGGTCAGTTGATGTGCGTTCTGAGTCGCAGCACAATGTCCGAAAGCGAGCAAGCTCCCGGTAACGAGCGTCTTGTCGGCAGATACGGCGGCGTCAAACGGTATCGTGACGCACTCCTCGCTGATCGCATCGTAGCCTACACCCGGCAGCAAGCCTCCCGCCAGGCTCGACAACGAGCCGCTGATACCCGATACGTATTTCAGATTCTCCGCATTGCGAATTTCGACCGTATATCTGCAAACCGATAGCTCCGGATAAAGCACGATCGTCTGGGCCGCAGCCGTCTGCTTCAACTCGATCCCCTCCGTACAATCGCTCCAAAGCTCATCCGGGGGTAACGCCACACGCTCGGTTTCCGTACCGTCAGCACGAGGAACACCGTCGGACCGCACACCCAAAGCGGAAAGGCCGGACAACAGATCGGTCGTACGAGTAGATACTTCGAAAGTCGTCTTTTGATCCGTATTGCGATAAGTGACATTCTCCGTGTCGCTATTCAGGCAGAGCGCCCCGTAGTTTCCGACGGGCACCCGGATCGTACCGCCCCCGCAATCGGTGAACTCATAGCGCAGTGCCTCTCCTCCGTTTGTCGGGAACAGGTAGAGCGACATAGATTCAGGAGCTGCCTCGGAAGCATTCCGCCAATCGAAAACCACCTCTACGTCGATCGTATGCGAGTGGTCGTAACACAAGTCTTTATGTTCGCACGAAGCGACTGCAAGCGCTGCAAACAGATATATGAACAACTTTTTCATCGTTTGCCTCCTTTCTTTTCATTGTAGTTCCCGCGACCGATCAGCCAAATCAACGACACCTCCGCCTTCGTGGGCCCGAACCAATGACGTTGCTTGGTCGATTGCCATACGTAGTGGCCGTCGGAGGGAATATATTCGTGGTACTCTCCACCCCAGTAACCCACGCCAAGCGTGAAATCGAGGTTTAAACGACGGGAAATGGGAAGCGAGTAACCGTACTCGACACCTATCGCATAGTTAAGTTTGTCCCACAACGTGCCGCCCGGCTTGCCGCCTATGTAACCTTTGTGCCCGGTCTCGAAGTCGTAGGTGAAAGCCTGACCGTAGATGCCGAGGTGGTGTCCCGTAAGCGGTTTGGTCTGGGCACGGCGCCCGAAATATTTTCGGATGTCCAATTCGCCGCCGTAGATGCGCCAGTAATTATGACGTTTGTTGCTGTTCCACCAAGCATACATCCAGTTGGCACCGACACTCCAACCCTTCCCGAGATAGAATTCTGCACCGATGTTAGAAACCAAGGCCGCATCGTAGAGCAGATTCGTTTTCAGCGACATGTAGAACGGCTTGCAGGCCGGCGATTCCGGTTGCACTGGAATTTCGACGGGAACGGAGGCTGATTCTACGACCGGTTCGGATTCGGGTTCGGGTTCGGGTTCAGGTTCAGGTTCAGGCTCAGGCTCAGGCTCAGGTTGAGGCGCCGGTTCCGGCTGCGAAGCGGATGCGGGACATTCCATCTCGCAGACCAAACGCACACCGGCACTCCGCAGTTCAGGAAAGAAATACTCCTCCATATACCTCCACGCGCGACCGCCACGAAGCATCCCCAACTGCCTGTTACGGCTATCTACGACTTTACCGTCCCGAATTACCCAGACAGGGGTATTGCGCAGAATTTCCAACACTTCGTCTCGATACGGCATGTCCGAAGCTACGACCTGTCTTTCCAACCTTTCCCAGTCGATACCCAAAGCCTGAATGTCGAGGGTAGCTCCTTCAAGCGAAATATACTCCTCAATCCAGGCTACAAGGTTCTTCGCTCGATTTTCCGATAAGCGTTTGTTTAACACGCTGACGCCTTCCGGAGAGGCTGTTCCCACAATTCGGAAGGTTTTCACACGACACGAGGCACTCCCCTGCAAGGTCCGAACACTGTCCACGAAAGCAGCCAAACGTTTTGCGTTGTCCCGATAATCAAATTCCAAAATCGAATAACCCTGACGGAAATAAACCTGAACGTTCAGGGTATCAACCAACACTTGTTCCTGCCCGCAACCGATATGACAATACCCAAGCAGTAACATAAATAACATCAATCTATTTATTCGCATACCTTGTAAAGTTGTTTTTCATACCTTCCAGAATCATTCTTCAAGCGAAATGCTGACAGGAATTCGCTCATTTTGTATTTTTACTCCCTACATTTCGTGGCTGTCTGTTTCGATCTCCGCCTCAATTCCGAAGGTGTCATACCAAAATATTGTTTGCAGAATACCGTGAAATAGGATGCAGTGGCAAAACCATAGCTTGTAGCAATTTCCGCAATGCTTTTATCAGTATTCCGAATATCACGCAGGATACGTTCGGCACGACGTTCGTTGAGCCACTCGCGTACCGGCCACTTAAATTCTTCTTTGAATTTACGCTGAAAATTGCGTACACTCATATGAGCCAACAACGCAAAATCACTCACGTCATTGACATGTTGATAATTTTCAAGTACAAAATCTTTAAAATTATCGCTGCTTCCAATAACGGATTTCAATAATATATAAAGGTCTTCCAGGCTATAATAACCACGTAGAAGAATACACAATTCCTCTTGTTTTAGCCGATGAAAATGAAGACAGTTTAGCCCTTCGTCGAGATTGTGGGAAAGATCAGAATAAAAAGCAACAAGTTCCTCACAAACTGCTAATTGCGGAAATTGTCGGGAGGGGGGGAAGATGCCTACCATTACGCTGACGCACCTGGTATTGCAGATCGACTAAATCGTATTTGTTGCAAAGAGGCAATCGCCCAGCAAAAAAACTGGCAATAAAATAACTTGAACCGATAGTTTGTCCGGTGAAGCCTATATTTTTCGGCAGAAACACCAACATACCGTGTTCAATGGTGCGCGACGTAAAATTTCCCAATGTAATCTGGAGACAACCTTCCGCAAGATAAAGAAGCACACTATGACTTTCGTTTATATCCGAAATATCCGTACTATCGGACAAACGATATTGTCGAAACAACGCGCTTTCATCCGTCGCATAATATACACAGTCCATGTGATCTTTTTTATTGTGCAGAGGCATAAATATATATCTTGGTTTTAAAATGCAAAGTTACTACAAAAAAGTGAAATGCGGAAGAATATGGTAATGGATTTGATTTACAGGGGTTTCATTTATGCTGCCAATTATTCCGAGAGCCATTACAATCCACGCCGAAGCCAAATCAAGACGGAGCTACGTTACTTGTTCGTAACCACGCCCAATAGGTGACGAAATGGACACGAATAACGAAACAAGGCCTTAAAGATTAGTGAGTTACTGACAACTCACGCAAAAAATCCGGTAACAAAAAAAGATTGCGCCGTTCTTCCGCGATTTGCGTATCAGAGGAGGGCTCTTCACCAACTAATTTTGAACAAAAAAAATTAAGGACGATGAAGAGTACATTTTCAGTTATTTACTACCTCAAACGTCAGGTAGTGAAAAAAGACGGGACGGTTCCCGTCATGGGACGCATCACGGTGGACGGCAGCCAGACGCAATTCAGTTGCAAACTGACCATCGATCCCAAGTTGTGGGACACCAAAGGGGGACGTGTCACGGGCAGAAGCACGGCGGCACTCGAAAC
>OMBL01000677.1_pt1 | contig 13965 bp, 9 predicted proteins | sample 1644871 | NCBI WGS metagenome assembly OMBL01 (sample SAMEA103958115, study PRJEB25191) | human gut metagenome | biome: human-associated habitat [ENVO:00009003]; feature: intestine environment [ENVO:2100002]; material: feces | place: Germany | collected 2013/2015
CAGGCTGCACTCTTGAGGAGCAAAAGAGGCCGAAAGTGTTACCGAAGGCATTCGATGCAAGCCTAAACTGCATAGTTCCGTAATAAATTATTGACTATTTTTGCAGCCTTGACTGAGATAAAAATCCGGGATGGATTTTTGAATATCACTAAATTTAAGGAAATGATTTTTATGACATTGCTGGCCCTGGCGGGTCTTAGTTATACACTGTGGCACATCTGGATGATTCTTCCATTGGACACTGTGTGGAGAATCTTCATAGTCGGGGGATGCCTCGGGGCTTTCCTTTTCTTGTTCCTGAACTTTATGCCATTCCTCGGCAAAGTCCCTCTCTGGCTGTCGTCCACAATCTACGAGATAGGCACGTCCTCCATATTCATCCTGCTTTATCTGGTGATGATTTTCGTCCTTCTGGATCTTGGCAGACTGGTTCACCTCGTGCCGAAAGCCTGGCTGGTCAGCAACGGATTGGCCTCACTCTGTGTCCTCGCAGCCATCGCAGGAATATTCATTTACGGGAATATTCATTACAAGCACAAGGTGCGCCAGCCGCTTGAACTGACAACGGAGAAGCATCTTGACAAGGATTTGAAAATCGTGATGATCAGCGACTTGCACCTTGGCTATCACAACCGGAGGGCGGATTTCGCCAAGTGGGTGGACATCATCAACGCCGAGAAGCCGGACCTCATTCTCATCGGTGGCGACATTGTGGATATCAACGTCCAGCCGCTCATAAGGGAAAATGTCGCCGAGGAATTCCACCGCCTTGAGGCTCCGGTCTATGCTTGCTTCGGCAATCACGAATATTATTCCGGAATCCCGAAGGCCTTGTCATTCTACAAGGAAGCCGGAATCAACCCATTAAGGGATAGCGTCGCCGCGGTAGGCTCTCTTCGCGTCATTGGTCGGGATGACAGGTCGAATCCGAAACGCAAGAGCCTGGACGATCTGATGAGCGGGACAGCCGACAGTCTCTACACCATTCTGTTAGACCACCAGCCGTACCATCTGGAAGAAGCGGAAGATCACGGAATTGACTTCCAGTTCAGCGGCCACACGCACCGTGGCCAGATCTGGCCGGCCTCGTGGATAACCGACAGGCTCTTCGAGGATTCCTGGGGCGAGCATCAGCGCGGCAAAACCCGCTACTATGTCAGCTCAGGCATAGGCATCTGGGGCGGCAAGTTCCGCATCGGCACCCGATCCGAATATGTCGTCGCCACCCTTAGGAGCGTAGCGGTCAACTAATTATAAATGAATACACAGACATACCCTTCTTCCACCTGTTACGGGTAGGAGAAGGGTATATCATTCTACTGATGGGCAATCAGTTGGCCGCCACGAGGGCTACAGCGAATTTTCCAGCTTGGACTTCGCGTAGTCAAGTGTGACGGTGAATGTCTTCTTGCTGGATGACGGAGCGTCGTACATCGCGTCATCGAAAATCTGCTCGCAGATCGAGCGCAGGCCACGGGCCCCGAGCTTGTTCTTGATGGCGGTGTCAACTATGAGTTCCCTGACTCCATCCTCAATCTTGAGAGTCATTCCGTCAATCTCGAACAGTTTCGCATACTGCTTGAGAATGGCGTTCTTCGGTTCGGTCAGAATCCTAAGCAAAGCCTCGCGGTCCAGAGCGTCAAGATAGGTGATGACAGGCAGACGGCCGATAATCTCCGGGATGAGACCGTAAGCCCTCAAATCCTGAGCATCGACATATTTCAAGAGATTATTCTTGTCAACGACCTGCTTCTGGGCGGCGCCGAAACCAATCACCTGTGTGTTAAGTCTCTGGGCGATGCGGCGTTCGATTCCCTCGAAAGCGCCTCCGCAGATGAACAGGATGTTCTGCGTGTTCACGTGGATGAACTCCTGCTCAGGATGCTTGCGGCCTCCTTTCGGCGGGACGTTAATGACATTGCCTTCGAGGAGTTTCAGCATAGCCTGCTGGACTCCCTCACCGGAAACATCACGTGTGATGGACGGATTGTCGCTCTTGCGGGCGATCTTGTCGATCTCATCGATGAACACGATTCCCCTCTCGGCCTTAGCCACATCGAAGTCGGCCTCCTGAAGAAGCCTCGTGAGGATGCTCTCGACATCCTCCCCGACATAGCCGGCCTCGGTCAGTATCGTCAGGACGGTCCACAAGGTTGTGGTTGATCCTTTTGTAGTGGTTATAGACCGCGACGGCCAACATCTTCTTGGCACGATCCTGCCCGATGACATATTCATCAAGGAACTCCTTGATTTCCACCGGTTTTTTCAAGACCTCAAGCCGTCCCAAAGGTTTGCCGTCCTTGGAAGCGCCGCCTATGGTGTCCTTGAGGTAGTCGTGGGCAAGCTCGACACAATCGCTGCAGATGAAGCCGTCCAAGCCCTGAAGCAGGAACGGGACATCACGCTCCGACCTGCCGCAGAACATACAATGTTTAGTTGTACCGGTATTCTTTTTCTGAGGCATTACTTGGATTTCTTTGTGAGGATCTCATCCACCATTCCGTACTCCAGAGCCTCCTGGGCTGTCATCCAGAAGTCCCTGTCCGCATCGGCGAACACCTTGTCGTAAGGCTGTCCGGAATGCTGGGAGATGATGTCATAGAGTTCCTTGCGGGTCTTCTCGATCTCCTTGGCCGCGATCATAATGTCAGAAGCCTGACCCTGGGCGCCTCCGAGAGGCTGATGGATCAGCACCCTGGAATGAGGCAGGCAGGAACGCTTGCCCTTCTCGCCGGCGCAAAGCAGGACAGAACCCATAGAGGCCGCCATTCCCGTACAGATCGTGGCCACGTCGGGCTCAACAAGCTGCATCGTGTCATAGATGGCCAGACCTGAAGTCACCTGTCCCCCTGGAGTGTTGATGTACAGGGAAATGTCAGCGGTGGAATCGGTGGAAGCAAGGAACAGCAGCTGAGCCTGGATGATGTTCGCGACATCATCATCAATCGGAACACCAAGGAATATGATCCTGTCCATCATCAGACGGCTGAACACGTCCATCGAGGCCACATTAAGTTTCCTCTCCTCGATGATGGTCGGATTGATGTAGGCGTCCGTGGCTCTCTGATAGCGGTCAAGGGTCATTGAACTCAGTCCAAGACCCTTGGTCGCATATTTCTGAAACTCCTTGTCCATAATTACTTAAGCTCGCGGAATTTCTCCTCGGAGATCTTCTTGTTCTGGAGGGTGATCTTCTCCTTGACGGCGGCGATCACCTTCTCGTTCTCGACATTCTCCTCGATGTTGCGCATCTGCCTCTCGTCCTTGAGCATCTGCGCGGCCGCATCGGTGAGAAGTTCCTCAGGAACGTTGCCCATTCCGTACATAGCGTACTGGTAGGCGGCGTAAGCCTTGGCTGCCTCAAGCATATCCTTGTCCTCAACCTTAAGCTCGAACTTCTTCATCAGAGAGCCTCTGACAAGCTGCCAGCGGAAGTCGCCGAGGAATCCGTCGAACTCCTTCTCGATGTCCTCCTTGCTGAACTTCTCCTTGTTGTTCTCATAGAGCCATCTCTTGAGGAAAGCCTCTGGAACGTTCACGTTGGCCTTGTCAACGAGGTACTTGCGCAGATCCTGGGAAAGTCTGTAGTCGGCCTCCTGCTTGTAGTTAGCCTCAAGCTTCTCGGCGATCTTGGCGTCGAACTCCTCGGTTGTCTTCACGGCATCCTTGCCGAAGACCTTGTCGTAAGTCTCCTGGCACTCGGTGGCCGGAACGAAAGTCTTGACGTTCACGATGGTGACATTCCAGACTGGATCAAGGGCGGCAAGCTCTTCCTTCTTCATCTTGAGCATGGAAGCCCTGTCGGTCTCGTTGGTGAACGCCTCGTTGACATTGACGTCGAATTGAGCGTCAACCTTGGCTCCGAGGAAATTCTTCTTCGCGTCACCCTCAACCTTGCTGACAGCGACATAAACACCTTCGACAGCTTTCTCGCCTTGCTTGAAGTCAACCACTACATAGTCTTCCTCACCTGCGGCCTCGCCTTCTTCGAGCTGGCCGTACTGCCTGAGGATGCTGTCCTTCATGGCAGCCTTAGCCTTGTCGGTCACCTCGATATTGTAATACGGCAGTTTGTCATCCTTGTCAACATCAATGTTGATCTCTGGAGACAGTCCGAGGTCGAACTTGAACTCGAAATCGTTGCCATCCTTCCACTCCAATTCCTTCTGGGACTCGCTGGCGATAGGCTCGCCGAGAATATGCAGATTGTTGTCCTTGATGAACTTGTCGAGCTGCTCCGAGACAACACCGTTGATGGCCTCGTAAAGAGCCTGGTCGCCATAGACCTTCTTTACGAGCGACGCGGGAACCATTCCCTTGCGGAAACCCTTGAAGTCAGCGTTTCTCCTGTAAGCGGAGAGTCTTTTCTTCTCCTGCTCGGCATAGTCCTCCGCCTTCAGGGCGATGGTCAGTTCGATGTTAAGATCATCGATTTGATTTTTTGTTACTTCCATAATTCTGTAAATATTATTTTAAATTAATTATTCTTTCTTTGAGGATAAACTACCCTCTCGTGGTAAATCTGCGAAAGGTAAGCCTTCAGCGTTTCCTTGACAGTATTCAGGTCCTTTATTGAAATGTCGGCCTGGTCAAACTGGCCGATTTTCATCTTGGACGCGACGATATTCTCGACAAAGACCGAGAATGTGGCCGCGGAATTGTCTTTCAACGTCCTTGAGGCCGCCTCCAGCGTGTCACAAATCATCAGGATGATCTGTTCCTTCGTCTGAGGCTTGCGGCCTTTGTAGAAGAAATCCGAAACGTCATTTGGATCTCCGCCCTCGTTAAGGTACTTGTTGTAGAAATACGATGTGTTGGACGTGCCGTGATGCGTCAGGATAAAGTCTTGGATCACATCCGGCAATCTGTTCTCCGCCGCCAGTTCAAGGCCATCGGAGACATGCTTGATTATCGCCCTTGCGCTCTCCTTAGGAGAAAGATGCTCGTGATAATGCACTCCTTTCGGCGACATGCTTTCGTTCTCGATGAAGCATAGCGGATTCTTCATCTTACCGATGTCGTGATAAAGAGCTCCAGCCCTGACCAACAGCACGTTGGCATCAATGGCACGAGCGGCCGCATCGCACATATTCATGACTTGCAGGGAATGCTGGAACGTGCCGGGAGCCTTGTGCTCCAATTCGCGAAGAAGTTTATTGTTCGTGTCGCAAAGCTCACGGAGCCTCGAACTGGAAACGAGGTTGAACATCCTCTCGAACAAATAGATGAGAGGGTAGCCGGCAACTATGAGCATCGAACCGATGAACATGTAAAGCACCGCCATGTACGGGTCATCGTTCACCATGTCGATCATCCGGAAACCGAAATAAGTCACCAGGATGCTGACGAACACGATTCCGGACATAATGAACTGCTGCCATCCCTGGTTGAAGAAACGGAACGTGAATACCGCGACTATGCTTGCCAGAAGGAACATCACGAAAAGCACGACACCATTCTCGGCGAAAACCAGAAGCGGCAGGAACGACACGCAGCAGATCGGGAAGATCACCTTGTTCTTGAAGAAAGCCTCAAGGTACAAGGCAGTCAGCGTGAACGGTACCATGTAGAGGCACCGTGGCGCGAACTTATTGATTATCAAAGCCAGAACCGAAGCGATGATGAATATGAAGATCAAATACCAGAACTTACGGTCATCCATAAACAATCTCCGGTTCAGGAAATAGATCATCAGGAAAAACAGCAGCACAAGCGCGAACGCGATAAAGGCGTTGCCGAGCCAGAATAGAATCCTCGGGCCACCATACCCCATACTGTTCTCGTATTCAACCTTATAGGAATCAAGCATCTGCGCGATCTCAGCCGTCACGATCTCTCCTTCGGAGACAATCAGCTGGCCCGCGCTCACGAAACCTTGCGTCGTTGAAACCTGGTTTGAGGATTCCGAGCGGACGAGCTCAGTTGTCTTGGGGTCATATTCAAGATTAGGGACAATGAAATCATAGATCCCGGCAGACCTGAGAACCGAATCCGCATTGATTCTCGGGTACTTTGCCGCGATGTCGGAAAGCAGACGGTTCTTGGCCTCTGACTCCTTGAACACCTCGCTCACCGGTTTTTTCCCGGCTCTCTTGTCTTTCTGAATATACAAGACCGCTCCGGAAGGGTCGGAATGTCCGTCAAGCTTCACCCCTTCGTCCGGCACCACCCCATTGGAATAGATACCGTCCATCGAAGCCACAATCAAAGGGCGGAGGTATGAATATCTTCCCATATCAATCCCTTCAGCGGCCTTCCGGCAGTTGTCCACTATGTCCTGACGATACCTGTAGTAAGGAATGACCACCGACTTGCTTCTGCTCTTTTCCTCACGGATCTGCTCGTCGGTCTTCAGGATGGGAAAGTCAAACTGCGCAAGAAGTGTCTCATGAGACCACGGCGAGCCTTTCCTGTAATCATAACTGAATTTCGCTGTCCTCGGGAAAATCAATGTGAGGACCAGAAAAAGCACGACCAGAGGAATAAGCACCCTGTAGTTTATGGACACGCGAGGCAGTTTCATTGTTTCTTTTTATTTGAACGGGCTTCCCGCTTCCTTTGCGATAAAACCGTAAGTAAGTTTGTCAGTAAGTCTCGGGAACAATCTGTGAGCCAGAACAGTGACCTTCCCCAGTCCGGTAAGGATCATCTGTGACTTTCTCTTTTCCAGTCCCTTGGCAAGATACTCGGCGCACTTCTCCGCGCTCATCAGCTTGTCCTCCTTGAGCGGAGTCTCACCCTGAGGGCTGCCGTCAGCCGTCAGTGCGGCCTTGCGGACATTGGAGTCCGTGTAGCCAGGAGCGAAGACGAGCACATTGAGTCCGTCCTTGAGATGCTCGATACGGATTGTGTCAAGGAAGCCGCGGATGGCGTACTTGGACGCTGAATATCCCGTCCTCGCCGGAAGGGCTGAGAACCCGGCGATCGAAATCACGCCGACAACCTGTCCCTTGCTCTGAAGCAGGTAAGGCAGGGCGAATTTCGTGCACTGCACCGTGCCCCAGAAATTCACATCCATCAAAGAGCGGATAACGCTGAGATCCAAGTCCTTGAACATAGCCCTCATCGAGATTCCGGCATTGTTCACCAGGATGTCGATGCGGCCATATTTCCTGACGGTGCAATCGATGAGATTCCGGCAGTCATCCTCCTTCGTGACGTCCGTCTTGACGCACAAAACCTTGTCCGGATCGGCGTTCACCGACGGGGCCGATTCCTGGAGCTTGTCCAGCGAGCGGGCGGCCATAACGACGTTCGCTCCGAACGACCCGAAGAGACGGGCAGAAGCCAACCCTATTCCAGAGCTGGCTCCCGTTATGATAATGACCTTATCCTTGAAATATTCAGGATGCATATAAGCCACTAATCAGCAGTTAATTACATAATGGTCTTCGCAGCGATGTCATCACCGTCGTACGCTCCGGCGTCAAGTTTCTGCTTGATCTCCTTGAAAGCGTTGAGAGTGTATGCTATGTCTTCGTCGGTGTGAGCGGCGGTACATACTATTCTGAAGATTACCATTCCCTTAGGGATGACAGGGTAGATGACCATCGAGCAGAAGATGCGATAGTTCTCACGGAGATCCATCGCTATCTTTGTGGCCTGGGCCACGCCGCCGCCGTCGATGTGGATAGGAATCACGCAGGCCTGCGCCTCACCGATGTCGAATCCGAGTTTCTTGAAGCCTTCCTGAAGAGTGTGGGTCACGTGCCAGCACTTCTTGCGGAGCTCGTCGCCTTCCGGTGACATGATGATCTCCAGACGCTTGATGTTGCCGTACACGAACGCCATCGGCTGTGACTTGGCATACATCTGCGAGCGCATATTCAGACGCAGGTAGTTGATGATCTTGCGAGGACCGGCGATGAAGCCTCCGATCGAGGCCATCGACTTCGCGAACGCGCCGATGTAAAGATCGATGCCGTCCATGCAGTGCAGTTCCTCGGAAGTTCCGCGTCCGTGCTCGCCCAGAAGGCCGAATCCGTGCGCGTCATCAATGAATATCCGGAAGCTGTACTTCTTCTTGAGTTCGACGATCTGGTCGAGGATTCCCATCGCACCGGTCATACCGAAAACGCCCTCGGTGATGAGAAGGACACCTCCGCCGCTTTCCTCGGCCTCTTTGCAGGCTCTGGCCAGAACCTTCTCACAGTCAACGATATTGTTGTGGCGGTACTTGTACTTGCTGCCGATGTGGAGACGGATTCCGTCAAGGAGGCAGGCGTGAGCCTCTGCGTCATAGACGATCACATCGTGACGGGCGGTAAGGCAGTCGATCGCGGAGACGATTCCCTGATAGCCGAAGTTGAACAGGAACGCGTCCTCCTTCCTCTCGAAATCAGCGAACATCCTCTCAAGTTTCTCGTGCAGGGCGGTGTGGCCGGAAAGCATACGGCTTCCCATTGGATAGGCCAGTCCCCACTTAGCGGCACCCTCGGCGTCAGCCTTGCGCACCTCAGGATGGTTAGCGAGTCCGAGATAGTTGTTCAGACTCCAGTTCAGGACCTCTTTCCCGTTGAATGTCATATGAGGGCCAAGCTCGCCCTCAAGTTTCGGATACATATAATAGCCGAAGCCCTGATTGAAATACTGTCCGATAGGACCGCCTGAGTCCCTTTCGATTCTGTCAAAAATGTCAAGCATTTTGTATTCTGTTTTAATTATTTATGCGTCAATATTAGCGTAGTGGGCGTTCTCCTCGATGAACTGCCTTCTCGGAGGGACATCGTCTCCCATAAGCATCGAGAATGTCCTCTCGGCCTCGGCGGCGTTGTCGATCGTGATCTTGCGCAGACGTCTCTTGGCCGGATCCATAGTCGTGTCCCAAAGCTGCTGGTCACTCATCTCACCAAGACCTTTGTACCTCTGTACGGTAACACCCTTGTCGGAACCCTTTCCCAAACGTGCCGTGGCCTCGAACCTCTGCTCGTCGGTCCAGCAATATACTTCCTCCTTGCCTTTCTTCACAAGGTAAAGCGGAGGTGTGGCGAGATAGACATAGCCGTTCTTGATGAGGTCGAACATATAGCGGAAGAAGAACGTCAGGATAAGGCAGGCGATGTGGCTTCCATCGACATCGGCATCGGTCATGATGATGACCTTGTGGTAACGCAACTTGCTCAGATCCATCTTCTTCTCACCGTTCTCATCCTCCTGGGCGACAGTGACTCCGAGGGCGGTGTAGATGTTCCTGACCTCAACGCTGTCGAACGCGCGGTCACCCGCGGCCTTCTCCACGTTCAGGATCTTACCTCTCAAAGGGAGGATGGCCTGGATCCTTCTGTCACGTCCCTGCTTGGCTGTTCCACCGGCGGAATCTCCCTCGACGAGGAAGAGTTCGCAGATCTCAGGATTCCTTTCAGAGCAGTCAGCCAGCTTGCCAGGCATTCCGGCTCCCGTCATAGCGGTCTTCCTCTGCACCATCTCACGGGCCTTGCGGGCGGCGCTGCGGGCGGTGGCTGCAAGCACGATCTTCTCTATGAGCAGCTTACCCTCCTTAGGATGCTCCTCAAGATACTGGTCCATAGCCGCTGAAGTGGCCTGGGACACAGCGGAGGTCGCCTCCGGGTTACCGAGTTTCGTCTTGGTCTGTCCCTCGAACTGCGGCTCGGCGATCTTCACCGAAACCACAGCGGTCAAACCTTCACGGAAATCCTCCGGCGCGAGGTCACCCTTGAACTTCGCGAGCAGATTGTTCTTCTCCGCATAGTTCTTCAGCGAACGCGAAAGCCCCATCTTGAACCCCTGAAGGTGGGTTCCACCCTCTATGGTGTTGATGTTGTTGACGTATGAATATATCTTCTCGGAGAATCCGTTGTTGTACGAGAGGGCGATGTCGATAGGTATCACCTTGTCGCTCTGCACGCACACAGGCTCAGGGATGAGCTGTGTGGCACCGGCGTCAAGATAGTCAATGAACTCCTTGAGGCCTTCCTTGGAATAGAAAATATCCCCGCGGTAAAGCTGTTTTCCGGTCGGCTTCGAGTTGCCGTTCTCATCGGTGACATATTCATCAACCAGTTCCCTCTCATCGGTGATGGTGATCTTGATGCCTTTGTTCAGATAGGCCAGCTCACGCATCCTCGCGGCGAGGGTGTCATATTTATAAACAATTGTCTGGGTGAATATGGTCGGATCGGGATGGAAGGTGATGATGGTTCCGGTGTCATTGCAGTCTCCGACAATCTCCACAGGAGCGAGTGGCTTGCCCTTTGAATATTTCTGCACGAATATATGCCCCTCACGGTGAACCTCAGCGATCAGGCTGTCAGAAAGGGCGTTCACGCAGGAAACGCCGACTCCGTGCAGACCTCCGGACACCTTGTAGCTGTCCTTGTTGAACTTACCACCGGCGTGAAGGACTGTCATCACGACCTCAAGGGCGGAACGGTGCTCCTTTGGATGCATTCCGGTAGGGATTCCACGTCCGTTATCCGACACCCTTATCGAGTTGTCAGGAAGGATGGTGACACCGATTTCGGTGCAGTAACCGGCCATCGCCTCGTCAATACCGTTGTCAACCACCTCATAGACAAGATGATGGAGTCCCCTCTCCCCGATGTCGCCGATGTACATCGAAGGTCTTTTCCTCACCGCCTCAAGTCCTTCCAGCACCTGGATACTACTTGCGGAATATTGCTCTTCCGCTTTCTTCATCTCTTCGTTCTCAATCATATTCTATCGCCTATAATTATCTATTAATATGGTTTGCCCATAAAACAGACAAATATAATAAATTTAAGGGGCAATGCGAAATTTATTTCCACATTGCCCTCAATCGAGCTGTATTTATATTCTTAAAGATTCAGAGATATTCCGGCGGTGACCCAAGGTCCTTTCTCCGCATAGAACGGCGTCCTCTGGATCGTCTGGCAAAGCAGATTGCCGGACTCCAGCCACAGAGTCCACTTGCGATTGAACTTGTAGCCGCAGTTCAGTCCAAAATCGACATAGCCAGGAATCCGGGCCTCAACTTTCTCCACAAAAGCATACTCAAAAGAATCCTCAACCAAGTCAGGGTGTTCCTTAAAAGCCAATCTTCCGCATCGTCCCTCACGCCATGAGGAAGCCGAGACAGAGACCCCGGCGTAAAGTCGGGAATTGATGTTGTACTTCATCCTCAAATCCCCGCTATAATTCGGGAAAGCGAATCCGAGATTGTCCGCATCCTTGTCCGGGAACGACAGGCTTCTGTACCGCAAGTCGGCCTCCACATCCAAACGTTCGGACTGATACCCCAGCGAAACATTGGCAAAAATCAGGTTCGCATCGGAGTACGACGCATTGGCGAAGAAAGATGACTCCACGAACCGGCCAGACTCCATCAAAAGGTTCTCATAAATCCCCACGCCTCCATTGACATCGAACCGGAACAGGGAGGAGACTGTCCCTTTCACACCTATTCTGGCATTGAGATTCTCAACCGAATTGTCAATCATGGATGTCATCAAACCATGATCGGCAGGAGTAAGGAACAATGGGTTATAATGATGAGTGCCTGCGATCCGGGATGAATATGTGTTCAAACGGCTTCCGCCCGTGGCGTCGGCATAGATGCGGACACGACCTCCCGCCGCGAAACCGATGTGGACATCAGGATAGACAAACTGTCCCTTTCCGCCGGTCATCTTACGGAAACAAAGCGTGTCGGAAGCATCATTCCTGAAGACGGATTCAAGCTTGAGGCCAAGGTTCAGATTCCAGCGTCCGGACTTGACTCTGTAGCTTGGAACGATGGCGATCCGGCCAAGATTGCCGTCGTAAAACTTCCCATAGGAACTTGTCTCTCCCTCGAATCCCACAAGAATGCTCCGGTAACCGTCCAGCACGGTTCCGGCAAGGCCATCCAAGATGAACCAAGACTCGCTCTGCCTGTCCGGCGAGAGTATATTCCATTTGCCCGACAACCCGCCGGAATACATCCTGACAGGTATTTTGTCAAGATCCATCTTGTCACTGGCGATTCTCCCCTTCATTGCCACATCGTAATAGAAATACGACTCCGCATCGTTGTTGGAACGGACTCTGGCTTTGAAATCAAAAGCGTTGAGGCAACGGGACATGCGAGAGTCCTTGGCAGCGACTCCGTAATAGCCAAGGCCGAATGAAAGAATGGCCCTGTCCCAGTTATAACGCCCGTCAAAACCGGCGGAAGTCAAAGCGTCATAACCTTTGAATCCGTTTCCGGATTTCTCAAGACGATAAAGGTCGTCCTTCAATTCAGGTTTGATTTCGTGATAGTTACCGAAATACGACTTATGGCTGGCGTACACGCTCATCTGGAACGGTCCACTCTGCTCAGGGCTGAAGACGAACTCAAACCGAGGGTGGAGAGTGTAACCGGCGCCGGCCTTGAGATAAAGCTTACGTCCCCTCCAGGCATCCTTGGCCGGCCTCATATTCAGCATATAAGGCTTGAAGCTGTAGGCTCCCTGGTAAGGCTTCTCAAACACCTCATAGTCAAAGTCCAGGTCGAAGCGGAGCAGCGAGTCCGGCACGTTCATCCCGAGCAAAGGCTTGTGAACCTCCGAAGCGTTGCCCTGATAGGTGTTGGTGACCTCGACGGTCGGATTGAAATTCTGTCCGAAAGAGACCGCGGCGGTCATCAGCATTGCCGCGGAAACCAGATATATCTTTCTCATATTCATTTCCACTACATCATGGTTTTAAGTTTCTCAAGACGCATCCTGACATTGTCAAGCACATCATCTGACGTACCCTCGGCAGGTTTGTAGCCGTTCTGGACGCTCTCGAACGTGGCCTTGGCCTGAGCGAGATTATCCTGCTCGGCGAACGAGTCACCAAGGGTGATGAACGCCTTCGCAAGCCAATAGCTCTGGTCCCCGGCCTTCTCGGCGAACGCATAGACCTTCTTCTCGACGGTGTCATACTTACCCTGGTCGCAGGCATCCTGAATGATCATATAGGCAGCCTCCGCACCTTCGGCGGTGGACGGAGCGGAACTGAGGCTTGCGAATATCTCAAACGCAGCCTCGCGCTCGTTCATCGAAAGCAACGACTTGGCCTTGAAGTAGTCAGCCTCACGGATCTCCGCCGCCGTGCTCTTTCCGTCAGCCTTCACCTTGTCCGCGCAGGACTGTGCCGATGTCCAGTCTCCGGCCTTGTAGGCGGAACGCATCATCCCTACTCTGGCCGTGTGCTTGTTGTTCTCTATCCTGGCCTCCTGAAGCAGTGAGGAATAGCCACCGAACGCATCCTTGTAGCGTTGCAGGTCATAGGACAGCCTTGAGAAGTTCAGGATGGCCGTCTCGGCGAACGCCGATCCATCACCTTTCTCCATAGACTTCCTATACCAATCGCAAGCCTGTTCCTTCTTGCCTATATTCCTGTAGCACTCAGCGACATAGAACTCAGCCTCAGGTACTTTCTGACCGGACGGATAACGTTCAAGATATGTCTGGAGAGAGGCCAAAGCCTTATTGTAGTTCTCCGTGAGGAACACCTGCTCGGCCGCGTTGAAGTACATAGTCTCCTTCTCGCTGTCAGACTTGTCCTTGATCACACCGGCCTTGTCGGCGAAATCAATGTACTCGTCCGTACGTCCCTGCGACTGGTAGATCGACTCGATGGCCAGAAGAGCGTCCTGGGCATATTCAGTGCCGGGCATCTCGGTGATCACCTGCTTGTAGTAGCCAAGGGACTGGTCGTACTCGGACATATTCCTTGAAATCATTCCAAGCTCGATGAGGGAGCGGGCGACAATGGTCTTGTCTTTGGTGGAGGAGCGGAGTTTCGTGAAAGCGGAGACAGCGTCATCGATCCTGCCGGCGGCGACGTAGGCCCTTCCGAGCTCGAACATAGCGTCAGAGTAATATTCCACTGACGGATTTGTGTTCATAGCCTTGGAAAGCGCTCCGATCTTGCCGTTCATATTCCCCATAAGTCCGTAGGCTATGCCGGCGCGGTAGTTCGGGTAGAGATTGTCCTTGTAAGGGAAACGCTTCA
>OMBL01000687.1_pt1 | contig 13869 bp, 12 predicted proteins | sample 1644871 | NCBI WGS metagenome assembly OMBL01 (sample SAMEA103958115, study PRJEB25191) | human gut metagenome | biome: human-associated habitat [ENVO:00009003]; feature: intestine environment [ENVO:2100002]; material: feces | place: Germany | collected 2013/2015
GAGGTTGATAACCTTGGCGTAGCAGCCGCCCTCGAAGTTGAACACGCCGTTGTCGTCCCATCCGTGCTCGTCGTCACCGATGAGGAGACGCTTCGGGTCGGTAGACAGAGTGGTCTTACCTGTACCTGACAGACCGAAGAAGATGGCTGTGTTCTCGCCGTTCTTGTCGCAGTTAGCTGAGCAGTGCATAGAAGCGATGCCCTTGAGGGGGAGGAAGTAGTTCATCATAGAGAACATACCCTTCTTCATCTCACCACCGTACCATGTGTTGATGATAACCTGCTCCTTAGATGTTACGTTGAAAGCAACGCAGGTCTCTGAGTGCAGACCGAGCTCCTGGTAGTTCTCTACCTTAGCCTTAGAAGCGTTGTAAACAACGAAGTCGGGCTCAAATGCCTCCAGCTCCTCAGCTGTAGGACGGATGAACATGTTTGTTACGAAGTGAGCCTGCCATGCAACCTCAACGATGAAGCGAACAGCCATACGAGTGTCCTTGTTGGCACCGCAGAAGCCGTCTACTACATAGAGGTTCTTGTTGCAAAGTTCTTTCTTGGCGATATCCTTAACCGTTGCCCATACCTCTTCAGACATGGGGTGGTTGTCGTTCTTATATTCCTCTGTTGTCCACCATACAGTGTCCTTAGAGTTCTCATCCATTACGATGTACTTGTCCTTAGGTGAACGACCGGTGTAGATACCTGTCTTCACGTTCACAGCGCCGAGCTCGGTGTTCTGACCAACCTCGAAGCCCTCGAGACCAGCCTTGGTCTCCTCTTCGAACAACTTCTCATAAGACGGATTGTGAGCGATTACTGTAGAACCAGTAATGCCGTACTTTGTCAAATCTAACTTTGCCATTTTTAATTAAAATTATTTAGAAGTGAATTAAATGTCTTGATTCTGTTCAAGGTTATCCATGCAAAACCGATAAGGATTATTGCCTTACGTTGTTCTCACATTATTACCTTTACCTTATTATCTCAAATCCGCTGCAAAGATAGATAAAAAGTGTTGAACGGCAAACCTTTTAACGACAAAAAAATATGTGAAGCAATTGTTTTTAGGTTAAAGAAATTAAAAAAGCGGGGCATCGGGTTCAATTTGTAATTTTCAGTTGGCAAATGGTCAACTTAATATGCAATCTTTTTTATACCTTTGCGCCAATTTAAGCAAGCTGTAACGGCATGCCGACGAAACGACTAAAAACTCGTCTATCAGAAAAAACAAGACTAATAAACAAAAATCATATATAAGATATGAAAATCATCAACTTTGCAGAACAGAACAGCATCATCAACAAGTATATGGCTGAGATGCGCGACAAAGACTATCAGACCAACCGTCTGCTTTTCCGTAACAACATCATGCGTGTGGGCGAGCTCATTGCTTATGAGCTCAGCAAGACTTTCGACTATGAGGAGCGCGACGTGCAGACCCCTCTGGGCACAGCCCGCGTGAACATGCCCACCGATAATCTGGTGCTCGGAACGATCTTCCGCGCCGGTCTGCCGTTCCACCAGGGGTTCCTTAACATCTTCGACCACGCCGGCAACGCCTTCGTGTCGGCGTTCCGCGAGTATGAGGACGAGGCTCACACCAAGGTGGGCATACATGTAGAATATCTTGCCACACCCGACCTCAACAACGCCACGCTGCTCATCGTGGACCCCATGCTTGCCACGGGCGGCTCTATGGAGATGGGCTACAAGGCACTGCTGACCAAGGGCACTCCCAAAAAGGTGCATGTGGTGTGTGTGATGGCTTCGCCCGAGGGCATTGAGCACATCCGCCGCACGTTCCCCGACGACACCACCATCTGGTGTGCTGCCATCGACCCGGGTCTGAACGAGCACAAGTATATCGTTCCTGGCTTCGGCGATGCAGGAGATTTGTGTTATGGGGGGAAGATTTAGCACCTCCCAAAAGCACCTCCCAAAAGCACCTCCCAAAAGCCCCACCCAAAAGCCCCTCCCCTTATGGAGGGGAGTAGATACCTTTGATTATTTGAGAGACTCCCGCCTCAAGAGAAAAGAGAATAGAGGCAATTCTTCGAATAAATAGAGGCAATTCTTTGAATAAATAGAGGCAATTCTTTGAATAAATAGAGGCAAATCTTTGAATAAACAGGGACAATTCTTTGAATGAATAGGGACAATTCTTTGAATGTGATTGATTCGCTTTTGCTTACATTCAAAGAATTGTCTCTATTACAAATTGTTCCTATTGTAAATTCTTCATATTGAGAATTGAATTCCTCATATTTAAAATTGAATTCCTCATATTTAAAATTGAATTCCTCATATTTAGAATTGTCCCTATTGTCTCTATTGTCTTTAAAAAAAAAACGCTAATAGCTTTACGTTATCGTCTTTAAGCAACAAGCAGTTTTTTATTGTCTGTAAAATATCACCCGTCTCTTTTTAACTAAAAAATTCTCTTTCAAGGCGAAGCCTTTTTTACCTTTTTACCTTTAAACCTTTAAACCTTTAAAAAAATTTCTTCCCATTTCAAGGCGAAGCCTTTTTTACCTTTTTACCTTAAAGAAAATTTCTTCCCATTTCAAGGCGAAGCCTTTTTTACCTTTTTACCTTTTTACCTTTTTACCTTTAAAAGCCTTTTTACCTTTAAAAGCCTTTTACCTTTAAACAGACTCCCACCGTTTTCATCCTTACATATTTCTCGGAGAGGAGCATGAAGCCGTGGTGGCGGTTGGAGGAGCCCCACGAGTTTTTGGCAACGAAGAAGAGGGTGCTGTCGCTACGGCGGCGCACAAGACCGATGAGGGCCATGCAATGGTCGTCGGTGGTGAGGCGACGCTCAAACATGAGTTGACGCTTCTGCTGCGTGCAGCGGCTCATGGGCAGGGAGATGTCTGCCATGCCGTCGGGCCAACTGAAGCCGCGCTCACTGATGTCGCCCTCCCAACACACGGGGTGGCGGTCGAGGAGCGAGCGCTTTATCATGGTCATCATCGTGTCGAGAGGCAGGTTCAAGAACTGCTCGTGCAGCCTGTTGTCGGCCACCTCAAGGTCAAACGCCTCGCCAAAGGGATGGTGCGTGAACGAGGTGACGGCTTGCCACTCGCCTGGCGAACAGACGCTCTGGGCAAAGTCGATGGGCGAATATTCTGCCCCGAACATATAGACATGCAGCGGCATGGGACCCATGCTCTCGTCAAGCAGTCGCTCAACGACCTGCTTGTAACCCCCAAACGACGGCTGCTGACGGGCAGCAAGCATCAACCGACGGGCAACAGGGCGCAACGGGAGAGCGGGCTTGGAGCAATCTGACGAAAGGGAGGCAGAGGTAGCAACATCCTGCGAGCCTTCTGATGCTGCGGCTTGTGAGCCGTCAGACAAGAGGGATCTGGCGGCAGCCACCGCGCTTTCGTCGCCCATGCCGTGATAGCTGTCGTAGGGCATGGCGCCGAAGCGCCGCAAGAGCGTCACCGCCATGGGAGCTGTTCCGCGCAGGGTCATGGCGTGGGCGTCGCGCGCGAAATAATAGCGGTGGGCGAGGCTGGTGAGATACTGGCGTGCGGTGTAATCGACCCCAATGTTCACGCTGTCGCCCTGTGCCGCGTGCTCACTTTCTATCGTTGCCGTCATGGCATAGAGCCAGCACAGCTCGTTATGGCCCTGGTCCTTGACAGGTGTTGTGGGGAGCATCGCCAAGGTCTCATACACCGACGTGTCGATGGCAGCAACGCCCTGCAACGAGGCCGTTTCGGCTGTCGCTCCCTCGCCACCGGTCTTTGGTGCCGACCGGTACCCACAGGCCGCAAGCAGCAGGATGAACACCATTGCCGAAGCCGGGCGTGCAATTGTTGATAAGTTCTTAAACGTCTGATTCATAATGCTTTTCTTTTGTTCTAAAGATCGTTTTAAAGCCAAACAAAATCTATTCTTCTAAAAATTCAAAATCCAAGCAAGCCCTAACGACCGATTTGGGTTAAAAGGATAAATTGTTGAACGCGGAGTGTTGCAAAGCAACAAAGGCTTATATGAGGAAGGGCGAAACCCGTGTCCACATATAAGCCTTTCTGTTTTTCAAGATCCACATGCCTCGGCATGCTGACCGTCAACATGTTCCTGTTTACGCCTTCTCTGCCTCCGCAAAGGCGGCAGCCTCGGCAGCAGCGATGATCTCCTCGCGCGTCTTGTCGCGGGTTGTGATGTCGCTGAGGTCGAACTCGTCGTCTGAAGAATTGTCTGATGCGTCGGCATAGCCGTTTGAAGCGTCAGCATCTGAAGCGTCAGCATAAGCATTGCCTTCAGCAGCTGTCAGCTCTTCTTCCGCAACGCTCTCGTTGCACCATCCGGCCTCGGTGTCTGCCACGGCAGCTGGTGTCACAGCGGCGGCAGCCTTTGCCGCATACATGGGCGAGCGGCGGTTGGTGCGTTTCTTGCTCTTGAGGCCCTCGTCGGCGGCGTTGTCTGACGGTTCAGAACCGTCAGAAGAGGCACCGTCAGAAGCAGCACCTTCCGAGCCAGAGCTTTTCTTGGCAGAGGCGTTAGAGGCGGCAGAAACGGAAGAATCAGAACCTGAGGCGGCAAAGTTGTCGTCCTGCACCCCACCGTGGTTCACCACGATAAAGTCTTCGGGCTCTGTGCTGGGCACGTTCTCCACCGGCTCCTCCTCCATCTTCGTGCGGTTGGTCTTGGCCGTAAACACGCTGTCGAGAAACTGAGGTTGCTTGCGCAGCTTCTCGAGAGTGCGCTTCGATGCCATCTGCTGGCTCTCCTTCTTGCTGTAGCCAGTGGCATCGCACCCTTCGACCCCTTCGAGCACCACCATGTAGGTGAAGACCGGACTGCCGTTCTTGTCTTTATGCTGCTCCTTGAGCGCAAACTCTATCTTCACGCGGTTCTTCTGCGCCCACTCTATGAGCTTGCTCTTGAAGTTGACCTCCTTATAGGCCACCTTGTCTATGTTGATCATCTGGTCGAGAATGCGCTTCTGTATGAACCTCATGCAGGCGTTGTAGCCGCGGTCGAGGTAGAGCGCACCCACAAGGGCCTCGAAGGCGTTGCCGCCCATGTAAGAGTTGTGGGCCGACGAGCGTCCGTTCGACAGGATGAGCTGCGTTATGCCCATCTCCTGAGCCAGACGGTTCAGGGTCTCACGCTGCACGAGCTTGGAGCGTGTGTTGGTGAGGAAGCCTTCCCGCTTGCCGGGGAAATGGCGATAGACGATGTCGCCCACGGCAGCGTCGAGCACAGCGTCGCCCAGAAACTCCAGGCGCTCGTTGTTCACGGGCTTGCCCTTGGCGTTGCGCTTGAACAGGCTCTTGTGCATGAGCGCGAGCTTGTAGAGCGAGATGTCGTGAGGGTAGACCCCTATGATGTTGTAGAGAGATAAATAAAGCTCCTTTTCCTTGCGGAAGGGGAGCTTTATTCTGTCTATGATGTTATTCAGCATACTTCTTGAATGCTACACATGCGTTGTGGCCGCCGAAACCGAAGGTGTTGCTGATGGCAGCACGCACCTCGCGCTTCTGTGCCTTGTTGAAGGTGAAGTTGAGGTTATAGTCGATCTCCTCGTCGTTGTCGCCCTCGGTGTGGTTGATTGTCGGGGGCACGATGTCGTTCTTCACAGAGAGCACAGCAACCATGGCCTCCACAGCTCCGGCAGCGCCGAGCAGGTGACCGGTCATCGACTTGGTTGAGCTGATGTTGAGCTTGTAGGCAGCATCGCCAAACACGTCCTTGATGGCCTTGGCCTCAGAGATGTCGCCAACGTGTGTGCTGGTGCCGTGAACGTTGATGTAGTCGATGTCCTCGGGCTTCAGACCGGCGTCTTCAAGGGCGCGCTGCATCACGAGCTTGGCACCCAGACCCTCGGGGTGAGAGGCGGTGATGTGGTAAGCGTCGGCGCTCATGCCCTCGCCCACCATCTCGGCGTAGATCTTTGCACCACGGGCCTTGGCGTGCTCCAGCTCCTCAAGGATGAGGCAGCCTGCGCCCTCGCCCATGATGAAACCGTCGCGGCTGGCGCTGAACGGACGTGAGGCGTGCTCGGGATCGTCGTTGCGTGTAGAGAGAGCGTGCATGGCGTTGAAACCGCCCACGCCGCAAGCACAGATGGCAGCCTCAGCACCTCCGCCAAGGATCATGTCGGCCTTGCCCAGACGCACAAGGTTAAAGGCGTCGGCCAGAGCGTTGCTTGAAGAAGCACATGCCGATGTGGTGGTATAGTTGGGACCGTTGAAACCGTAGAGGATAGAGATCTGTCCTGACGCGATGTCGGCGATCATCTTCGGGATGAAGAAGGGGTTAAACTTGGGACCTGCCTCCTGGTGCTGGCTATAATAGCCCACCTCGTCCTCGAAGGTCTTGATGCCGCCGATGCCCACACCGTAGACCACGCCTACGCGCTGCTTGTCGATGGCATCGAGGTCAACCTGGCTGTCTTCGACGGCTTGCTTGGCAGCGATGATGGCGAGCTGTGTGTAGCGGTCCATCTTGCGAGCTTCCTTGCGGTCGATGTAATCGTTAATGTTCAGACCCTTCACCTCGCAGGCAAACTTGGTCTTGAACAAAGTGGTGTCAAAGCTTGTGATGGGAGCTGCTCCGCTCTTTCCAGCGAGCAAGTTTGCCCATGTCTCCTCGGCGGTGTTGCCTACGGGGGTAACGGCACCTATGCCTGTTACAACTACTCTTTTTAATTCCATTATTATTTCGTTCGGCGTGCCTTGACCAAAAAATTTTGTTTTCGTATTGTTTTTTCCTCTCAGCACGCGGTTATTAATCTGATGTATGTGAAAAAGGTGTGATTACGCGTATGCGTTGCCGGCATCTCAAAAATTCTCGTTGATGCCTTTATGCCGCGGACCTCTGCCGCAGCCTTGCAAAACTTCAGAAATATAGATATAACAGAGGTTGATGGTTTCTGGGGGTGTAAGAAAATCTGGAAATCACCACAGAAACTATCAACCGTCTGAACGCCCCATCGGGCTTCTTGCTGTCGCGCGTCACACGCGGGCAGACGCAGTCACAGCATTAAAGACATGCTGTGGGTGCGTTTCTGCCGGAGCGGAAATTATTTCTTGTTCTCCTCGATGTAAGCGATAGCGTCACCTACAGTGGCGATCTTCTCAGCCTGGTCATCGGGAATAGTGATGTTGAATGACTTCTCAAACTCCATGATGATCTCTACAGTGTCCAGAGAGTCGGCACCGAGATCGTTTGTGAAGCTTGCTTCGGGCTTAACATCAGCCTCATCAACACCCAGCTTATCAGCGATGATTTCTTTTACCTTTGATTCAATTTCTGACATAATTTTTAATCTTTAAAATGTTTATAATTAGTTTCTTAATTCAAAATCGGCTACAAAGGAACACATTATTTTTCACATTCGCAAATTTTTTGTGTAAAAAAGCACCTTCGCGTGCACATTGGCACGCCATTTGTGCAACTTTTCGGCCTCTGACGTGCGCACACAACACACAAATGAGATAAAAAAACAAAAAAACCAACTCAAAGTTTGGCAGTGTGGCGCTTTTGCCGTATCTTTGTATAGTGACGATGAAGCCGACAAACCAAAACAGCCCCTAAACAACCCCCAGACAACCCCTGAACACGTCCTCTGGCCGAAACAGAGAAACCCACAGGACGCACGTCGGCAGCACAACACAGACACAAGACATCGAGTGATCAGAAAAAGGCGAAGGCCCAACGGCAGCCGCCATGTCAACAAATAAAAACTCTAACACCAATATGTCATTTTCAGAACATTGTAGCCAGGTCTTCAATCAGGCCATACGCGACTATCACATCAAGGACAACATCGACACACCCATCAACAACCCCTACGACCGTGACGATGTGGAGAACCGTCTGTACCTCAAATGCTGGATAGACACCGTTCAGTGGCATTTTGAAGACATCATCCGCGACCCCCACATCGACCCCGTCGAGGCGCTCGCCCTGAAGCGTCGCATAGACCGCTCAAACCAGGACCGCACCGACCTCGTGGAGCAGATCGATGCCTATTTCCGTCAGAAATATAGCGACGTCACCATTCAGCCCGACGCACGCATCAACACCGAGAGCCCGGCATGGGCCGTGGACCGTCTGAGCATCCTGGCTCTGAAGATCTACCACATGCGCGAACAGGTGGAGCGCGAAGACGCCAGCGAGGAGCACAAGGAGAAGTGTCAGGCCAAGCTCAACGTTCTGCTTGAGCAGCAGAAGGACCTCTCAACGGCCATTGACCAGCTGCTCGACGACATTGCCTCAGGCCACAAATACATGAAGGTCTACAAGCAGATGAAGATGTATAACGACCCGAGCACAAACCCGGTGCTGTATAAGAAGTAAGAAGAAAAAGCAAGTGAAAACCGAGCATTTACTTATAATAAGGTTCTCTGCCATGGGCGATGTGGCCATGATGGTGCCCGTGGTGAGCTCGCTGGCACACCAATATCCGCACCTGCGCATAACCGTGCTGAGCAGACCTTTCGCACGGACGTTCTTCGAGGGGCTGGCTCCCAACGTGGGGTTCATGGGGGCTGACCTGAAGAACGAGTATCGCGGGCTGAAAGGCCTCAACGCCCTCTACCGCCGACTGGTGGCGAAAAACTTCACCGCCATTGCCGACATGCACAGCATTCTGCGCTCAAGCTACCTGCGCATGCGCTTCAACATAGGGCGTTACCAGGTGGCACACATCGACAAGCACCGCCGCGAACGCCGCGCCCTCACCGCCACACGCAACAAGGTGCTGGAGCAACTGCCCACATCGTTTGAGGGCTATGCCGACGTGCTCGCACGCTTGGGATACCCCGTGAAGCTACAGTTTGACAGCATCTTCCCCCCAAAGGGTGGCGACATGAGTCTTATTGCGCAGCGCATCAACCCCAAAGCCGAGGGCGAGAGATGGATAGGCATAGCGCCGTTTGCAGCACATCAGGGCAAGGTGTACCCGCCCGAGAAGATGGAGCGCGTGGTCCAGCTGTTGCTTGAACGCGACCCCCGCAACCGCATTTTCCTCTTCGGAGGAGGCAAGGAGGAACGCGACATGCTTGACGAGTGGGAGAAACGCCATGACCGCTGCACCTGTGCCTCGACGCTGCTCTCAGGACTGTTCCAGGAGCTGGTGCTCATGAGTCATCTCGACACGATGGTGAGCATGGACAGCGCCAACATGCACCTGGCATCGCTCACAGGTACACGCGTGGTGAGCGTGTGGGGAGCAACCCATCCTTACGCTGGCTTCATGGGCTGGAACCAGAAGGCTGACGATGCCGTGCAGACAGACCTGCCCTGCCGCCCGTGCAGCATCTTCGGCAACAAGCCCTGCATGCGCGACGACTATGCGTGCCTTAACAATATCACGCCCGAGCAGATTGCTGACCGCGTGATGAAGGGGTTGGCGTAACAGCCGTTTGAGGTTTGTAAATCTACCATTTTGGGTTGCGAAACTGCCTTTTGGGGTTGCGAAACAGCCTTTTGGGGTTGGCAAAAAACCTTCTGGGGTTAAAACAGCCATGAATTGCATTTAGACAGCGCCGAAAAGCCGCTGCCTGCCCCCATCACAACAGATGCCGCTAAAGACATGTAACTGCGAAAAACATAACGGGCGGCTCTAAAAAAGAAAAACTGCAAAAAAATCTGTATTCAGAGAAACTGTATTCAGAAGAAAGAAGAAAAGCTGCGTTCTTATATATATAATAAGGTGGAACCCTCATGACACGAAAACCATCCTAACTGCAAACGTGTAAAGGGCGACACCCGTAGAGAACAGGCAGAAAACGTTAAAAAACATTTTAAAAAACCTTGAACACATTCAAGCCCAGTACACCTGCAAAACTGTAGAGCTTGAAAATGTCAAGACAATAAATTAACTAAAAAGGAAAGGAAAAAGCTATGAAAAAGTATGTATGTGATGTATGCGGATGGGTCTATGACCCAGCCGTAGGCGATCCTGAGAACGGCATTGAGCCTGGAACAGCATTTGAAGACATCCCTGACGATTGGGTTTGCCCCCTCTGCGGTGTAGGCAAGGACGAGTTCTCACCCGTAGACGAATAAGCGTTATTTCGGTCGGCTCAAACTGCATATTTATGCAGAACAAGGCCACGAATATACAGTATTTTCAAAGGGCCCAAATGACAAAATGAAAGTGCCCATTTGACGTTCTCATTAAGCCTCTTTGAGGCGGTCATTTATATCATTTGACAGCCTCAAAGAGCTTCTTTGACAATCTAAGTCTAATTTTAACATTGCTTAACAAAACTGTATAGCAAAGCGCCCCAAAAACTGACACTTTGCTCCTTCTTTTCTTCTTTTACCTATCACCGTGCTTTATGCATATTTCTCTCCGTTTTTTGCATAAATATGCAGTTTAAGGACTGGCAAGGAACAATGAACATCGTGAAATATAGCGATGGTACAGTTAAGAAAGTTATGGTAAAATAAAAACAACGATGTAATGTTGAGAGTAAGTAACCGTATTTTATATGAAAAAAAATGTTTGTTTATCAAAAAATACGATTACTTACTCTCACTTTATAACAAACTTTTCAGCAAATATTTAATATAATCATCCTTGACGTTAGCGATCTCACTTTTGTCGTAAATTGTCAACAAAGTTATTTTCATACTCTCAGGATCTATCATCAAATTTAAAGTTAATATACGGGCACCACCGCTCTTACCCTTTCCTTTAGAAGCAATAGCCATTCTTACCTTTCGAACGCCGCCACCAAGGTCATCGCCTAAAAGAGGGTTATTTAAAATTTCATTTTTCCATGTCTCAAAATCATCCAATAAAGAGCGGTATTTTTTGTATAAACGTTTAAATTCACGTTTAAACTCAGGGCCAACAACTATTAATACTTCCATAGACCTAACCCTCTCTCATCTCTTTTATGAAGTCATCAATATCTTGAAATTCTTTACCTTCAAGTTTTGATAATTTCACCTCTTTCATCGCTCTCGTCAAAGTGTCTTTAACATAAGCCTGTTGCTTCTCTGTCTTTGACAAAGACGTGTTTTTCAACACCGACGTCGAAACGACACCGCGCAATTTTGTTATAGCATTGCGAACGCTTGCCAACGATTGAGAATCATCTATTGTCACCAAAATCTGCTCCATATTATCTTTAAATTATTAGGAGTGTAAAAATACGAGAAATATCCGAAACCTACAAATATCTTGTGTTTTTTAACAATTTAACAAGGCTAAGCCCATGTTGCCATTAAAAGCCCGTGTTGTTTTAAAAGCCCGCGCCCGCTATTTGCGTCCAAAGTCGGCGGGCACCTCTCCCCACTGTCTCGTCTCCCATTTCACCACAGGGTTTTGCAGCACAGGGTGTGCGCGTAGCCATGCTTCGGCACGCGCGATGACGGCATAGAGAGGTGCGGTCTGCGGTGTGCGTTCCAGTTTGGTTTTACACTGCCGTTTCTTCACCCACAGAATGGCGTTGTGCGAGTCGCTGTAGATCGTCTTGCCCGTGATGCCCTGCTTGTCGAGGAGGGCGAGAGCATGGACGATAGCCAGAAACTCACCGATATTGTTTGTTCCGTGCACGGGTCCATAATGAAACACCTGCGCACCCGTCGCGAGATCTATGCCCTGATATTCCATAGGTCCCGGGTTGCCGCTGCACGCCGCGACGACTTCTTCCGCACCAACACCCTCGGCACACAGAACCTCGTCGAGGCGTTGCTCAAGCTGAACATGCCTCTCAAGAGGTTCGTCTTCATCAGTTCGCTCAGCGTTTTCGGCGCCATACATGAGGAGCAGCCCTACGTCGACATAACAGAGCACGACACGCCGCAGCCCAACACCGCCTACGGCGAGAGCAAGCTCAAGGCAGAACAGTTTCTCGACTCTGTGGGCAACGATTTCCCGTATATCATCCTGCGCCCGTCGGGAGTGTATGGCCCTCGTGAGCGCGACTATTTCCTTATGGCAAAGAGCATCAGTCAGCATATCGACTTTGCTGTGGGCTTCAAGCGTCAGGACATCACCTTCGTCTACGTTGAAGACGTGGTGCAGGCGGTGTTCCTCGCCCTCGACCACGGCATGAGCGGCCGCCGCTATTTCCTCACCGATGGCGGCGTGTACCAGTCGACCGAGTTTAGCGACCTCATACGCCGCGCCCTCGGCAACCCGTGGATGCTGCGCATAAAAGCCCCTGTGTGGGTGCTCCGTATCGTCACAGCCATAGGTGAGCGATGGGCTCACATCACGGGCAAGATCTCTGCCCTCAACAACGACAAGTATAACATTCTCAAACAGCGCAACTGGCGTTGCGACATCGAGCCTGCCATGGACGAGCTGGGCTATCACCCCCACTTCGACCTTCAACGTGGTGTTGACCTCACGATAAAATGGTATAAGGACAACAAATGGCTTTGAAAACGTGATGACAACAATGAACCATATAAAACAGATTTTCAAGATTGACAAGAACCCAAAGCGTGGACTCTTACCTATAGAATGGCTCGTGATGGGCTACATGTTGCTCACGCTCCTTATTGTGCTCTTCGCCTATACCCGTGTGGAGAACCCGCAGGCCATGATATGGGGCCGCGTGCGCATTGCTGCCACTACGGTGGCTCTGTGGAGCGCTTACCGACTGGTGCCGTGCCGCTTCACGCGTGCTGTGCGCGTCGTTGTGCAGATGGCGCTCCTCGCATGGTGGTATCCCGACACCTATGAGATAAACCGCATGTTCCCCAACCTGGACCATGTGTTCGCAACGTGGGAGCAGCAGCTCTTCGGCTGTCAGCCGGCGCTCTTCTTTGCAAGCACCTTCCCGTCGCCTGTGGTGAGCGAACTGATGAGCATGGGCTACGCATCTTATTATCCCATGATAGCGCTGATAACGTTCTTCTACCTCTTCTGCCGCTATCGCGAGTATGAACGCGCGGCATTTGTGGTGCTCGCAACGTTCTTCATCTATTATGTGATCTACATCTTCGTGCCGGTGGCTGGACCGACGTTCTATTATAAGGCGGTCGGACTGCAACAGATCGTGCAGGCCAATTTCCCTGCCGTCAACGATTATTTCAACACCCACACCGATTGTCTCGCGACACCGGGCTACACCGACGGCTTTTTCTACCACATGGTGGAGGATGCCAAGGCTGCTGGTGAACGCCCCACGGCGGCTTTCCCAAGCTCTCATGTGGGCGTGGCAACGGTCATAATGCTGCTCGCAGGCCACACGCGCAACCGCCGTCTGTGCCTCTTGCTGCTGCCTTTCTTCGTGTTCTTGTGCATGAGCACCGTCTACATACAGGCCCATTATGTCATCGATGCCATTGCGGGACTGCTCACAGGCGTCCTGTTCTATTTTGGCCTCATGGCTGCCACAAGAAACATGGCTCCTACAAGATAGAAATAACATCCAACCCCCTAACCCTCTCCCCTGCGGGGAGAGCAGGAGAGGGACTTAACAAAAACCTATATGTGGACAAACGATTTATGGCCTCTTGTCATCAAGGCTTACCTCTCAACTCCCACAGGACCGAAAAGCAACTGTTCGCGCCCCGTGGTTGACCTTGCTATGCAGTTACACATGAAGCCTGCCGACATCGTCGACCGGCTGAAAACCGTTGATGCGCACAAGAACCCGATGGTGGAGCGTCTGCTTGTCCACTATCAGGCGCACCCGAAGAAGCTGAAGCGCGATGCCGAGCGGCTTGCTGCCATGAGCGGCTTCGGCAACAGTGGGGCGTTCTACGATGGCGTAGACACGGCAGAGGCTGGCTTTGAGCGGTTCTACCGTCCCATCGACGGCACGGCGTTCACGCCCGCCATGCTTACCATTCTCCTGAACCTCTATTTCCGCTTGGTGCCAGCCACGATGGTGGCAACCACGCCCGAGGTCATAGACATGGCCCGCCGCACCAT
>OMBL01000691.1_pt1 | contig 13785 bp, 10 predicted proteins | sample 1644871 | NCBI WGS metagenome assembly OMBL01 (sample SAMEA103958115, study PRJEB25191) | human gut metagenome | biome: human-associated habitat [ENVO:00009003]; feature: intestine environment [ENVO:2100002]; material: feces | place: Germany | collected 2013/2015
CTCCCCAGTGTTTTCTCAAGCTTTTGTTAATTTTTCACAATTCAATTTACATTTTGTGAGTTTTGCAATTGAATCTACATTTCACTTTACATTTCACTTGATGTTTATAATTAGTTTCATAATTTGATATTTGAGGATAAAGAGGATTAAAACATGATCACAGATTACAATTTACAGATTTTAATAGAGCCGTTGTTACACTGGTTTGCGGGGCATGCCCGTGTGCTTCCGTGGAGGGAAGAACCGACACCGTACCGGGTGTGGGTGTCGGAGATTATGTTGCAGCAGACGCGAGTGGAAGCGGTAAAACCTTATTTTGAGCGGTTTACGAAGCGTCTGCCGGATGTGGAGGCTTTGGCGGAATGCCCGGAGGATGAGCTGCTAAAACTCTGGGAGGGATTAGGCTATTACAATCGCGTGCGGAATATGCAGAAGGCAGCCATTCAGGTGATGGAAGCATATGGTGGAAAACTTCCGGCAGATTATGAGGAATTGTTGAAACTAAAGGGAATCGGTAGTTACACCGCAGGGGCAATCGCCTCCATTGCATACCAGATTCCGGTGCCGGCTGTGGATGGGAATGTATTCCGCATCCTGACGAGAGTGGCGGCGGACGATACTGATATTATGAAACCGTCCTTTCGGACTTTACTGGAAAAAGAGCTGCGGGAAGTTATGCATGAAATGGAGACACCGGGGGCATTTAATCAGGCACTGATGGAACTTGGGGCAACCGTATGTGTGCCGAATGGAGCACCGTTATGTGAACAGTGTCCGTGGAACAGTCTCTGCCTGGCAAGGAAAGAGGAAAGGATTGCGGAACTTCCGGTCAAGACAAAGGCGAAAGCGAGACGTATCGAAAAGAGGACGGTGCTTGTCATCCGGGACAATGACAAAGTGGCAATCCGGAAACGACCGGAAAAGGGACTTCTGGCAGGACTCTATGAATTGCCGAATGTCGAGGGAAGATACTCGCAGAATGAGATTGTTCAGTTGGTAAAAGATATGCATCTTTCTCCAATCCGGGTGCAGAAGTTAGAGGATACAAAACATATTTTTTCTCATATCGAATGGCAGATGGAAGGGTATGCAATTTTAGTGGAAGAAGCAGGATTTGACACTGAGGCAGAGAAAATGGCAGAAAATCATCTCATTTTTGTGGATGCAGAAAAATCTCAGGAAAATTATGCGATTCCATCTGCGTTTGCCGCTTACGCAAAATATATGGGGATCAGACTTGGAAATGAAAAATTTCTGGAGACGGATTAGAAAGCATGGAAGTATTACAATTTCAGGGATAAAAAAGAGGGAGCCGGTGCATTGCACCGGCTATTCATATGAAAAAGATTGTGTATGGAAAGTGAAATGCTTCACTATTTTCTGGGAGGAACCTTGCTTACTGGTTAAGCAAGGCAACCTGATCTACTCAGGTATGAAAAAAAGTTCTATGAAAAATTTTCTTGTTGGCTTAACTTATGCTTAGAGTATAAAGTTGAATTGTGTCTATCGTATGATGGCTTTGTGAGAAATTTGTAAATAAAATATGAACAAAATGTTCAAAATTCAGGCTGTAATAAATAATTAAGAAAAAATAAATTGGCTTGTCATAATAAAATATGTATAATAGGAAAGTACTACAACCGTTTCGCAGTCTGGATACAGGATTGCAGACGATCAGTAAATAATGTTGGAAAATGTTGAAATTATAATAAGGAAAGTCAGAGGTAATAAAAGATGTACGATTGCATCGTGATAGGAGCCGGAATTGCAGGGGCAGCCTTTGCCAGAAAACTGGCAGAGGAAGCCGGAAAGAAAGTTCTTGTGATTGAGAGACGAAGTCATATTGGAGGAAACTGTTATGATGTTCCGGATGAATATGGCATTTTAATCCATGAGTATGGTCCACATATTTTCCATACAGGCCTGGAAGAAGTTTATGAATATCTATCGAGATTTACGGAATGGTATCCTTTCGGACATGAAGTGGTAGCAAAAGTGGGGGACAAGCTGATCCCGGTTCCATTTAACTTAAATACGCTGCACATGGTTTATGAGAAGGAAAAAGCAGATCTTCTGGAGAAAAAACTGATCGAAGCTTACGGTGAGGGAAGCCGTGTGCCGATCATGAAACTTCGTGAGAATGATGATCCGGATATCCGCGAGATCGCACAGTATGTCTATGAGAATGTATTTTTGAAATATACCATGAAACAGTGGGGACAGAAGCCGGAAGAAATCAGTCCGGAAGTGACAGGAAGAGTGCCGGTGCTGATCTCTTATGATAACCGCTATTTTCAGGACAAATATCAGGGTGTGCCAAAGGATGGCTTCACACCGATGTTTGAGCATATGTTAGATCATGAGAACATAGAAGTTGTTCTGGATACAGACTGCAGGGATGTCTTAAAGTTTACAGGGAATGAGATCCTTTTTGAGGGAAAACCATTTGCGGGAGATGTCATTTACACAGGAGCGCTGGATGAGCTTTTTGATTGTAAATTCGGCAGACTGCCGTATCGTTCGCTGGATTTCCATTTTGAGCATTATGATGAGGAGTCTTATCAGGGACACAGCGTGGTAAACTACACGGTAAGCGAAGATTACACCCGCATTACGGAGTTTAAATTTCTGACGGGACAGAAAAATACAGATGGAACTACAATTGTAAAAGAATATCCGTTTGCATATACGGGCGCAGCAGGCGAGATTCCCTACTATGCGATTTTAAATGAGGAAAATCAGGCACTTTACGGGAAATACAGAGCACTCACAGCAGGACTTCCGAAGTTCCATTTATTAGGCAGACTTGCAGAATACAAATATTACAATATTGATGCCATGACGAAAAAAGCCATGGAACTGGCAGATGCCATTATGAATCAGTAGGAAAGGTTATCATTATGAAGTTACTTACATTTGCAATTCCATCTTATAATTCGCAGGATTATATGGAGCACTGCATCCTGTCTCTGCTTCCGGGCGGTGATGATGTTGAGATTTTAATCGTGGATGACGGATCCAAGGACCGCACCGCAGAGATCGCAGACGAGTATGAGAGAAAATATCCGGGAATCGTGCGTGCCATTCATCAGGAGAACGGTGGGCACGGAGAGGCAGTAAATGCCGGAATCCGTAATGCCACAGGACTTTTCTTCAAGGTTGTGGACAGTGACGACTGGGTGGATTATGAAGCCTATATGAAGATTTTAAAAAAATTGCGTGAGCTTGCTGGCGGAGATACTGTGCTGGATATGTTCATTGCAAATTATGTTTATGAAAAAGAGGGTGTACGGCACAAAAAAATCATGCGCTATTCTTCCCTGCCGCAGGATAAGATTTTTACATGGAATGAGGCAGGAAGATTCCACAAGGGACAGTACATTCTGATGCATTCTGTCATTTACCGTACACAGCTTCTGCGGGAATGTGGGCTTGAACTGCCAAAACATACTTTTTATGTGGATAACATTTATGTGTACAAGCCATTGCCAAGCGTAAAGCATATGTACTACATGGATGTTGATTTTTACCGTTACTTCATTGGACGTGATGATCAGTCCGTCAATGAAAAAGTGATGATCGGTCGTATTGACCAGCAGATCAAGGTAAATAAGATCATGATCGATGAGTTTGATCTCTGGAAGATCCCGAATCCAAAACTGCGTCATTATATGTTCAATTATCTTGAAATCATCACAGTAATCTCAACGATCATGCTGATCCGTTCCGGCACAGAGGAGAATCTTGAGAAAAAACGTGAGTTATGGAAATATATCAAAGACCATGATATCCGTCTGTTCCACTATTTGAGAAACGGTATTATGGGAAATGCGATGAACCTTCCGGGAAGAGGCGGAAGAAAGATTTCAGTTGCAGCTTACAAACTTTCACAGAAAATTGTTGGATTTAACTAAGGATATGGTGATCATGTATGTACGTTAGACGGTCAAATATGGAAGATATACCGGCAATGATGGATTTATATGCGCAGGCAAGGGTTTTTATGCGTGAAAATGGAAATCCAAACCAGTGGGATGAAAATTATCCATCGAGAGAGTTGTTGGAAAAGGATATTGCCTTTGGAAACAGCTACATTGTAGAAGATGATGAGAAGAACCTTGCAGCAACATTTGCTTTTATAAAAGGTGAGGACCCGACTTATTATGGGATTGAGAATGGAGCATGGCTGAATCATGAGCCATATGGAACCATTCACAGACTTGCGGGAAATACTTCTTATCATGGAATTGCCAGTGGATGTATTAGCTGGTGTAAGAGCCAGATTGGAAATCTGAGAGCAGACACCCATGAGGATAATAAAATCATGCAGCATTTGTTGGAAAAGAATGGTTTCGTGCGATGTGGAATCATTCATCTTGCAAATGGTGCGCCAAGAATCGCCTATCAGTTTGCCGGAGACAGTACAGACTACCGGGACGGCAGTCAGCAACCGGTCAGCGGGGAGCAGCCGCAGCAGAATTATGATCCGCAGACGCCAGATCAGAGCTGGAGTGTGAGGGAAGTTCCTTCCGGTGGACGTGGCTTCGGGATTGCTTCCATGGTACTTGGCATTATCTCACTGGTATTATTCTTTTCCTTTGTGAATATCCCACTTGCGATCCTCGCCATTATCTTTGGTATTATCCAGTTGACGAGAAAGGCACCAAAAGGGATGGCAATCTCCGGGATTGTCATGGGCATAAGCTCACTCTTTCTGTTAGTCATTTTCTGGACTTGTATGTTTGTGTCAGCTGCCAGAACAGAAAGCACAGATAACAGCACTTATTATTATGAAGGATCTGAAAATGATGATGCTTCCGGTGATTATTATGATGGCTTATATGAGGGCTATCAGCAGGGATACAAAGATGGCTATTATGATGGCTACTATGGCTACACACCGGATGAAGAATTCTATGGTCATACACCGGATGACAGCTTCTATGGTTATCTGCCGAATGATGATTCTTATAATTTTCATGGGAAGAACGGCATATATTATTAACAAAGAAATGACAGCCGGGGAATCCGTTTGAGACAGAAAAGCAATGGGAAACAACAATTCATTATAAAAAGAGCAGCAGGTTTTCTGCTGCTTATTTTTGCGTTTACAGGGATCATTGGTATTTGCGTGGAAAAAAAGGACAATAGGATAAGAGCAGACAGTGGGATGGAGACAGAGAGAATGGCAGAAGAGAACACGAAAGCAGCATCAGGAAAAATCAAAGAAGAGGAAGTTAAGAAAGTGGCTTTGACATTTGACGATGGACCAAATCCGGATCATACGGAGACACTTTTGGAAGGTTTGAAAGAGCGGAATGTGAAGGCAACTTTTTTTCTTCTGGGTGCGGAGTGTGAAAAATATCCAGAGATCGTGAAGAAAATCCATGCAGACGGACATCTCATCGGCGTTCATTCCTATGAACATGTGAATCTTTCCAATCTCACGGATCAGGCGGCGATGGAGCAGGTGGACAAAACAGACCAGATTATTTTTGGACTGACCGGAGAACATGCGCAGTATATCAGACCGCCTTACGGCTGCTGGAAATGCAATCTCGATTATGAGACAAAAATGATCGAGGTGCTGTGGGACGTCGATCCGCTCGACTGGAAGACAGATAATTCCAGCGTCATTGCAAAGCGTGTCATGGATAAAGTGCAGGAAAATGATATCATTCTGCTGCATGATGCCTCAGAATCATCGGTAAATGCAGCACTTCTGATTATTGATGAATTGCAGGGAGAGGGATATTCGTTTGTGACGGTCGAGGAACTGATATTGGAATAATTTACAGATGTAAAATGCTATGATAACAGAAACAGAGGTAACACATTGTATATTGTGTTACCTCTGTTTCTTGCTTTATATATCGGACAGAGTTTCCATTACTTAACCCCTTTTTTAAAAAAAATTTATTCAAGTATGTGAGGAGAAAAAATATGAACACAGCTCAGCCAATCCGCTCAGAACAGGAACTGAAAGATTTTATGAACTTTTACGAACAGGTACAGTATCATCCGAGAAATCAACTGCTGCTTACGATGGGGCTGAATACCGCATTAAGAATTTCGGATCTTCTTTCTTTACAGTGGAAGCAGGTATATGACTTAGAAAACCGGAGCGTAAGAGAACATCTGCTTCTTGTGGAGGCAAAGACCGGAAAAGCATCGAATATTTATCTGAATGAAAAAATAACTGTCCAGTTGCAAAAGTATTATCAGTTTTTAGCGTCTGGACGCAGTTTCAAAATCAGTGGGGATGCGTATCTTTTCTGTGGAAAAGACGCAGATCCAATCTCAAGGGTACAGGCTTACCGGATTATCCGCAAGGCGGCAGAAAACAGCGGTCTAAGCGGCGTGATCAGCCCACATTCCTTACGGAAAACATTTGGATATTATGCGTGGAAGCAGGGAGTCCCACCGGTACTTCTCATGGAGATTTACCATCATTCCTCTTTTGACATCACCAAACGTTATCTTGGGATCGAGCAGGATGACAGGGACGAGGTTTTCCGCAAAATCTGTTTATAAAGGACAGGATTTTCTTTCCAATAAAATATCTGAACAATATGCATTGTGATCAATGTAGCTTCATGATTCCGGAACGCAAAACAGAGGTAACACAATATACAATGTGTTACCGGTATCTGAAACGGATGGAGTACCGTTTTTAATATACGCAGTATTTATGGAAAAATACAAAGCCACATGGAGGTTACAATGCTTAAATTATCTTTAAAACCGGGAGAATACATTGATATAGGAGAAAATATTCGTGTCGTTTTTTCCGGTGGTTCTGCAAATAACATTCATCTTCTTGTAGACGCACCACGCGAATACAATATTGTGCGCAGTAATTCCATGAAGCAGAAGGACAAAAAAGAATACTATCGTGAGCAGACAATCTCTGAGGAAGCAAAGCGTGAGATTGCAGAAATCTTAATGCGTGAGAAGCACGCAGCTTCTGAGATAACGGACAGACCGGCTGCAAAAAAAGCCATTTACACAGTCAGCCACAGACGGTAATAATGCCATGCTAACCTAGGGGCGTGGTTTATTATACAGGCACTTTGTGCCAAAATCCTGATTTTTTTCAGGGAAAAGGGAATGGAATCCCGAAAATAAAAATTATTTTAGCGGCAGAATGACCGCAACACACGGAGGTAAAAATTATGGTAGTACAACACAACTTACAGGCAATGAACGCCAACAGAATGTTAAACGTTACAACAGGACAGCAGGCAAAATCCACAGAGAAGTTATCTTCCGGTTACAGAATCAACCGTGCAGCAGATGACGCAGCAGGTTTGACAATTTCTGAAAAAATGAGAAAACAGATCAAAGGTCTGGATCAGGCTTCCACAAACGCACAGGACGGTGTATCTGCAGTTCAGACAGCTGAGGGTGCTTTGACAGAAGTTCACTCCATGTTACAGAGAATGAATGAGTTAGCAGTACAGTCTGCAAATGGAACGAATGCACAGTCTGATCGTCAGGCGATTCAGGACGAGATTGATCAGCTTGCAACAGAAATTGATCGTGTATCAGAAACAACAAAGTTCAATGAAATATATTTGTTAAAAGGTGATACAAAGACTGCAAGTAAGGCTTCCTTCATGAAGAGTACGTATGTAATGGCTAAAGACTTGTATGCAAAAGGTGGAACAGCTGTACTTACTGCGGACCAGCTTAAAGAAGAATTAGCAAAGGGAAATAAGGTATATACAAAGAAAGAAACCAATCCAGGAGATCAGACAGATGCTGATATAGCAGAAGCTGGAAAAGATTATGCGTATGCAACAAAATTATACGATGCCAAGGGTAAAGAAGTATCAGCAGAACAGATAGCTGATTCAAAAAATGCAGATGGAACAGCAGCAACTAATTATTATGTTAATGATAAAGGTGCAGTTGCAAATGCTAAAACAAAAAACATTGAACAGTTTGACGTAAATGGTGAGCTTTCCTTTAACCTTCATGTTGGGGCAGATTCAGCAGCAGATAATAAGATTGCAGTCAAAATCGAATCAATGAGTGCAGCAGGAATTGGTGTTAAGGGTCTTAAAGTTGATACAGAAGATGATGCTACAGCAGCAATTGACCGTATTGCAGAGGCAGTAGCAAAGGTTTCTTCCCAGCGTTCCGCTCTCGGTGCTGTTCAGAACAGACTTGAGCATACGATCGATAACTTAGACAACGTTGTAGAGAACACAACAGCAGCTGAATCCCGTATCCGTGATACAGATATGGCTGAAGAGATGGTTAACTACAGCAAGAACAACATTCTTGCACAGGCAGGTCAGTCTATGCTTGCACAGGCTAATCAGTCTACACAGGGTGTACTCTCTCTGTTACAGTAATTTGTGTAAAAATGTATCAAAAAAGAAGCCCGCAGTTTTGTGGGCTTCTTTTACTAAGCTATTGCTGGAGCTTTTTCAATTCATCAATTGATAGACCAGTAGCACGAGAAATATTCTCTAAAGACAGCAGATTAAGCTCCAATAGATGACGTGCAGTATTAAGGACACCCTTTTGAATACCAGCCTCATACTCCGCTTTCCGAAGTTTCTTCTCTTCTTCTTCCTTGTCATATTCAAATATACTCATACTGATAACCTCCGCGCGGTTCTTTCGAAGAAAATCCGCAAGAATATTTTCTTTGATACATTCATCAACAGCGCATTCCACTGCCTCGTTCAGAGACATGTCGGCTGTGTATTTTCGCACCTTTGCAACATATTGTGCATATTCCCTTAATGTTTTGCAATGTTCCATAAGAAGGGCATTGTGCCCCTCGTTGATATTTAAGACAGTTACGATCAGTTCCAGTTTTGGCTCACCCGACAGATGTTCAAAAGCAGAGGAAAGTCTGTGCTCAAAAACATCGCAAACTGGATCAGAACCATTATAAAACTCAATAAAATTAGGAGTAGGTATCTTTTGCAGGCTGGATGAGTATAAAGATTTTTGATCCAGCATTTTTTGATATTCACTGCTAATGTAAAATAAATCACGAAGTGGCATATTTGGATTGTAAGTCGACTGATGTTCGTACAGGTATAAATTCGTGTCAATGATAAATGCCAGATCGTTTTTCATTCCCATATAGATAGCGTTTTCCAAAGTAACAATCTCTAAATCATCCGGATTCGTATAGTCTCTGCTGTTTACTGCATTGTAAAGCGAGAGCAGATTCTTTTTGTCTGAAAATAACATCCGGAAAACAGTATCTTTGTAGTTGCGATTTGCAGAAACTGCTCCTGCTGTAGTTGATTTGTAACGATCTTGTGGTCGCATTGCCATAGGCTTTCCTCCTTATCACGGTGGACGGCAGATGCACATAAATGCATCGTGCCTCCGGCAGGAGAATAGAGCATTGTAAAAATAGTTTTCATCCGTTTCCTGCTTTTAAATTGGTTAATGGGTAATAAAAGCATAGATACGAAATGAATGACACCGATTGTTTTTGATAATCGAGTGCTTCCTAGAATACAGATGGCTCATCAGCCACAAAGATTTTGTAAAATATGCTTTGGGATATTGTATCATACCAACATCAGAAAATGCAATGGAGAAAATAGTAAAATTTTAAATATTATGAGTACTAAAAAAATGAATAAAAGCATTCATTCAAATCTCCGCAACAGTAGCCCAAACAAAAGAATCATGCTACAATGAACCAAGGAAGATAAAAACAGCAGTAATGCCATAGAATAACGAAGGAGACCATCAGACATGAACATAAATATTTTATATGAAGATGAGGAGATTATCGTCTGTGAAAAACCGGCGGGGGTTGCGGCGCAGACAAGACGGTTAGGACAGGCGGACATGGAAAGCCTTCTGAAAAATTACCGGGCAGGAAAGGGAGAACAGCCGTATATCGGGGTGGTACACAGGCTGGATCAGCCGGTGCGCGGAGTGATGGTTTTTGCCAAAACAAAAGAAGCTGCGGCGGATTTAAGCCGTCAGGTGCAGACAAAAATGGCAGATAAATTTTATTATGCGGTGACAGACGGTGTGCCGGAACAGAAAAAAGGTACATTGGAAGATTACCTGCTCCGGGATGGAAAAACAAACACTTCAAAAGTGGTATCTAAAAGTACGGAGGGCGCAAAGTCAGCAAGGCTGGACTATGAAGTGACCGCACAGAATAAAACGAACGCCATTCTCCGGATCCGGTTAGACACCGGAAGGCATCATCAGATCCGGGTACAGTTAGCAAATGCAGGAATCCCAATCGTGGGGGATGCGAAGTATAACTTTAAAGAGGCGATGACACGGAGTGGAAACGGTCTTTTACTCTGCTCTTATAAAATCGGATTTAAACATCCAAAGACACATAAAAAAATGGAGTTCGAAATCAGGAATCCATTTCTCATCTGAGACAGAAACGCAGGAGCTACAAAGGACTTCTGAGTTTTTTTCTCACAAAAAGAAAAATAGACAGTCATGTCTCTGAAAGTAAGAGGTAAATCGTTACTGGGCGAAGTATGAGTAAACAGTAACGAAAAATAGAATAAAATCACGAAAAATGTCGAAAATAGAGTGGTAAAATAAGCATAATGTGCTAAAATACAAATAGGATTTAAAATTGGGTTCATAAAATAAAAAAGATGTAGTGAGAGGTATGGGTATGAACAATATTAAGGTGAGAACAAAATTAGTCATTGTAATGGTGATTGCACTGATCGCACTGGCACTATGCGCCGTCATTTCCAACACAAGCCTGTCAGGACTTGGAAATAATGCGTTAGACATTATCGAGAATGATATGCGTTCCTCGTATGATGAACAGATCAAGGCACAGGTAGATAATGTAATATCTCTTTGCCAGAGCATTTACAATCGGTATGAAAAAGGTGAATATACCTTAGACGAAGCAGAAAAACTTGCAGCAGACCAGATTCGTGATCTGCGTTACGGCAATAATGGATATTTCTGGGTAGATACCTATGATGGAACAAACGTAGTCCTTCTCGGCAATGACACAGAGGGAACAAATCGTATGGATGCAGTGGACACCAATGGATTTGCGTATATGCAGGCAATCATCAGTGCAGGAAGGCAGGAAAACGGCGGTTTTACGGATTATGTATTCCCGAGAGAGGGTGAGACGGAACCATCTCCAAAACGTGCTTACAGCAAGGCATTTGAACCATTTGGCTGGGTACTTGGAACCGGAAACTACACGGACGATATTGATGAGGACGTATTGGGTGTGAAAAATGAATTTTCTTCCTATGAATCCAACAGCAGAATGGCGATCATCGGAATCGCTGTTGTCATGGAAGTAATCTTAATTTTAGTTCTGACACTGATCACAGCCAGCATTGTGAAGCCATTGAAAAAGAGTCTTACCCATATTGACGAGATAGCGCAGGGCGATTTTTCAAAAGAATTTGAACAGGATCTGTTAAAGAGAAAAGATGATTTTGGACAACTGGCAGATTCACTTGAGAAAATGCGCTCTGAGATGAAGGAACTGATTGGAGAGGTAAAATCAGAAGCATTAGAGATCACCGGCATGGTGCAGGAGATTGATACAAGTATTCGGGCATTAGATGATCAGATTGAAAATGTATCTGCGACAACGGAGGAGCTTGCGGCAGGTATGGAGGAGACAGCGGCATCTTCGGAAGAGATAAATGCAATGTCACATGAGATTGAGAGCGCTGCGAAGAGTATTGCAGAGAGATCTCAGGATGGCGCTAACGAGGCAGATGAGATCAGGGAACGTGCTGTGAAAATCAAAAAAGATACAGACGAAAATGACAGACGTACCAGATCGATTCATGAGGAGATTAATGAGAGCCTGACCAAAGCACTCGAAGATATTAAGGTTGTGGATCAGATCAATGTTCTTGCCAAATCAATCATGGATATTACCGGACAGACGAACCTTCTGGCTTTGAACGCATCCATTGAGGCTGCCAGAGCGGGAGAGGCAGGAAAAGGATTTGCGGTTGTTGCAGATGAGATCCGAGTATTGGCAGAGCAGTCCAAAGCAGCAGTTGCCCATATTCAGGAAGTGACTGGCAATGTGACCGCAGCCGTTGAGAATCTTGCAAATGATGCAGAGAGGCTGCTGGAGTTTGTCGGAAATGATGTTGTGGAGAGTCTTGGAGGATTTGCAGAAATGGCAAATTCCTATAATAGTGATGCTGCCAATGTAGATTCCCTTGTAACAGATTTCTCAGCGTCATCGGAGCAGCTGCTCGCATCCATTAACGGAGTGATGGATGCTATCTCCGATGTCAGCAAGACTGCGACAGAGGGAGCTACCGGAACAACGGATATTGCTGAAAAAGTAGGAAACGTTGTGCAGGAGGCAGAGGCAATTAAACAGAAGGCAGAGACAACCTATCATTCTGCTGAAAAACTACAGAAAAATGTGGAACGTTTTATTGTTTAACGGATATTGGATATTGATATAGAATGTGACAAAACAGCAAGCGTGTTTTGGGAGCAAAAGGGAATCGTATGATAGATAAGTATTATAACGGGGTTATTGAACAGGTTGTAAGTGGAATTGGGAATGTAGAACATAACAGTATCCTTGTGCGGTATAGCAATGATTTTTCCATATGGGATTTAGAGAGTGTCAATCATTACAAGGATCAGTCAGACATCTTTTTTACCTGTCATGAGTTTTCTTATAACAAGATTGCAGAGGCTTATGAACCGTATCTGGGACTGATCCGGCAGATGTTTCACAGGTATTGCAGTGGCACACTGGAAGAGTTTATGGAAGAATGTGATGTCTACAAGCTTCAGAGACCTGTGTTTGAAAGTTATTTTGAAAAGGGATTTTGCGAGAGAACGGAACAGATTCTGATCGATGAGGTAGAGTATGAGCAGGAGCGCATGCACAGTTCGATCGTGACCATGCTTCAGAAATTATCGGAGATCTGTCCAATCGTCATTGTGTTGAACCGCTTTCAGCTGGCTTCGAAAAGTACCATGCAGCTTACCAACAGACTGCTTCAGACAAAGAATAAAAATATCGGCATTGTCTTGGGAGTCAATGATGTGCAGTCGATTCCGGAATTTGCACATGAAGAGTGGGATGCGATCTGTGAGAGTATGGATGACCGGAACATGGTGTACCATATCGGAAATGCAGGCAGGAACATGGAACCGGATGTCATGGACTATTACTCTGATTATGAGAGTGACGATGGCTATCGGAAACTGAATAATCTGGTATACTTTCTGGATTTTGATCAGGCAGACCATCATCTGAGCAAGATTGAGCGCCGGATCAAGTTTGATAACTTTACGATTTCTGAGAAAAAGCATTATCAGCTTTTGCTGTTACAGATTATGGTGTCGGTGTTGCAAAGAGATATTGCGAAGGCTCTGGAATCCTGCGAAGATCTGGAAAAACTGCAGGATCAGGAGAAAGAGGGAGCATTTTATTATAATTTCTGGATGGCAACTTCTTACATGTATCTTGGAAAGTTAGAGGAAGCCATGATTTATGTACAGAAGGCAAAGGAGTGCGGAGAAGCGCTGGGGGATGATTTTTTAGTGTTCCGTGCAGAACTTTTAAAAGCGCAGAACCAGATGTCCGGCTGGTGCAATATTTTCTTCTGTGCCCAGGATATTGAGATCAGCGATAAACTGATCGAGAAGCTGAATGCGTACCATTACAAAAATCATCTGGCGCATATTTATATTTATGCATACGACAATAAACCGGAGATCGTGGCAAAAGCGTACCGGTCGGAAGCATTTCTGATTTATTTTTCCAAGGGCGTTGCGCTTGCAAAAGAGATT
>OMBL01000692.1_pt1 | contig 13781 bp, 16 predicted proteins | sample 1644871 | NCBI WGS metagenome assembly OMBL01 (sample SAMEA103958115, study PRJEB25191) | human gut metagenome | biome: human-associated habitat [ENVO:00009003]; feature: intestine environment [ENVO:2100002]; material: feces | place: Germany | collected 2013/2015
GGATGATCCTAATACTCATACACGCTTGAAAAAAAGAGCCTACTTGTCCCCACACGCGTGGGGATGATCCTGTCTTCGATGCAGAAAGGAGAAAGTAAATGTCCTTGTCCCCACACGCGTGGGGATGATCCTTTCACGCTCGGTCTGCTTCAATGTGACTTCGGCTTGTCCCCACACGCGTGGGGATGATCCCAGATGTGCCAGCTTACCGTCCAGCTTATCCTTCTTGTCCCCACACGCGTGGGGATGATCCTCAGGTTTTTCAGTTCATCTTGGTTCTTTTACCCTTGTCCCCACACGCGTTGGGATGATCCCTGCTTTCAGGAAATGTTTTATGTAGGTACCCGCTTGTCCCCACACGCGTGGGGATGATCCTCATATAAAGCAATATGTGATAACTGTCCCAAGCTTGTCCCCACACGCGTGGGGATGATCCCGGAAGTTTTACGACTTAGCCGCCCATACAGAACTTGTCCCCACACGCGTGGGGATGATCCTGAAAAGTGCGACGCTTATTTCTTTAATACAAACTTGTCCCCACACGCGTGGGGATGATCCCCAGTCTGAGCTTGTCGGCAAGTATGACATATGCTTGTCCCCACACGCGTGGGGATGATCCCCGTACTATGTTATCAAAAAAAGCTGCTATAGTCTTGTCCCCACACGCGTGGGGATGATCCTTACGATCTCTACATGATAGAGGCAAATCACACGCTTGTCCCCACACGCGTGGGGATGATCCCATTGATTTACCGTCAACCTTAAAAATCGAATACTTGTCCCCACACGCGTGGGGATGATTCCTTGCTGCTGCCGTTCGCCGCCTGGGTGAGACACTTGTCCCCACACGCGTGGGGATGATCCTCGTTGACGGTCAGACATCGGGCAATTCGTTTCACTTGTCCCCACACGCGTGGGGATGATCCTCAATGCCGCTGTTTGCTGTGCATAAAAAAACACTTGTCCCCACACGCGTGGGGATGATCCTGTCTTCGATGCGGAAAGGAAAACGTGATGTCTCTTGTCCCCGCACGCGTGGGGATGATCCCGTCTGGAAAGCAGCAGAGAAATAACACGCCGACTTGTCACCACACGCGTGGGGATGATCCTCAGAAGAGCGGACGGCTCGACTAAGAAAAAGGCTTGTCCCCACACGCGTGGGGATGATCCCACAAAGTCGGGAACAGCGACAATAACTGTTGCCTTGTCCCCACACGCGTGGGGATGATCGAAAGGAAAATCAAAAATTATGGCAAACACAAACCTTGTCCCCACACGCGTGGGATGTTCATATGAACACCAACGCCAATACCACCACCGAGACTTGTCCCCACATGCGTGGGATGTTCCTTACATCTTTGTTCTGTATTTTTCAACCGCTTTTCTTTTGTACGCATAATCGTATTTCACAAAATTACCCTCCTTACCGGATGTCCGGTAAGGAGGGTAAAAATCGCTATTACAACGGGGTTAACGTATTTTTTGAGTATATTACTTTATATCTGCGTGGTGTGCCTGAATAGACTTTACGCCGAAGTGTTTGTTTGCTTTAAGTGACTTTATACCCTCGATGCTTGCCTTAGCGGCCGCCATTGTTGTGATATAAGGCACTTTATGTCTGATAGCTGATTTACGGATATAGCTGTCGTCATTTGCACTTGTCTTACCGGCAGGAGTGTTGATGATTAGCTGAATATCGCCGTTTGCGATAGCGTCTGTGATGTTCGGTCTGCCCTCGTACATCTTGTTGATACGTTCAGCGGCGATGCCTGCATCCTTTATCATTTCGTAGCTCTTGCCTGTAGCGAGAATATGGAAGCCAAGCTCGCTGAATGACTTTGCGATTTCAAGCAGCTCGGGCTTATCTCTGTCACATACGCTGAGGAGAACTGTTCCCTCAAGAGGTAGCTTTACCTGTGTTGCCTCCTGAGCCTTGTAATAAGCCTCGCCGAATGTCTGAGCGATGCCGAGAACCTCGCCTGTAGAACGCATTTCGGGACCGAGAACGGGGTCAACCTCCTGGAACATATTGAAGGGGAATACCGCTTCCTTAACACCGTAGTGATTGATTACCTTGTCGTGAAGTTCGGGTACGGGGGAGGGCTTGCCTGTCAGCGATGATGTGATTATCTGTGTAGCAAGCTGTACCATGTTGATGTTGCAAACCTTTGATACCAACGGAACTGTACGGGACGCTCTGGGGTTAGCTTCAAGAACATAGACAGTATCGTCTTCAATAGCGTACTGCATATTCATAAGACCGCATACATTCATTTCTACTGCGATCTTCTTTGTGTAATCCTTGATTGTTGCGACCTGCTTTTCCGTAAGGTTCATAGAGGGCAGGATACAAGCTGAGTCGCCGGAGTGAACGCCCGCAAGCTCGATGTGCTCCATAACAGCCGGAACAAAGCAGTTCTTGCCGTCAGAAATAGCATCTGCCTCGCACTCTGTAGCGTGGTGCAGGAAACGGTCGATGAGTATGGGACGGTCGGGGGTAACACCTACTGCCGCAGACATATAGACCTTCATCATTTCGTCATCGTGAACGATTTCCATACCTCTGCCGCCGAGAACGTATGAAGGACGCACCATTACGGGATAGCCGATGCGATTAGCTATTTCAAGCGCTTCGTCAACATTTACAGCCATTCCGGATTCGGGCATCGGGATTCCGAGCTTGTCCATCATAGCACGGAAGTGATCTCTGTCTTCCGCAAGGTCGATAGTTTCGGGAGTTGTGCCGAGAATGTTTACGCCGTATTTCTTAAGGTCGCTTGCAAGGTTGAGCGGTGTCTGACCGCCGAACTGAGCGATAACGCCGAGTGGCTTTTCCTTATCGTGAATCGAAAGCACGTCTTCAAGGGTGAGCGGCTCAAAGTAGAGCTTATCCGATGTATCGTAGTCGGTTGAAACTGTTTCCGGGTTGCAGTTTACGATGATAGATTCAAAGCCGAGCTTTTTGAGCGCAAGCGCCGCATGAACGCAGCAGTAGTCAAATTCGATACCCTGACCTATCCTGTTCGGACCGCCGCCGAGAATCATTATCTTGGGCTTGTCGCTGACAGGGCTTTTATCCTCGTCAAGATGATAGGTGGAGTAGTAGTAAGCCGCATTATCAGTACCGCTTACATGAACGCCTTCCCACGCTTCCTTTATGCCAAAGCCGATACGGGCATTTCTGATTTCTTCTTCTGTAACTTCAAGAAGTGAGCTTAAATAACGGTCGGAGAAACCGTCCAGCTTTGCTTGTTTAAGCACAGTCTTTTCGGGAACAGTACCCTTGATTCTGAGCAGTGCTTCTTCTTCGTCAACAAGCTCCTTCATCTGCTGTAAGAACCAGTCCTTAATCTTTGTAAGAGCGTGGATTTCTTCAATAGTAGCACCTTTACGCAGAGCCTCATATATAACAAACTGTCTTTCGCTTGTAGGGTATCTGAGCTGTGCTAAAAGCTCTTCCTTTGTCATATCGTGGAAGTTCTTTGCAAAGCCGAGACCGTATCTGTCCTTTTCAAGTGAACGTATAGCCTTCTGGAAAGCCTCTTTATAGGTCTTGCCGATGCTCATTACTTCGCCGACAGCTCTCATCTGTGTTCCGAGCTTATCCTCTGCGCCCTTGAACTTTTCAAATGCCCAACGTGCAAACTTGATAACAATATAATCTCCGTCGGGGTAATACTTGTCGAGTGTGCCGTACTTACCGCAGGGAATATCCTTGAGAGTAAGACCGCAGGCAAGGAGGGCGGAAACAAAGGCGATAGGGAAGCCTGTAGCCTTTGACGCAAGAGCGGAAGAACGTGATGTTCTGGGGTTTATTTCGATTACAACAATACGTCCTGTTTCGGGATTACGGGCAAACTGACAGTTGCAGCCGCCGATAACCTCGATGGATTCGATAATGCGGTAAGACATATCCTGAAGCTCTTTCTGAACATCTTCGGGAATAGTCAGCATAGGAGCGGAACAGAACGAGTCGCCCGTATGCACGCCGATGGGGTCGATGTTTTCGATAAAGCAAACGGTAATCTTGTTGTTGTCGGCATCACGGACAACCTCAAGCTCTAGCTCTTCCCAGCCGAAGATACATTCCTCAACAAGAACCTGACCTACAAGAGACGCCTGCAAGCCTCTTTCGCATACGACCTTAAGCTCGTCTACATTATAAACCATTCCGCCGCCGGCGCCGCCCATTGTATAGGCAGGACGAAGAACAACAGGGTACTTGAGTTCCTCGGCTATCTTGACAGCTTCATCGACTGAATAGGCAACCTCGCTTCTCGGCATTCCGATACCGAGATCCTTCATCGCATTCTTGAACTCGATACGATCCTCGCCTCGTTCGATAGCGTCAACCTGAACGCCGATTACCTGAACGTTGTACTTTTTCAGCACGCCTGCCTTATCCAGTTCAGAGCAGAGGTTAAGACCTGACTGACCGCCGAGGTTAGGCAGAAGTGCATCGGGACGTTCCTGCTCTATAATCTGAGTAAGTCTGTCGAGGTTGAGCGGTTCAATGTAGGTAATGTCTGCTACATCGGGGTCGGTCATGATGGTTGCGGGGTTTGAGTTTACAAGAACTATCTCGTAACCGAGCTTCTTGAGTGCTTTACAAGCCTGTGTGCCTGAATAGTCAAACTCACAAGCCTGACCTATGATGATAGGGCCGGAGCCTATTATCATAATTTTGTTAATGTCCTGTCTTTTTGGCATATTTCTCATCCTTACCGCACTTTTGCAGTGCGAAATTTTTATTTGCCGTATTGTTGGCATATTTTATTAGGATAATAATATCACAAAATCCGACAGAATGCAATAGAAAACTTCTTAATTAAGGAAGATTTCAGACGTCGATAAACTTAACATTCAATCAACATTTCTTGATTGAATGTTAAGTTCACAATAAAATAAAGCCGACCCGCTGAAAGGTCGGCTGACAATATCCGGTTATGCTTTTTCAAATATAAGAATCTTCTGTGCGATTTTCTTTAAAAAAGGTAGCTTTCTGAACGGCTTCAATACCGGCATTATAACTGACATACCACGGATGATATCGTCATTTTTTATACATCTGAAACCGTCTGCCGCTTTACCTAAATCATCAAAGGTATCAGCACCAAACACGAATTTTGCACCGGTGTCCTGAATTGATTTTTCGGTACGCTCCTTGTTTACCCACTTTTTAGCAAGGCACTCCATAACCACTGTCGCATTATCAAATTTATCTCTGATAATCGACAGCATCTGAGCGTTTTCATCAGAGGTAAGATACATTGAAAGACCTTCGATTATAAAAAGCATTTTTCCTCTTTTTGTTACCTTGTCAGCCCAAGCTGGATCGGTTGCGGAAATGCCTATTGTAGACACCCTGCCTGATTCGTGATATATTGCATCACGAACCTCTATAGTTTCCGGCAGATCGACATTGTACCATGTTATTTTGCCGTTATCCATACGGTAAAATCTTGTATCAAGTCCGCAGGCTATGTTTACAACTGTGCAATCGGGATTTTTGTTTATAAAGTCTTTGACCAATTCGTCAAATACGATGGTTCGTGCGATTACTCCGTTGCTCATCGTAGAATCCTTTTCCGCTTTTGAAAAGTCATAATCGATTTTTCCAACAAGCTCTATTGCCTTTGCGTCATAAAATTTAGCATTCTTTTTTCTTGAATATTTGGCTCTTGCGTAAAAACTCTGTAGCATAGTTTCTGCTGAGCCTGTAAGCAGGGGATTAATTTTATTGTTTCCCATATTATCACCGCATCTTAATTAAAAATATCGTAGGGTTAATCTAAACTAACCAGAGGATATTGTAACACATAATCGCAATTGTGTCAACAATGAAGCGTTATTTTTCCTGAATCGGAGCAGAATAAATTTAGAAAAATCTTGTGACAAATATTCGGCAAAGCTATTTTTATGACGCTTTTCAAATTAACGTAAAGAAATATTAAAAAAAGACTTGACAAAGGAGTCAGGATTTGTTATAATAAATCACGTTGTGAAAACAACTCAAAAGTTTTATAGCTTTTGAGCCACTAGCTCAGGCGGCAGAGCACCTGCCTTTTAAGCAGGGTGTCCCGGGTTCGATTCCCGGGTGGCTCACCAACAATCCCTTTAGCAATGCGGATTTACGCAGTTGCTAAGGGGATTTTTTGTATAACAAAATAGTTGCTTGTAATACAAAATTAAGCCGCAGCTACGCCGATCGAGTAATCAGAAGTGTTATTTTGAATTACAAAACGGCACAGCAGAACGAATAAACCGTTCGATATGATTCAGATTAACAAGCAGCTTTTCTTTTTTCAAGATTTCATCATCAACAGAAGACAAATAACGCTTGCGTTCTGCAATCTTCTTTTCAAGCTTGGGAAGTTCATTAACATACGAATGAACCAATGTTTCAATCTTTTCGGAAAGACCGACACCGGACATCGACATTAACAAGTTGTAAGTTTCTTCGGTCAATCTGATTGACTTTTGTATGTTCTTCATTTGTATCTATCCTTTCATTATTCACCATATAATCAAGATGACTTCTATGCTTGCTTTGAAGCAAACGTTTATTCTGCGCCAAATGTAAGTACATTGATGTGACTTGAAGATCTGAATGACCTAATATCAATCGTAACGTTTCCAAGTCGCCACCATCAACAAGATAATTTGTAGCAAATGTGTGACGCAATAAATGCGGATGTAATCTATCTATCCCGGTGCACTTTTTCAACTTTTGGAATACCTGTTTTATTGTATTCGCATTGCAAGCATTACCGAAACGATCCACAAAAACAGGATCAGATCCGCTAGCTCCGGCACGGTAATAAGCTATGTAATGTAATAATACGTCATGTGACATTTTGCCGAGCGGCACAAATCTTTGCTTGCACCCTTTACCCGTAACAAGCAAAAAATCATGTTTGAGATCCACATTACACATCTTCAATGATAATATTTCACCACGGCGAAGACCGCTATCACACATAAGGACGACCCAACAACGATTACGACATTCCAAAACAGTGTCACCGAAACAATCAATTATCAATTGTATTTCTTCATCGTCAAGCGGTAATTTCTCTGTTTTGTGAATCTTAGTTGTTTTTAGCTTTCTGCTAAAGTCAGGAATCAGATCTTCCTGAATGCAGAAATTATAGAACGCCTTTACAGCTCTGACGTGACTGTTTACGCTGGTACTTTTCAGCGGCTTGCCATTGTGTTCATATTCATGCAACAAAAAGGAACAATACGCTTTGTAATTAAATATCGTCAGATCGTCTATTGTCGAATCTGAGCCTAACCAGCGGAAAAATGCGCCGAGATTTTCTCGATACCATATAAGCGTTTTAGGACTGTTGTTGCGAAAAAGCTGTTCAGCAACAAACATATCAAATGCTTCTGTAACTTTCATGTCAACCCCTTTGTTACCCAATCGTCCCCGGCAGGAACATAATTTGTATTACAATTTCGCTCGAGCACCGGCGAAGCTGAAGCTCTGTTTGTATTACAATTAACGTTACCGGGAATCGAAGCTGAAGCTCTGTTTGTATTACAATTAACGTCACCGGGAATCGAAGCTGAAGCTCTGTTTGTATTACAATCGACGTCGCCGGCAATCGATGCAGCAGCTGTGTTTGTATTACAATTATTGTTTTCAGCGGCTATGCGTGCTTTGTATTCGTCGATCAGACGCTTCTGATGTGGTGTTAAGACAGTGTCACGAACTTTTAATTCATTGAGAAACTGAATTATACCGACGCATTGAATGTATGTGTCAACACAATTGCCAGCCTGATGAAAAACGTAACGACCAACACGGGACAAATTATAATCAACGGTCTTAGGTGAACATACGCTTATACGATTGCAATCGCCTAAGAACTTATCCCACCATTTCGACACGTTCCAGCGGCGTTTATTACTATCATTTTCGTTAGGTTCTACAAATCGTATGTAATTCTTTAAAACGCCGCAATATTTTGCGCCTATCGGATCATCATTTTTGATGAAATTATATGCACGGTCGCCCTTAAATACTGTTTCACAGCGCACCCAATGCCGCCCATCTGAATAACCCCGCTCGAGTGCTTTATCATAAATACGGCAATATAATTCACTGGAACGACCGCCATACATAACGCTGTATGCGTCCTTATCACGATCAAAACTATTCGTAATAGTACCAACCTGTGAACGACTGACAAAATGCCGCTTTTCAGTTTTTCTTACAATCTTATTTATATCAAGAATCCCCTCGTGATCATCGTAAGCAACATCAAGACGGGTAACATGATAGTTATCTGTATCGAGAGCAAGCTGAAACAAACGTCCCCAGTTACCATCGGTATATGTTTCATAGTCTCGGCAACCTTGTCCGGTCAGTTCCAATAATGGATAATCAGTATCCTTGTAACAGTAATCATAATAGATAGATATACCGTCAAACTTCAAACGACTGCGATAACCATAAAATCCTTTAGTTTCCTTGAACGGTAAAGAAGTTTTAAGCCCAAGCTGATTTAATAGGCTTTCTACTGAATCAACTTTACTCGTCATGGCGAACCAGTCGTATAAAATGATGTTCTTACCACGCTTTTCAGATCCGAAATAAGGATCTTCATCACGCCAGCCGGAAATATTCTCGGGATCCATGACTTCCAAAGAAAAGCTACCTTGTGCGGTTTTCATACAATCAACCCTTTACAATTTATTTTCTGCTCTGAGCACGGACGGAGCAGAGCTCAGAATAATCGGCTGTGCATTCTGCGAGATATTCATCAAACGCTGCTTCGGCAGCGTCGATCAGATCATCGTCATCTGTTTCATCATAAAGATTATCAAAATCAAGCACCTTGTTCACCTTCTTTCTTTCGCTGGGCGTTAAACTCAGCAGGGGACATTATTTTTACTGCTTCAGGTACCGGTAATGATTCATCATAATCATCAAACATCGCAAACGTATCATAAAGACGAGTAACACGCTTACGGATATTAAAAAATTCTTGCGTACATTTTTCGTTATTAACGTACCACATCTTTATCGCTACGAACTTTTTATGTAGTACAAAAATCAGTAACCAGCCTTTAAGACCGAATCCGGCAAGATTACGATGCTTGATATTGTACTCAACAAGTCCACGAATCTGACGATCTATAGCACGATCGTTTTGAGTGATCAGAATGAAATCATAGCCGTAATGACGACTTAACGCTAAGAACTGAAGCCACTTAGCACGGGCTTTATTATTAAATTCACGAGAATTGAAAATAATATGACATTCATCTATAACAACAAGCGTCTGATCTTCTTTGTTCGGCTTATGGTGTTCTTTGAAAAACTGAAGCAGATAATCAACCGATATTGACAGCAAAGGAACGAATGTAAAAATACCTTTGTGGTGCTTGTTAACTTTTATCGGGTATGTAGATATAACATTTTTTCCTTGCCGAAGCCATATATCTATACGCTCGGTAGCGTGATAGCTCTTGCCTGATCCGGGCGTTCCGGTATAAAGAGTTAGCAAAAAATCATCTCCTTATTATAGGTGGGACCCCGCTCGCACTCACGGCGAGCACCCCACCTAAGATATAGCACTGATTTTACGCAAAATCAGCTGATAAACGTGATAAACGGCTATACAGCCTATCCAAGATCCAGCGATGATTAACATCTGAGCAATCGGTACATAGTAGTTAACATAACCGAGCATATCCTGAATAGGTTCGGGCAACTCCAGCTTTGAAAATGGCGATGTAGGCAACAATGCTAAAACCCATTCAAAAACCTTTTGGAATACGTCATTAATATTTTTTATAAAATCGTTCATGAAAACACCTACTTAAGAATCATTTTAGGCGTGATCTTGATCAAGAATGCCACGAACAAAACATAAAAACTTGTCCTAATAAGGCACTGAACTATATCGACGCCGCCAATCTGAAACTGCGTGAAATCAAGCGTAAAACTTTCATCAACATTTACTTCAATGTCTGACCAACCGAAAGAAGTCTGAATCGGAACAGTAAAAATAGGCTTTTTTTCTTCGGCTACAAAAATAGTAAGTAAACGATAAAGGTCAAACGGCAAAGAAAAAGGAAACTTATCAATTATTGTATCGCTATCAGGAATATCAATATCTCCTGGCTTTCCTTGCTCAATGACAAGCTCCGCTTCTTTAGTGGCTTCATTGGTTACCGTGATATCTTTTGTCTTACTATTTACGCTTACTGTTCCTTTGGTAGCTCCTGCACCGACACCGGCAAGACCCATATTTCCGATAGTGTTTTCTACGCCGGTAAGCGGTATTTTTTCATGATTTTCTTTAGATGATATAGCGCCCTCTTCAGCTTGCATAAGAAATTGATTTACATTATCGGTACCGTTCTTAATTTGAATAATACCGCGATCCTGAACGATAGCATTTGGATCAAATATCTGTGATCCAAAACAAGAATTAGGAACACCCGAAGTAGCAGAACTTTTAGAACAAGTTTCAGATGTTTCATCACAACCAATTGACATACTTACTAACGCATTATCTTCAGTAAATTCAAAAGAATGCCAAATTGCGGAATAATAATCTTTAGCAGTAGAAAAGTAATCAATCCAACTTTTATATAAATCGCCGCAAGTGTCATATGTATTATTGCTATAAAAACAATGTATACGTAATTCACGACAAACGATATGCTGCTTGAAAATAAAAAGCCTATCATTTTGTATAGCATATTGATAAAAGTGAATTTCGCCAGCAGATTTCATATAATCGTAAGCATGAACAGTAACAGACCATGAATCATAAGTTGTTTCTATGTAAGGACTTACTAAAGACCAGTATGTTCTACTGCGGTTAGTGCCATCTTTGGAAGTATAAACACCAAGCCGGCTATAAATATCAGCAACGGAAGTACACCAAGATGAAGTCGGCATTGATATATTACCGTTTTCATCAAAGCTGATTTCAATTGAACCATCTTCAAGACCAGCGTTTACCGCTTTCTGCATTTCGATCAACATCTTGTCGGCAGATGTTCCGCCAACTGAGTTGAAATTAACATTATCAGGTATATTGACTTTGCTGGTGTCAATTTCAACTTTCGTTACCGGGTGAATCGGGTCTTTCGCTGATCCGTCAAAATCTTCTTCCCAATCTGTATATAACTGCACTGCATCTTGAAATGCGTTTGTAAAGTCATAGCCTTGACCGCCACACATCTGGTTAAACAATGTGCCAAGTAATAAAGAGCCGGCTACCGAAGCACCAACAACAGCAGCTGATATAACAGCAGAAGCGGAAGTTATCATGTTTGTTATCAGAATGCCGACTATACACACGGCAGTCAGACCGCTGATGAAACGCTTGCGCATTGTATTACACCCCCTTTTAAACTTATAGCCCCATTACAAGAACGGGGCTACTTGTGTTACAAAATCAGTTACTTGACTTTGTGAATACTTTCTTGACGGTCTTAATCAGCCACATAACGCCGAAGATGATCAGAGCAACGCCGAATGCACCGAGAATTACAGGAACAACAGCTGTTACCAGCTCACCTATTGAGTCCTGGAAACTGTCGCCTGCCTGCTTAATAACACCGCCCATTGTAGGAGTTGCGCCACCTTCAGCGAATGCTGCAACACTCATAACTGCTGCAGCTAATGCACCGGTTAAAGAACCGACAAGAAGTTTTGACTTTGACTTAACTTTTGACAGTAAATTCTTGATCATATTTATTACCTCCTTGATCAATAGTAATTATGCTTAAAAACAACGCTGTAAATCGCTGTACAAGCCAAACCTAAGAGCCAGAGCAAAGACCCCATTCCGACGCCGACAACAACGCCGTATATGATAAAATCAACCACGTTATCACCTCCGGAACAATCTTACTAGGCTCGTTCCCCAGATAGCCGAAGCTACAAGCAAGATATAAGCTAACAGCTCACGAATATCTATCAGTAATTCGATTTCGGTCATAATGTTATACCGACAATCTTCTTTTTCGGGTCGAATTCAACGTTGACGACTTCGCCAATCTTTTCAATCAGCTTTTCGACCGGGAGCTTGAAGCTCTCGTAAATATTGCGCTGAATGAATTTCGATTCGGCAACATTGCCGTATGTGTTTTCATCAGGATAAGCGATAAAGACTTTTACACCGTTAATTTCGTTACCGTCCCGACTAGTGAAATTCATATCCTGAACACCTACTAAAGATACATTCATACTGCTTTACCTTCCTTTCTGTGAAATTTCTATGTCAAACGTTTCCGTTTGTTCCATTATAGCACATCTTGTTCTAAAATGGAACTGTTAAATGTGCTAAAAAAGAACGTCATCAATTAGTAAATGTGCTATAATTGAACAGAGGTGAGGCAATGTTTAAAGAAAACTTTACGCAAAACTTGAAAAGAGCAAGGGAAAACAGAAAATTTACACAACAGTATGTAGCGGATTATTTAGATATTTCAAGATCGAATATAGCTAAATATGAACTGGGAACACTTGAACCAAGTATTGAAGTTATTGGACAGCTTGCCGAACTATATGAAGTAAGTACCGATTGGCTTTTTGGAATAATAAAAAAGAATTGAGGACGAAAAATGGAAGGTTGGATTTGTTTAGGAATATTGATTGTAATAATCGTAATACTAAATTATAATGTTAATAAGAAAACAGCTAAAATAAAGAAAGAAAACGAAGAATTAAAAAACGGTACTTTCGTTAATGAAGAAGAACTGATTGAAGAAGAACGGAGAGCAACAAAATTTCCATATTATTTGGAAAAATCGTTGCTGACAAATAAAGAAAAAGCGTTTTACACAACATTGAAGCCAATTGCAGATGAAAAGAATCTAATCATAATATCAAAAATGCGTCTTGCGGACATCTTTAAAGTACCGAAAGACACATACAATAGTATTAAATGGTTTAACTATATCAAAGCTAAACATGCAGATTTCGTATTGTGCGATGTCAACTTCAAACCGCTGATGATTATTGAAGTAGACGATAAAACGCATCAGTATGAAGATAGAGCAAGAAGAGATAAATTTGTTAATGAAGTATGCAGACAGGCAGGAATACCGATTCATCATTTTTACCAATGGGACGGTACAGAGGGAGTAAAAAAGATGCTTTTCCCAGAACAAATAGTTAATGAAACAGTAGAAGTGAGTCAACCGCAGTGATAGTGCAGGATTAAACGCTGTTTGGCTGTACGTTGTACCCACCTTTTAGCAAGGGTGGGTTAAAGCCGCCACGATGGCGGCATTTTGTTTTTTAACGGTATTCTTCAAGCCCCGGCGAAACCTCGGCAAGAGGGACGCAGGAAAAGTCAGAAAATCAGAAAAGCTCAGATAAGCTCAGGAAAATCAAAGATTTTCTCCGACCTTATTCCGACCTTTTTCCGATTTTTCCGGCTTTTCTCCGCTGGCATTGTGGGCGTGGGCATTTTTAATTTCATTTCATTTAACGCGGTTTTCTTTTTATCATTTCATCAAATTCTTTTAATTCATCGTCTGTTGGTTCGTCTTCGGGTCTGCCTTTATCATAACCGAGTGTGCATACTGTATCAAAACAACAGCCTGATAGATCTTCATAAGTTTCTACCCATTCGGGATAAATACAATGACCGTAACGGCAACCTTGACAATATTTCATCACAGGATCTATGCACCTTGACGGGATATCATTCATCTTAATCAACTCCTTGAAATTCTTGAAATTCTTTTAAGCAGGGTGTCCCGGGTTCGATTCCCGGGTGGCTCACCAACAATCCCTT
>OMBL01000701.1_pt1 | contig 13684 bp, 10 predicted proteins | sample 1644871 | NCBI WGS metagenome assembly OMBL01 (sample SAMEA103958115, study PRJEB25191) | human gut metagenome | biome: human-associated habitat [ENVO:00009003]; feature: intestine environment [ENVO:2100002]; material: feces | place: Germany | collected 2013/2015
AACAAGATGAAGCCGACGAGCGACAGACACATGCCCTCCATGGCGTTCTGTGTCAGTCGGCCGTCGCGCAGCGCCTTGCGTCCTTGCAGGCGCGAGAGGAACAGACCGCAGGATAGAATGGCGAAATAGGTGCCTGTGCCGCCCGTAATGCCTAGTGCTTCCTTGCTATAAATGGCTAGATAGTTGCTGAGCACGCCCCAGCAGAAGCCAAACATGGCAATGTTTATAGCCAGCAGCCATGCGCGTGTCAGGAAGAAGCGGTCGAGCGACAGCTTGTCTTTGTTTTTTATGATCTCCTTTTCCGGCAGTTTCAGTGTGCCTGCAATGACCACGGAAGAGCCGGCCACCGCGAGGGCAATCCAGAAGAGCACCATGTAGCTGCCCACCGCATCGTGCAGCCATATTCCCACCGACGGGGCTATGGCCATGGCAAAATTGTTGCTCAACCCATACAGCCCTATGCCTTCGTTCCTTCGCGAGGCCGGCAGCACGTCAATGGCGCATGTGCTGTTGGCCACCGTCACCGCCCCGAAGGGTGCGCCGTGGAGCGTTCGGCAGATGGCAAACATGAGAATTGTGCCTGCTGCGATGTAGCCTGCAAAGCACACAAAGAAAGCGGTGAGACACACCATGAGCACCTTCTTGCGTGCAAAGCTGTCGACCACATAGCCGCAGAACGGACGCACCAGAAGAGCTGCCACGGTGTAGCCGCTCAGCACAATGCCTATCGTGTCTTTGGTTGCGCCAAACTGCTCGCTGAGATACAGTGGCAGCAGCGGCGTGAGCAGGTAGAAGGCGAAATAGAGCAGAAAGTTGGTGGTCATCACCTTTATGTAATCGGCGTTCCATAGCCGTTCGGATGGCCTTTCTTTGGCTTGTGTCATGTTATCTTGAATTTTTTGTTTCCTTTTGTTGTTTTCCTTTGCAGATGCAAAGTTACAACTTTTAAGTAGGTGCTCAAACAAAAGTACAATAAAAGAACAGGATGTCCGTTATTTATTGAGATGTAATTTTTTTTTAGAACAGAAAAACCATAACGCAATGAACACAGACCGCCAGGGCATATACGATGCCCGACAATTGGGAAAACCTAAATTTGTGGTGCTCGGCATACAGCACCTGTTTGCCATGTTTGGAGCCACCATCCTCGTTCCTCTCATCACCGGCCTCGATGTGAGCGCCACGTTGCTCTTCGCCGGCATAGGCACCCTCATCTTCCACCTCGTCTCAAAAATGAAGGTTCCAGCCTTCCTTGGCTCCAGCTTCGCCTTCTTGGGAGGCTACGCCTCGGTCAAGCAGCTGTGTGTGGCGCAAGGTCTCACCGACGAGATGGCGCTCAACTATGCCTGTCTGGGTGTTGCTGCCGCATCGGTGCTCTATTTTGTCATGGCCTTTCTCCTCAAGATGTTTGGCACCGACAAGGTCATGCGTTTCTTCCCGCCCGTGGTCACGGGCCCCATGGTCATAGCCATTGGTCTCACGCTGTCGGGCTCTGCCATCAGCAACTGTCAGCAAAACTGGCTCCTCGCCATCACAGCCATAGCCATCGTCATCGGCTCTTCCATCTGGGGACGTGGCATCATAAAGATTGTTCCCATCTTGCTTGGCGTGCTCGGCTCCTACGTCTTGGCGGCAGCCATGGGCGAGGTCGACTTCTCAAAGCTTGGTGAGGCAGCATGGATAGGCTTGCCTTTAAACATGGAGCGCACCTCCTTTGCTGTGCTTAAAGACCCCAACTTTGACCTTATCCTCACATCCGTCATTGCCATCTTCCCAATAGCTTTCGCGACCATCATGGAGCATATCGGCGACATGTGCGCCATACAGAGCACCGTGGGCAAAAATTTCATTAAGGACCCTGGCCTGCACCGCACGCTCTGTGGCGACGGTTTGGCAACGCTGCTCGCTTCGGTCTTCGGCGCTCCTGCCAACACCACCTATGGCGAGAACACTGGCGTGCTCAACCTCACCCGCGTGTTTGACCCTGCGGTCATTCGCCTGGCTGCTTGCTTCGCCATCTTGCTCAGCTTCTGTCCAAAGTTTGCGTGTCTTATCGCCCTCATGCCAGCAGCAACCATCGGAGGTGTGAGTCTCATTCTCTACGGCATGATCTCTGCCGTCGGTGTGAGAAACCTTGTCGAGACCTCTGTCGATTTCTCTTCATCGCGCAACGTGTTTGTGGCTGCTCTCATCCTGGTGGTGTCCATCGGCGTGCAGTATGGCACCGACGGTGGCGTGCAGATTGGCCCCGTAACCTTTTCCGGTCTTGCCCTCGCCGCTCTCGTGGGCATATTCCTCAACGCCATCCTTCCCGACCAGCTCGGCATGAAGGTAAAGAGCTTCAACGGCAAGGACAAACCGCATCTGAAGCGATGAGGTAGGGATGTGAATTCATAACTTCTCAATAGAGAGATGATGTAACTTAAAAAATAAGAGATGTTATGCCATCTCTCTATTGAGGTTTGTCATTTAAAATTTTTATGACATCATCAAAATCTTTTATTATTTCTGTAAGTTTAGGATTGCTTTTTTGTACAATAATAGCAGCGTAGTTTTTTATGCCGTCAGCTTCCAATTCTATCGTATTGAAATTTTTGCAAATTCAATTTTTGTTTGCTCTTCCCATTCTCTTTTTTTATTTATAGCTTTACGAAATGCTTCAATCAGTTCTTCACGCGTTTTTCCATTGATTTTTTCCATGTCGTACAATTTATATGTTTGTTAGACAAAAAATTAGCTCCTTAACAATAATTCGTTATTGAATGCAAATTTACGAATAAAACATTACATTTATTCATTATTCTCTAGAATTTTTTGCTTCGCATGTTTTTATATGTTCTTTCATGTGGAGTTATTTTCTTCCTGCCCCTCTCTACAGCAGCTGTGCCTTGATGCCCAATGACAAACCGAAGAGGTCCCAGAAGCCCATGCTTCCGGTGTGGACGAGGTGCATGACGTAGATGTCGTTGGTGCTCAGCTCGTAGAAGAAGCTGAGGCTCTTGATATATTTGCGGCGGTTGTTGGGCACGGCCTTTGTGAAGCGCTCGCCAACAAACACGTTCGGACGCAAGCGGGTGGAGAAAGGATAATAGCCGCTCTCATATTTTGTTGGCTGCTTGGTCCAGAAATCGTGGCCGAACACCGTGTTCAGGTAGATGCCACATTGCAGTGGCTCAATGCTCCATCAGTTGCTTATGAAGATTGACCACGGAATGTAGTTTTGCTTCACCGTCATCGTGATTTTGGCGTTGTGACTGTCATATTTTGGCACAAACCCGAAGAGCAGTTGTGTCTCCAACTGTCGGTGACGGCCATAATCCCAGCCAATGCCCACCGACACCAGACCCATGTTACCGCAAAACTGCATGACGTGCTGCGTCGGTATGAGCGAGTTCCATTGCTTGCGGTAGCGGTGAATGCGCCGGTCGTATCGGCTTATCGTGTTTGTGGTGTCTATCAGCGATGTGTCTATGTCTGTCTCGTCTTGTTGCAAGAAACAGGCTGCTTCAGCCGAGGTCGCGTAGAACCAGGCCGCCATGACGAGCAGCAGCGTGGCGAGCGCGGGTTTAAAAGTCGATAATCTCATAGCTGTAGTTTTCGTGGGTTATGGTGAAAATGTAATAATGTCGCTTCGGGGCGTTGCACACCTCATAGTAGATGGGTCCATCGTCAAAAAACCGGTGTTGCTCCATCTGGTGTCCGTGTCCGTAAAGGCAGAACAATAGTCTTGGATACATCTTGGTGTAAAAGTTGAACGCCTTGGCCACGTTGTTGTTAAACTGTTCCGAGTAGGGTGGTGCGTGCATGCACAGCACCGTTCTGTCGAAGCGTTCGCCGTCTTTTGTTGTTTCTTGCTCCATGAAGTCGAGGTTTGGCACGGGCCGCGAGTAGTCATATTCTATGGCGTTGGTGTTAAGACACACAAACTTGACGCCTCCGGCAATGAAACTGAAGTCGGGGTCGCCAAAGATCACCTCGTAGCTCTGGTTTCCCGTGCCCAGACAGTCGTGGTTGCCGAGCAGCGTCACGAACGGCACGCTGAGACCCTTCAGCAGGTCACGGCTCCACTCAAACTCGCGCGTGCCGCCAAAATCGGTTATGTCGCCTCCGTGTACCACAAAGTCGATGCTGTCCTTTCGTCTGTTTATGTCTCTTATCTCGGCCTTCGTTTCATCGAACCATTGGTGCGTGTCGCTGATGAAGGCAAAGCGAATGGTGTCCTTGCCAAGCGTGGCTTTTTCTATCAGTGCCGCCTGCTTGGCGTTCATGCCTTTCTCGCCTTTCACCCTCACATCGTAAGGATGCACGTCGAACACTTTGTCGCATGCCGAGAGCAGCACGGCCATTAAGGCTGCTGCCACCATTGTGGCTGTGTGTTGTGTTGTTGTCATCTGCTTTTATGGTTTTTATGTTCTTGTTGTGTTGCTTTGCTTATAGCTCTACTGTTGTTTTGCAAGCGCTCTTTTGTAATCTTTGTTACAAATATATCGAAAAAATCGAAATCAAAGAATGTTCTTTTCTTAAAAAAAGCAATCATACGAATTTATGAATATTAATGGTTACAAATGGACCATTTTCGTTAAAAGATCACGGAAAAAACATTGGTCTCAGTTTTGTATATTTATGCATTTTTCGGGCCTTTTTTAGAGCCGTTTTAAAAGAGCCCAACTTACGATTTGAAAGTGCCCATTTGACGTCCTCAAAGAGGCTCTTTGACGAGCTCATTAAGGCCCTTTGACAGCCTCAAAGAGGCTCTTTGACAAAACCACCCTGTTTTTAAGAGTTGTTAACAAAAATAATAAGTTAAACCCCGCTTTATTTTGAAAACAGAAAGCAAAATATGCGTTTTTGCTTACAACCACTGTTTTGGATATTTATACGTTTCGTCTCTTGTTTTTGCATATTTATTCATTTTGTTCGCTTGTTTTGAGCTTTGTTTTCCTTCATAATTTCTCCTCACAAGCTTTAGACAAGAACGCCGCCACGCTCCACTTTGTCGCTTGCCAGAACGTCGCCGAAGGCGGCGACGTTTGCTTGAGAATATGCACTTGCGAAAGTTCCGTAAAAGACATGCGAAGCATGAGTTAAAATTTTGTCAGCATTGTTTAATTTCCCGTCAGCAAAGTTTAAAAATTTTGGCTTTTCATGCAACAATGTCATCTGGCTTTGACAATGTTGACAACCAGAAGGTTATGCTTGTGCGTAAAACCGCTGTGGCACGGGTGTTGCATTATGTTGAGTGAAAGCCGAAGCCAAAAGGGCCGAGGGGAAGAGTGAGAGCTTGGAACCGAAGAGCAAACGAAAAGCCCGGAAGGGAAGAGCGAGAGCTTGGAACCGAAGACCTGAACGGTGGACCTTTCAAAAAACAGACAATTAATTAAAGAAAAACAAATAGAAGTCCCGAGGGAGGCGCAAGCCGAACAGAGGATGAGAAAAATAGAAATTAGGAGGTTTTTATTATGTTGTTAGCTCGTAGAAACAATAATCAGAATTGGTTGAACAATTGGTTTGACGACGATTTCTTTGATACAGCTTTGATGCCCCGCATGAACGCCACAGCTCCCGCTGTAAACGTTAAGGAGACAGCCGAAGACTATACGATGGAAGTGGCTGTGCCTGGTCTTAAGAAAGAGTGGGTACGCGTAAGCATCGACAATGAGGGCAACCTCAAACTGGCTATCGAGAATAAGTTTGAGCACAAGGAAGAGAAGAAAGACGACAAGAACGGTGATGAGAAGCATGTCCACTATCTGCGTCGCGAGTTCTCTTACAGCAATTACGAGCAGACCTATGTTCTGCCCGACGACGTCGACCGCAACAAGATAAGCGCCAAGGTTGCTGACGGTGTGCTCACCGTGGTCATTCCTAAAGAGGTCAAGGAAGAGCAGAAGACCTTGAAGAACATTGAGGTCAAATAATGACAATTGGTTATAAAGCTTATTTGTTATAAGGCTTAAAAAAAATAAAGGCAAACTCAAGAACCGTGAGGTTCAGCGAGTTTGCCTTTTTTTATTTGTTGAAGCTACCAACGCTTGTCATTTATTCCCGTTTTTCAAGATATAGAAGTTAAACTCCAGACCTCCTGTCGGGCGGTTATGTACGCTTATCTTTCCGCCATGCAGGAGCACGGCGTTCTTGACAATTGCCAGTCCGAGTCCCGTTCCGCCCATCTTTCTGCTGCGTCCCTTGTCCACGCGATAGAACCTCTCGAAGATGCGCGGCAGATGCTCGGCAGGCACGCCCACACCGTTGTCGCTGAAAGAGAAGTGCCACTCGTCGCCCACCTCCTCGGCCGTGAGGTTTATCGTCGTTCCGTCGCCGGCATAGGCAATGGCGTTGTCGGTGAGGTTACGGAACACGCTGTAGAGCAAGCTCTGGTTTCCTTTCACCACCAGATGCTCCGGCAGCTGGTTCACGAACGCCATGTGCTTGGCTTCGAGCTGTAGGGCCGTGTCTTTCTCTATGCCCTCCACCATCGTGGCTATGTCGACATCGGCAAAATCTCTTTCCGTCGGTGCATCGTCCAGACGGTTCAGGGTCGAGATGTCGTGCAGCAGCGCCGTGAGCCGTTGGGCTTGGGCGAAGCTGCGTCTCAAGAACTGCTCCTTGGTGTCTTCCTTTATGTTGGGGTTGTCGAGTATGGTCTCCAGATAGCCTTGAATGCTTGCCACCGGTGTCTTCAGCTCGTGTGCGATGTTTTGTGTGAGCTGACGTTTCAGCACGTCTTGCTCCTGGCGTGTGGTCTGCAGACGCTTATATATCTTGACGATCTTCTCTGCAATCTCACCCAACTCGTCGTCGGGGAAGGCGATGAGGTCTTCCGTGTCGAGCGATTCGCCGTGGTCGGCCCGTGTTGCAAACGTGCGCAGCTTCGTGATGTTGTCGCCCAAACGGTTTGTGAAGCGATAGAGAATGATGACGAGCACCAGCATGGCAGAGAGCGCGAACCAGATGTAGTGTTGGTCGGCTTTGAGCGATTCTGACAGGTTGTTGTCATAAGGCAAGGCGCTGCGTATGATCAGGCCGTTGGCGTTGAACCGTGTGGCGGAGTAGAAGAAATAGTCGTTCAGCGTGGTGCTGTTACGCTCCACCGTTGAGCCGGTGCCTGTTGTCACCGCCTTCTTGACCTCAGGCCGTGACAGGTGGTTGGGCAGCTGCGAGTAGTCTTTCAGGCGGCTGTCGTAGATCACCTTTCCTTGTCTGTTGATAAGGGTCACACGCAGCTCGGGCATGGCATGTGTTGCCACATAGCGGTCGAGCTCCTCCTCCGATGGCATTGGGCGCTCTTGCAGCCAGTCTTCCATGCGGGCGTTATAGTCTTGCAGGCGAATGTTGAGCGAGTCGATCTTATATTGTTTCTCGCGGCTTTGCTGAAACACGATGAAGGCGGCTGCAAAGAGCACGAACACGGAGAGCACGCTCAGGTACAGCTTGTTGCCAACGCTTATGGTGAAAGGTTTTATGGGCATATATTAAGTGAAGAGTGAAGAGTGAAGAGTGAAGAATTCTATAGCTTAAACTTTTGAGAAAATGAACATTATTTCATGCGTCAAAATAGTAGCCGAAGCCGAGGCGGGTGACGATACATTTGGCGAACGGTCCGATCTTTTTTCTCAAACGTGTAATGTTCACGTCCACCGTGCGGTTGAGCACCAGCACGTCCTTGGGCCACACGCGGTCGATGAGCTCCTGGCGTGAGAACACGCGGCCACGCTCCTCGAGCAGGAGGTGGAGCAGCTCAAACTCGGTCTTGGTGAACGGCACGTCCGTGCCTTCGATCGTCACGGTCTTCTTGTCGAGGTTCATCTCTATGCCTTGATAGCGCAGCACGTTGGTCTGCGTGGTTGCTGGGTCGGCTGTGCGGCGAATGACGGCTCTCACGCGCACCAGCACCTCACGGATGGAGAACGGCTTCGAGATGTAGTCGTCAGCTCCCAGGCTGAAGCCCGTCAGCGTGTCGTTCTCTGTGTCGCGTGCCGTGAGGAAGATGATGGGTATGGCAGCTGTGGCAGGGTTGTCTTTAAGCTTACGCGCCATGGCGAAGCCCGACATGCCGCCCATCATCACGTCGAGCAGCATGAGGTTGAACGAGCCGATGTCGAGGGTCAGAGCCTCTTCTGCCGATGCGGCTGTTTCGACCTCGTAACCTTCGGTCTCAAGGTTAAACTTCAGAATTTCGAGCAGGTCTTGCTCGTCGTCCACTACCAGAATCTTATATTTCTGTTCCATATCCTTGTCCTTTTTTTGTTCGGTGATGAGTTTTGTTGTTGTCGTGATCAGATGAATCACGATGCAAAGTTACGCCCTTGCCTGTTCACATCTGTTGCAATGATGTTACAATGCGGTTACATCTGCTTGCGTGGCCTTTTCAAATGTCTTGCAAACGGGTTTTGTTTGCCTTTCTCGTGTAGGGTTTTCATTTGCTTCTCTTGTAATAGTGGGCAAAGTTGTTGAACGGTGCCGTCACCACCTCATAGCTGCTTGCCTCATACACGTTGCCGTAGGGGTCGTAGGCGCGTACGGTGAGATGACTGTTGCGGCGTTTCGGTTCATAATAGAAGAGGTGGTTCATGATGAGATAGCCGTTGCTCTTGCTCACGAAGCGGAAGGGCATGGCCTTGCAATATTTGTGGTGGTAGCCCGCGGCAAAGGCGTCTTGCCCCCTGCTGCTTATGCGGAACATGGGGTGCTCAATGCTGTCTTCTATGACCGTGACGTTCCATCTTGAGTCGGCGTTGAACACGTTAGCCACCAGCATGTTGGTGGAGCGTGGCAGGTTCCAGTCGTTGGCATACGACTCGCCGTTGAAGTTGGTGTCGGCGCGGAAGAGCGTCATCTGTCGTCTGGCGGGCCAGAAGGTGCCTTTATAGTAGCAGTCGGTTATGGCAGCTTCGCCGAAGGTGTAGACATAATAGCCGTTGGGTGTGCCGCAGATGTTGATGTTCGACTGCCAGATGTTGCCACAGGCGGCAGCATGACAGTGTTCCATGATGTCGTGGCCCTCGAAAGAGATCTCGTGGTTTATGGCAAAATGGGTGTGTCCGCAGAACAGCTCGTAGCCGCCCTTGAAGCGGCGCAGCAGGGCGAGGAGCTGAGAGAGGCGCGATGACGAGTAGTGGCCCACCTCCGATGCGATGTTCAGCGGATGCGCCTTCTCGTTGGGCGTTGTGCCGAAGGTGAATGGAATGTGGTAGCAGAGCACCACCTTCTTGTGGCGAGGTGTGAAGGCGAGGTCGCGGCGCAGCCATTGCATCTGCCGGTTGGTGAGCTCGCCCGGCGACCAGTAGGCTTTGCTCTTTGTAAACTGCACGTTGTTGAGGCACACATAGTGTTCATCTCCACGGTCGAACGAATAGTCGGTGGGTCCCCAGCTCTGTTCCCATTTCCTGCGGTAGAGGGCGTTGCCGTCCTGGTCGTGGTTGCCTATGACGGAGAACAGGCGCATGCGTGAGCTGCCGAGCGCTGCGCGTATCTGCCGTTCGAGCGTGGCGTTGTAGCCGCCATAATATTGCACGTCATCGCCCATGCTCAGACCGTAGACGGGCATGTCCTTGGGCCATTGCTCTATGGTGTGGCGTATGTCTGTCATCGTCTCGTCGGTGAAGCGTGCCACATCGCTTTTCTCGATGGGGTTGTCGTCGGCGCTTGTGTAGAACGGGTTCATGGCGTTTGTGACCTGCGGGTCGCCAATGACGATCATCTTGTAGGAGCGCTCCTTGCCGTGGGGCAGACGCTTCAGGCGGAAGTCATACTGTTTGCGCTTTCTTGTTATGGGCAGGTAGAAGCAGGCGGTGTAGTCGGAGTCGGAGTGTACAGGCACCTCGCAGTAGTTGGGCACGGTGTAGAACACAAACTTTGCGTTCTTGTCGCGTCTGAAGGCGTAATGTCCGGTCGAGTCGGTGCGCATTATCCTGATGCCGTCGCTCACCACCACTCCCACGGCGGCGCTGCCGTCGCTGAAGGTCAGCGTGCCGCCAATAGAGTCGGGGATATTTCTGAGCGAGTCGAGTCGGCGTGCCTCAAGCCATGCCCCCGCCTTGCCAGTGACCTTTCCCAGCACGCGCTGCATGGCCGCCGGGTCTATGGCTGCCTCGTTGGCGGGCTTCACAGCCTTGTGCTGCGGCATGGCGAGCATGGTTAGCAGCCCGAGGGCAAGGATAACCGACAATATGATGATGTTGTTGCGTTTCATCGTGTAAGGTTTGCTTAATGTTCTGAGTTTCTGTTAGCCATTTGTGTCATCTCATTTCCCAATCGTCAATGGTTCCTGTCTTCGAGGAGAAACTTATGCCTATGCATCGCGTGGGGCGCGGGTCGGCCAGGTAAGGTCGGCCGTAACCTTTGGCTTCTATCTGCTGCAGAGCTTCCTTGGCCGTGCCGTCGAGCTTGAACTCAAATATGTAGATGTGTGTTTTTGTTTCTATTATGCAGTCGGCGCGGCCCTCGCTCTGCTGCTTCTCCGTGAGCACAAGATAAGTGCTGATGATGCGGAACAGTAGGTAGAAGGTATAGTGGAAAAAGCGCTCGCGCTCCGGCTCGTTTTCCTTGCGCCGCATGGTGTAGGGAATGCTTGCAAAAAAGGCCGTAAGCTGTCGCTTCAGCGCGTCCATGTCGTCGGCGGCCAGCGTGCGAACAAGCTGGGCCATCTCCGAGAGCACAGGAACCTTTGGCTGAAGATAGTTGTTGGCTATGGCCGTGGCGAAACCGCGCTTCACCTCGTTGTTGGGCAGGTCAAGCATGAAGGTGCCTGTAAGGGGGTCGTAGGCCTTTATTGTGAGGTAGCCGCTCTGGTAAATCATGGGCAGAGGGCGTTCGGCGTCGGCCTTGTAGTCTATAAAGTCGGCCACGTCATAATACTTGCCTGTAAGATCGTTAAGGTTCTCGTGTGTGTGGTTGAGCAGGCGTATAAGATAAGTAGGTGTGCCCGAAGCAAACCAGAAGTCGCGCAGCTCGCCCTTGCTGAAGGCGTTAAGCACGCTGAACGGGTTGTAGATGTCTGTGAGGCGCTGCCCGAAATGGTAGCCGTCATACTGTTGCCTGAGCTTTTCCCTCATCTCCTGCGGAGACACGCCCTGCTCAGCGGCCATATCGTCCATAACATCATGAAACACCTCCTCCATCTCGTCCTTGGTTATGCCGCACAGGGCCTCGAAGCGCCTGTCCATGCTTATGTCGGCAGGCTGGTTGAAGCCGCTGAACACGCTTACCTGTGAGAATTTCGTCACGCCTGTAAGCAGCACAAACTGAAGGTGTGCGTCGGCTGCCTTGAATGTGGAGTAGAATCCTTTAAGAATGTTGCGGTTATACTCCTCTATCAGAATGTCCTCGCCGTTGGTGCCTTTCGTGCGGTAGCCGGTGTCAAGCACGTCGAGCAACGGCTTGTCATACTCGTCTATGAGCACCACGCTGCGCTTGCCTGTGGTGTTGTGTATGTGCTCAAGCACATGGGCGAAGCGGTCGCCAACGCCTTGGCCGGTTACTGGCACAACGCCATAGTGCTCCTCCCATTCTGACACATAGGCCATGAGCTTGTTGCGGAGAGCCTGTCCGTCGGTAAAGTCGGTGCTGTTGAAATCAATATGGAACACAGGATACGTCTCCCAGTTTTTCTCCAACTTTTCTATGGCAAGGCCTTGGAAAAGTTCCTTTTCCCCTTTGAAATAATACTCGAGCGTAGATACCAACAAACTCTTGCCGAACCGCCGTGGGCGACTCAGAAAATAAATTTTGCCTTCATCTAACAGCTTGTGAATCAGGGCTGTCTTGTCCACATATACATAACCGCCATTTATTATGGACTTAAAATCTTGTATTCCTACTGGATATTTCATACTGTGCTGTTCTGCAAGCTTTTTTTGCAGCTTTTGCAAATATAACCATTTATAATTTAAAGGGCAACTTTTCTCGCAAAAATTGTTGCTGTAAGTAGGTGTTCAAAATTAATCGCATATATGAATCTTATAAAAAAGGTTATATTTAAATTAATTTTGAACACCTACTTATGAAAAATAAATCGTCACAACCTTCCTTTCTTATTTATCCAAAAGTCTTGGATAAAAAACAGGGCCTTGACCGCGCTTGCGGTCAAGGCCTCTGTCTACTATGGCTTGTTCGTTTTTTCGTTTACAGCATCTTTTTCAGCAGATGCTTTTTTCAGCAGATGCTCTTTCTTCTTACAGCGGATACTCGTCAAAGGCGTAGAGCACGGTTGAGAGGTAACGCTCGCCTGTGTCGGGGAGAATGGCTACGATGGTCTTGCCCTCGTTCTCGGGACGCTTTGCCAGCTCGGCAGCAGCAAAGGCGGCAGCACCTGAAGAGATGCCGACGAGCAGACCCTCCTCGCGTGCCAACTCGCGGCCTGTGCGTATGGCATCGTCGTTGTCGATGTCGAGCACCTCGTCAATGACAGATGCGTCGTAGGTCTTGGGCACAAAGCCGGCACCGATGCCCTGGATCTTGTGAGGACCGCTCTTACCGCCGTTCAGCACGGGCGATGTGGCGGGCTCCACAGCCACAACCTTGATGTTGGGGTTATACTCCTTCAAGCGTTTGCCGATGCCCGAGATGGTGCCTCCTGTGCCAACACCAGCCACGATGATGTCGATCTTACCGTCGGTCTGCTCCCAGATCTCACGGCCTGTGGTCTCGTAGTGGCGACGGGGGTTGGCGGCGTTCTCAAACTGTTGAAGGATGACAGAGCCGGGGATAGAATCGCGCAGCTCCTCGGCAGCCTTTATTGCTCCTGGCATGCCGTCCTTGCCCGGTGTGAGTTTCACCGTTGCGCCGTAGGCCTTCACGAGGTTGCGACGCTCCACGCTCATGGTCTCGGGCATGGTGAGGATGAGCTTGTAGCCCTTTACCGCCGACACCAAAGCCAAGCCCACGCCTGTGTTGCCGCTCGTCGGCTCGATGATGGTTGCGCCGGGCTTAAGGATGCCTTTCGCTTCGGCATCCTCAATCATAGCGAGTGCCACGCGGTCTTTCACGCTTCCGCCGGGGTTGAAATATTCCACCTTTGCGATGACAGGCGTTTTAAGCCCCTTAAGTGTAGAAAACTTCCCAAGTTCGAGAAGAGGAGTGTTGCCCACAAGATCAGTGAGCTTCTTTGCTATCTTAGTCATAATATGGTTGTTTTGTTATTGTTAAATTTTGTCGAATGCCTGCTTGAGGTCATCCAGAATGTCGTCGATATGCTCGGTGCCGACGCTCAGACGAATGGTAGAGGGCGTGATGTGCTGCTGTGCCAGCTCCTCAGGAGTCATCTGCGAGTGGGTGGTGGTGTAGGGGTGAATGACGAGGCTCTTCACGTCGGCAACGTTGGCAAGGAGAGAGAAGATCTGAAGCGAGTCGATAAACTTCCATGCTGCCTCCTGGCCTCCTTTTATCTCGAAGGTGAAGATGCTTCCGCCGCCGTTGGGGAAATATTTCTGGTAGAGGGCATGGTCGGGATGTGAGGGCAGAGACGGGTGGTTGACCTTCTCCACCTTCGGGTTGTTGGCCAAGAACTCGACCACCTTCAGGGCGTTAGAGACATGGCGCTCCACACGCAGCGAGAGGGTCTCAAGGCCCTGGAGCAAGATCCAGGCGTTGAGGGGTGAGATGGTGGCGCCTGTGTCGCGAAGGATGACGGCGCGTATGCGGGTCACGAAGGCTGCCTTTCCAGCCACGTCGGCAAACACAGCAC
>OMBL01000702.1_pt1 | contig 13683 bp, 8 predicted proteins | sample 1644871 | NCBI WGS metagenome assembly OMBL01 (sample SAMEA103958115, study PRJEB25191) | human gut metagenome | biome: human-associated habitat [ENVO:00009003]; feature: intestine environment [ENVO:2100002]; material: feces | place: Germany | collected 2013/2015
CCTGCCGCGTCCACAGTGCCGTGCCGACAATCACCGAGACGCACAGCAGCGCCATCAGCAGAAATGTCCACTGCTCCCGGCGCAGATGCAGCGCGCGGAAAAGAGAACGAAAGTGACGGTCAGCCATGAGAAAATCACCTCAACCATGCCGCATGGGGCGTTTTCTCCTATTATGAGCCGGAAAAACCTGTTTTATCCATCCGTGTCAGCTGCGTGCCGGGGTAGTAGTGCGCCAAAATTTCCGAGAAATCCGCACCGCCCGCCGCCATCGCCTGCGCGCCTGCCTGCGACAAGCCGACGCCGTGCCCGTATCCGACGGTGTGGAAAACGATGCGGTCGCCATCCGCCTCCCAAGTGAAGTAGGTGCTTCGCAAGGAGAGCGCTTTGCGGAAATCAGCGCCGCGGACAGTTTGACTGCCGACCAGCAGCGTCGCGACGCGCCCGGAAGCGGTCGTGGATTGCAGACGAATCGCGCTGGGCAGCGTGTCCGCTGTCACGCTGCAGCCGGGAAAAGCGCGCAGAAGCAGATCTGCCGCTTCTTCGCAGGTGAAGGACGTGTCAGCGCGGAATCCGGCGTACCCCTCTTCGCCGGGACTGTCTACGCTGACCAGATACGGCTTGGCGGATGCGAACACGGCGGCGGCATCTTCGGTTTTTCCGCCGGAACAGGCGTGGTACAGCACTTCGATGGGCAAGCCGCCGCTGGTGAGCAGCAAGCCGTCTGTTGCGCGGACCGCGCGGTCAATGCGCGCGCGGAGGACGGCGTACTCGCTGCCCCAGCGGGCTTGCAGCTGCGCATCCGTCTGGTACGCCTGACAGCACGCACTGTCCGTGCAGATATCGCAGTCCGGGTGGCGGACGCACCCGTTTCCGCCGAACGCGCGGCTCTGTGCGACGGCACGCGTACGGGCGGCTACTGCTTGGCATTTGAGCGCTTCCGGCGCGTAATTCGCGGGCATCTCCGCCGCTAATGCGCCGAAAACGTAGTCTTCCAGCGGCAGCAGGCGGATTTCCTCCGCATCGGCGAAGTAGACCCGAAGTGTTAAGCCGCTGTCAAGCGCGGAATCGGTCGGCGCGGCACAGGAAGAAAGCATCAGGATACACACAAGAAACGACAACAGCTGTTTTTGTTTCATGGGCACACAACCTTTTCGCAGAAATTTCGGGAAATGTTCGGATTGCACAAATCGCCGCACGCGGGAAACAGTTTTCGCTCCGACGGCGCAAAACCAGTTTATGCACGGAAAATTTCGTGCATGAGCAGGAATTTATGTCGGCAATGGCGAAATACTTACCGCATCGTCTACGGTCAAAATGAACGCACTTTCCGAAAATCACAAAAAATGCAGGAGAAAATGCTGAATATGACTTGACGAAAATGCATAAAAGTGATTCAATAGTAAGTGAAAAGAGTGAAGAAAGCAAACGCGGCTCTCCGTGATTGCAGGCGGAGGAACGCAAAGCAAGCAAAGGCAGGTGTAACTATGCGCTACAACGGCCCGACCGCCGCGGTGCGGGACCAGTTCCATCAGGGAACGAACCGCAGAGCCTATGAGATGCTCGGTGCGCACCCGGTGACGCAGGACGGACAGGAAATGTGGCATTTCGCTGTCTGGGCGCCGAACGCGCGGGCGGTTTCTCTCATTGGCGAATTCAACCAGTGGGACAGGGGAAAAACGCCCATGCAGAAGGTCTACGACGGTACATGGGAAGTGCGGCTGCCCGCGAAAACCTTCGATGTGAAGAGCGACCCGAAACGCTATGATTATCCCGACGCTGCAAAGAAGCTGACAACCTACAAATATTGCATTCAGGCGCAAGACGGGACGTGGCAGGACAAGGCTGACCCCTATGGGTTCGCCATGCAGATGCGCCCCGACACTGCCAGCCGTATTTACGACCTGAGCGGCTACCGCTGGGGCGACGCGGACTGGATGGAGGCACGCAAGTCCTACGACCCGTACCACAGTCCAGTGAACATCTACGAGATGCACCTTGGCTCGTGGCGGCGGCACAAGGATGGCACGTTCCTGACGTATACGGAGATTGCCGAACAGCTCGTGCCGTACCTCAAAGAAATGGGCTACACGCATGTGGAGTTCATGCCGGTGATGGAGCATCCGCTGGATATGTCGTGGGGCTATCAGGTGTCCGGCTACTATGCGGCGACGGCGCGCTTCGGCGAACCGAAGGAGCTGATGGCGCTCATTGACGCGCTGCATCAGGCGGGCATCGGCGTGCTGCTGGACTGGGTTCCCGCGCATTTCCCGCGTGACGCAATGGGACTGCGCCGCTTCGACGGTACGCCCTGCTATGAGCATCCAGATCCCCGGCGCGGCGATATGCCGCAGTGGGGGACGCACATGTTCGACTATGCGCGCGGCGAGGTCAACTCGTTCATGCTCTCCAACGCCTGCTTCTGGCTGGAATGGTATCACGCCGATGGGCTGCGCGTGGATGCGGTCACGTCCATGCTGATGTACGACTTCTGCCGTGAGCCGGGGCAATGGCTGCCCAACAAGTACGGCGGACACGAGAATCTTGATGCGATTGCCTTCCTGCGCCGGATGAATGAAACCGTCTACCGTGATTTTCCCGGTGTGATGATGGTGGCGGAGGAATCCAGCGCCTATCCGATGGTCACGCGCCCGATTTATCTGGGCGGGCTGGGCTTCGGGTTCAAGTGGAACATGGGCTGGATGAATGATATGCTGGCGTATATCAAGCTCGACCCAGTCTACCGCAAGTATCACCATGATAAGCTGACGTTCTCGCTGATGTACGCCTTCTCGGAGAACTACATCCTGCCGTTTAGCCACGACGAGGTGGTACACGGCAAGCACTCGATGCTGGACAAGCAGCCGGGCGACTTGTGGAAGAAGTTCGCAGGACTTCGCGCGCTGTACGGCTACACGATGGCGCATCCGGGCAAGAAGCTGCTGTTCATGGGCGGCGAGTTTGGGCACTTCATCGAGTGGAAGTATGACGACCAGCTGGACTGGTTCCTGCTGCTGTACGAAAATCATCCGCAGGTGCAGCAGTGCTGCAAGCGCCTGAACGAAATCTACCGCACGACGCCCGCACTCTACCAGATTGATGACAGCTGGGACGGCTTCCAGTGGATTCAGGCGAACGACAGCGATAACTCCATCGTTGCGTTCCTGCGCACGGATAAGCGGGGCAACTCGCTCCTGTGCGTGACGAACTTCACGCCCGTGTTCCATCCGCAGTACCGCATCGGGCTGCCGCAGATGGGTACGCTGACGGAGTGCTTTAACACCGACCGCAAGGAATACGGCGGCTCGAATCAGTACAACAACTGGGCGATTCGCACGGAAGAAGAGCAGCTTCAGGATTTCCAATACAGCTGCGATATCTGCGTGCCGCCGCTTGCGACGGTGTACTTCACCTATCAGCGCGACCCGCTGCCGGAGAAGGCGAAGAAAGCGCGCGTCGTGCCGGAAATCGCGGATGTGCCGCTAAAGAAAGCATCCCAAACGGCAAAGAAACCGCAGCCCCTGCCGGAAAAGTCCGCCGGCAAAGCCAATTCCATTTCCATCGGCTGAATCGGCGCTCGCCGCAATCAGGGGAGGAGCGAAAGCGCTGTTTCACATACATCACCGTGCCACCTGATGCACCGAGGGCGGCGCGAATCCTGCACGGTCGGTGCGCTTCGCAAGAAACAAGGATGAAGGAGCGTGTTCTCATCATGAAAAAGAAGACCTGTGTTGCCATGCTGCTGGCAGGCGGACAGGGCAGCCGTCTGGGTGTCCTGACTAAGAAGGTGGCAAAGCCGGCTGTTCCCTACGGCGGCAAGTACCGCATCATTGACTTCCCGCTGTCCAACTGCACCAACAGCGGCATTGACACCGTGGGCGTGCTGACGCAGTATATGCCGCTGGAACTGAATTCCTACATCGGCTCCGGCGCACCGTGGGATTTGGACTTGTCCACCGGCGGCGTGTTCGTCCTGCCGCCCTATCAGACGGGCAAGACGGGCGACTGGTATCGCGGCACGGCAAACGCCATCTATCAGAATATGGCGTTTATCGAGCAGTATGACCCGGATTACGTCCTGATTCTCTCCGGCGACCATATTTATAAGATGGACTACAACGCCATGCTGCAGTACCACATCCGCAAAGGCGCGGATGCGACGATTGCTGTGCGCCCTGTGCCGTGGGAAGAAGCGAGCCGCTTCGGCATCATGAATACGGACGCGGACGACAACATTGTTGAATTTAAAGAAAAGCCCAAGCAGCCCAAGTCCAACAAGGCGTCCATGGGCATTTACATCTTCTCGTGGGCGAAGCTCCGCGCGTACCTGACCGCGGACGAGGCAGACAAGACATCCGCCAATGACTTCGGCAAGAACATCATCCCCGCGATGCTGAACGACAAGCAGGTCATGGTGGCATACAACTTCGAGGGCTACTGGAAGGACGTCGGCACGATTGAGTCCCTGTGGGAAGCGAACATGGACTTGCTCAGCGTGCCCATGCCGATTGACCTGCATGACAAGAAGTGGCGCATCTATGCCAAGAATCCGGGCCTTGCGCCGCACTACATCGCCAAGGGCGCTGTCGTGAGCGATTCGCTGGTTACGGAAGGCTCGGAAGTCTACGGCTCTGTGCAGCACTCCGTGATTTTCGCAGGCGTGACTATTGAAGAGGGTGCAAGCGTCATTGACTCGGTTGTCATGCCCTATGCGGTCATCAAGCGCGGTGCGGTTGTCCGTCGGGCGATTGTGGCGGAGAACGCCGTGATTGGTGCGGGCTGCATGGTCGGCGAAGAGACGGGCAATATCGCCGTCGTCGGTCAGGGTGTCACCCTTCCCGCCGGTGTCAGCGTGACCGCGGGTCAGCAGGTGGACGAAAACACCAAATTCTGATAATCACAGCAGCGGAAAGGATGTAAGAAAATGAAAAACGTAATGGGTGTTATCTACACCGGCGAAAATGACGCCAATCTGCGCGAGCTGACCCTGACCCGCGCCATCGCGGCGCTGCCTGTGGGCGGTCGCTACCGCGTCATTGACTTCCTGCTGTCCTCGATGGTCAACGGCGGCATCAAGAACGTCGGCGTCATCATGCAGAAGAATTATCACTCCCTGATGGATCACATCGGCTCCGGCAAGGAGTGGGATCTGCACGGGAAGAATGACGGCCTCAAGGTGCTGCCGCCGTTCCTGACGCGCGAGAATGTTGGCGTGTACTCTGGTATGCTGGATGCGCTGCGCTCCAACACCAACTATCTCTCCCGCTCCAAGCAGGAATATCTGGTGCTGAGCAACTCCAACATCATCTACAACGCGAATATCGCGGAGTTTGTGGCGTATCATCAGAACAGCGGCGCGGACATCACCATCATGTACACCGCTGATCCGAACATGCAGCGCGATGAACTGGGCTGCTATCTGGCGGTGGATGAAAGCGGCATGGTGACGGACATGGAAGTTGATCCGACGCATCCGAACCTGCCGCTGACGAGCATGGAGGTCGTCGTGATGAAGCGTGAGCTGCTGCGCACGCTGGTGGACAAGGGCGTGGCGCACGGCTATCATGACTTCAACCGTGATGTGCTGCTCCGTCTGGTGACGGAAGGCACGGCGCGCGTGAATGCGTGGGCGTACACTGGTCTGTGCTGGCGCATGGACTCCGTGCAGAGCTACTTCAAGTTCAATATGGATATGCTGGATACCCAGATTCGCCATCGTCTGTTCACGGCGGAGCTGCCTGTGTACACCAAGGTTCGCGACGAGATGCCCGCCCGCTATGGCGACAATGTGACCGTCGTCAACTCGCTGGTGGCGGATGGATGCATTATCGAAGGCACGGTGGAGAACTCTGTGCTGGCGCGCGGCGTGCGCATTGCCCCCGGTGCGCATGTGAAGAACTGCATCATCATGCAGGATGGCCAGGTGCACAACGACGCTTCCATCGAAAACTGCATTCTGGACAAGCAAACGGTCATCAAGCGCAGCGCGCGGCTCATCGGCCCGGCGGCATACCCGATTGTTATCGCGAAGAATGTTGTCATTTAATCCACGAATCGCCTAAATCGAATTGACGCGGTTCGGATTTGCAAACCGCGCCAATATGTGCTATACTATTGGTGCGGTTTGTTATTTCCCGTAATTTTTTCCCTTGCCCCCGGCAGGAAATATTTCTGATGGAGGATAGAAACGATGAAGATTCTCTTTACGGCGAGCGAGTGCGTCCCGTTTATCAAGACCGGCGGTCTGGCGGATGTTGTCGGCGCGCTGGCGCCTGTTCTGGCGAAGCAGGGTCACGACGTGCGCGTGATGCTGCCCCTGTATGCGGCGGTGCCGAAGCAGTATGTTGACCAGATGACCCATGTGACCGACTTTGAGGTCGCGCTGGGCTGGCGCCGTCAGTACTGCGGCATTGAACTGCTGGAAAAGGACGGCGTGAAGTTCTACTTTGTGGACAACAAGTTCTATTTTGGCCGTCCGTATATCTACGGCATGGGCGGCGACGAGTACGAACGCTTTGGTTTCTTCTGCCGCGCGGCGCTGAACGCCCTGCCGCTGCTGGACTTCCAGCCCGACGTGATTCATGCGCATGACTGGCAGTCCGGCATGGTGCCCGCACTGCTGAAAATTCAGTATGCCCACCTGCCGTTCTTCGCAAACATCAAAACCATGTTCACCATCCACAACCTGCAGTATCAGGGCGTGTTTGGCATCCGCGAAGTGCAGGACGTGCTGGGTCTGGGCGACAGCCTGTGGACGGACGACAAGCTGGAGTGCTACGGCTGCGCGAACTTCATGAAGGCTGCGCTGGTGTATTCCGACATCATCACCACCGTCAGCCCGTCCTATGCCGAGGAAATTCAGACGGCATACTACGGCGAGCGGCTGGATGGTCTGCTCCGCGCGCGCAAGCGTGAAGTGTTCGGCGTGCTCAATGGCATCGACATGGCGGACTACAATCCCGCGACGGACGCGCGCATTCCGGCGGAATATACCGCGGATGACCTGTCCGGCAAGGCAAAGTGCAAGGCAGAATTGCAGGAGAAGCTCGGTCTGACTGTTGACTCGAATGTGCCGATTATCGGCATGGTGGGCCGCCTGAGCAGCCAGAAGGGGCTTGATCTTGTGGACTACATCATCGGCGACCTGATGAGCGAGAACGTGCAGCTGGTTGTGCTGGGCATGGGCGAGAGCCGCTATGTCAACCTGTTCTCGTGGGCAGAGGGCGAGTTCAAGGGCAAGGTCGCGGCGCGGTTTGCGATGGACCACGCGCTGGCGCATCAAATCTACGCGGGCTGCGACATGTTCCTTATGCCCAGCCAGTTCGAGCCGTGCGGCTTGAGCCAGCTGATTGCCCTGCGCTACGGCACAGTGCCGATTGTCCGCGAGACGGGCGGTCTGCGCGACACGGTGCTGTCCTACAACGAGTACACCGGCGACGGCAATGGCTTCACGTTCTTCAACTACAACGCCAATGACATGCTCAATGTCATCAACCGCGCCATCGATTACTACGAGAACCACAAGGATGTGTGGCACACGCTCCAGCAGCGCGGCATGACTGGCGATTACAGCTGGACGAACTCCTCCAAGAAATATATGGAACTGTACGAAGGCTTGGTGAGCGGGCGTTTCGACCATGACTCCGCATCGAATCAGGAGAAGGCATCTTCTGACGACGACGCGGAGGCAAACCCAGTGGTCGTCCCGTATCCGTATGAGAAGGAAGAACCTGAAGCGCCCGTGAAGCCCAAGCGCGTCCGCCGCACGAAGGAGCAGATTGCGGCCGACAAGGCGGCGAAGGAAGCGGAGAAGGCAGCCAAGGAAGCCGCGAAAGCCGCCGAAGCGCCTGTAAAGCCTGCCCGCAAGCGCCGCACAAAGGCGGAGATTGAAGCGGAGAAGGCGGCAAAAGCTGCTGCGGCGGAAGTGACCGCGGAAGCTCCCGTGAAGCCCGCCCGCAAGCGCCGCACGAAGGCGGAAATCGAGGCGGACAAGGCGGCGAAGGAAGCGGCAAAGGCAGACAAACCTGCCCGCAAGCCGCGCGCGAAGAAAACGGAAACGCAGGAATAATCCGCATCATCCGACAGGCGTTCTGACCTGAACCCAACAGGTCGGAGCGCCTGCCTTTTTGTGCGTGACGGAAATTTCCAGCGCGGTTTGTTACAATCTGCATGACACGCCGGGCACTTTCTGCTACAATGGAGGAGAAGTACCACCACAAGGAGGATTTTCCCGTGCAATTTCGATACCAGCGGGCGCTGTGCCTGCTTCTGATGCTTTTCCTGATTTTGTCGACTGTACCCGGAACGTCCGGCTTACCCGCTGCGCTCGCCGAGGATACAGCGGATGTTGCCGTGCACTCCGCGCCGCTGGAGCGGAGCGCTGCCACACGCAACGGCATGGTGCGTGTGCGCCTGCTGTCCATTGGCAGCAATCCCGCGTCGCTCACGGTGACGGCAGTCGGCGCAATGGCGGTCAGCGGCGGGCAGACGATGGCGCTGTCTGGCGGCGAGCAGATCAGCATCAGCCACAGCAGCGCGACGGGCGAAATCCGCCTGACGCGGGGCAGCGAGACGGTCAGCATGGGGCGGGAGATGGCGCTCAGGCGGCGGCAGACGGACGGCGGATTCCGCATTGCACAGGCAAGAAGACCGCAGAATGTCTACCCCGGTGACCTGCACCTTGTGTCGAAGCTGGAAAGCGGGGCGTATCGGCTCTATGTCGTGGCGAATGTGTACATCGAATCGTACCTCTATGGCGTCGTGCCGTATGAAATGGGGTCATCATCGGCGCTGGAAGCATTGAAAGCACAGGCAGTCGCGGCGCGGACGTACACCCTGCGCGCAATGAATGCGAACGCATCGAAGGTCTACGATGTTGTGGACACGACCGCCGACCAAGTGTACAACGGCAGTCCAGCGGAGCGCGACCGGGCGGCGGAGGCGGTGGACGCAACGCGCGGCATTGTCGCCATGAACGACGGCAAGCTGACCGGGACGTACTACACCGCGTCCAACGGCGGACAGACCGAATCCGCCCGCAACGCGTGGGGCTCATCCGGCGTGAATTACCTGACGGTTAAGGACGACCCGTTCGACCGCATGAACCCGTACAGCAGCACACGCAAGATGACGATTTACGCTGCATTTTCCCACGCGAGCCAGAATCAGACCCTGACGCGCCTATTGCAGGCGAAAGCGCCGAATGCGACGATTCTGCGCATCGAGGCCGTTACGCCGCACACGCCGAAGTATGCCGCACCCAGCCGCTTATATACGAAGCTGGATTTTGACGTGACGGCGCTTGTGGATGGCGAAACGCGCCGCCTGACGCTGACGTTCGACATTTTCAGCGAGCTGGAAAGCGCCCTCAATCTGTCCATTAACACGACGAAAAACGAACTCTGGTCGGTCAAGGCAGATGGGGAGACGTTTGTGCTGACCGTCAGGCGCTACGGACACGGCATCGGCATGAGCCAGCGTGGGGCGCAGCAGATGGCGAACCTGGGCTATACCTACGACCAGATTCTCGGATTCTACTACGAGAACTGCGTGCGGATGCAGTACACCTTCACGCACACGATTCTGCCGCCCGTGGGCGACGCGCCCGTGACGGCGACTGAAGCCCCCGCGACGATTTCGCCCGCCGCGCCTAATCAGGCCATGGTGACGCTGGTGAATGTGGAGGATGTCCTGAACGTGCGCCTGACCGCCTCGGACAACGGCACACTGCTGACGACGCTGCCCGCCGGAACAGCCGTGACTGTACTGGCGAAGGGCGATAATTGGACGCTCATCCGCTTCGGGCGGATTGTCGGCTACGTCCGCACGGAAAACCTGACGTTCACCGGCACGCCGCCGACGCAGAGCGACGAAAACCCGACACCCATCACCCGCTGGGCGACCGTGACAGGCACGAATTCACTGAATCTGCGCGCGTCCGGCAGCTACGATGCGGCGGTGCAGTCCACCATCCCCGGCGGCGCGGTGCTGTGCGTGTTCGCGGTGGAGAACGGCTGGGCGAGCATACAGTATGGCGCGAAAACAGGCTACTGCGCGGCGGGGTATCTCACGTTCAGCGATACTTATCCGGGCAAAACGAGCCAGACCGGGCGTTCTGCGATGGTCAGGACGGCGACAGCGCTTCGGGCGACCCCGTCCACTGCTGCGGTGGTGCTGATGAACCTGCCGCAGGGCGTTCAAATTGCCGTGCAGAGCAGCGACGGTAGCTGGTGCCGCGTGACGGCGGGCGGCATTGACGGCTATGTGCTGGCAAGCAGCCTTGATTTCAGCGCCGTCGGCATCGAATTGACGCCTGTGCCGACGACAAGCGGCGAACAGACCGCGATTGTCAATTCCACCGCCTCGACGCTCAACCTCCGGCAGGGTGCGGGCACAGAATACCCCGTGCTGGCGGAAATCCCGAAGGGAACGAGCATCATCGTCACGGCATACGGCGAAACGTGGTGTGCCGTTCGCTGGGGCAGCCTGACCGGGTACGTCATGACGCAGTACCTGCGCTTTGATGTGCCGACGGCGACGCCCACACCGAGTGGGACGCCCACACCGAGTGGGACGCCCACACCGGGCGCAACGCCCGAACTGACGGCATCCCCCGAACCAAGCGAAGCGCCAACGCCTGTCCCAGCTGCGTCCGAACCGCCTGCGAAGGTGGAGGATGACGTGTCAGCTGGCAGCTACGTTGCGTGGGTGAGTGCGGACAATGCGCCGCTTCGTCAGGCGATGGCTGCGGATGCGGCAGTGCTGGCGACAATCCCGCGCGGAACGCAGGTGACGGTGCTTGCGCAGGACGGCGGCTGGTGCTATGCCACGGTCGGGCAGATGACGGGCTATTTCACGGCGGATGCGCTCTCCTGCGAGCAGCCGGACGCGCCGCTGGGGCAGAAATACGTCAGCACAAAGTCGGATTCGCTGGCGATGCGGCAGTCGCCCAATACGGGCGCGGCGATTGTGCAATGGCTTCCGCGCGGCGCACTGGTGACATTCATTTCGCAGGAAAACGGCTGGAGTTACATCCGCTACGGCGGCAAAGAGGGCTACTGCGCGTCGCAGTATTTGAGCGACAGCGCGCCCGGTGCGGTCGTCATCAGCGATACGCCGATTCTGGACGTGACGCTGGAAAAAGTGACTGGGTGGACGGCGAGCATCCACCAAGCAGAAACACTCTACCAGTGGTGCAGCGCCGATGCGCCCGAAACGGCGAAAGTCGAAGCGGATTTGGTGCTGACCGTGCTGGAAAAGGGCGAAATCTGGTGCCGTGTGCGGACAGAAGAAGGGGAGGAAGGCTATTGTCTGACAAGCCGATTGACGCTGATTGCGCCGGAAAACTGACCATCCTGCCCGGCGAACGGGTGGACGAATTGCAGCAGGCGGGGCTGCGCATCCTGCAAAAGGAACAGGGTTTCCGCTTCGGCATGGATGCCGTGCTGCTGTCGAGCTTCGTGCGGGCGGAAAGCCGCGACCGCTGTGCTGATTTTGGCACGGGGACGGGTATCCTGCCGCTGCTGCTGGCAGGCATGGGGCGCGCGAAAAGCGTCGATGCGTTTGAAATTCAGCCGGATATGGCGAATATGGCGCGGCGGAGCGTGCTGCTCAACGGGCTGGAACATATCATCCGCATCCACGCTCTGCCGGTGGAGAGTGCCGACGAGGTGCTTGCGCCCGGAAGCATCGACGTCATTGTCTGCAATCCGCCGTATGGGCATCATGGCACGACACTGCCGAATCCGGCGCAGACGCTGTCCTTGGCGCGCCATCAGCAGAAAAGCGGGCTGACGGCGTGGTTCAAGATGGCGTATCATCTGCTGCGCGGCAAGGGGCGGATGGCGGTCATCTATCCGGCGGCGCGGATGCTGGAAGTGATGAAGGACATGGAGAAAGCCGGACTTGCGCCGAAGCGGTTTCAGCTGATTTACCCCTCGGCGCAGAAGGCGGCGAATCTGGTGATGATCGAGGCGCTCAAGGATGCGCGCCCGATGCTGCACCCCGAACCGCCGCTGATGATTTACGAGCCGGACGGCACACTGACCGCGCCGCTGCGGAAGATTTACGCCATGGAGCGTGCATCAGGGGTTCATGCGGGCGACGGCGAAATTCAGCACGCCCGCGAACGTCACCCACAGCAGGTACGGCACGAGCAGCCATCCGGCAAGGGGCTTCTGCTGCCCGAACTGCACCGCCATGATGAAAATCAGGCAGAGCAGGAGAATTAGCCAAAAGAAGGAAAGCCCAAGCGCCTTCAGGATAAAGAACAGCACGGGCCACATCAGGTTGACGGCTAACTGGGCGATATACAGCCCCAGCAGCAGGAAACGGTCGCGCCCTTGTGCGCGCAGGACGAGCCACATGCAGTACGCCATCAACGCATAGAGGATACTCCAAACGATGGGGAAGAGACAGCCCGGCGGCGCAAAGCTGGGTTTGTTCAGAGCGTGGAAGAAGTCCATGCCGTCGCGGGTGAGGTAGCCGACGAGCGCCCCTGCGCCAAGCGTGGCGGCTTCCAGCGCGACGAGTGAGCGCCAAGTGGCCTTTTTGCCTTGCTGCGTCAAAGTTATCGCCTCCTATGACACGGATAGCCTATGTCATCAGGCAGCGCGGCATACAGGAAAGAAGCGGAGGAAACACAGATTATGGGAAGCGTTTTGGTCATCGGCGGCGGCGCAGCGGGATTGGCGGCGGCGATTGCAGCGGCGGAATGCGGCGATACGGTCACGGTAGCGGAAAAAATGGATCGCGTTGGCAAAAAAATCCTCGCGACGGGCAACGGCCGCTGCAACCTGATGAACACGGGTGCGCCGCGCTATCCGGGAAATGCGGCGTTCGCGGCGGATGTGCTGTCTCACTGCGGCGCAGAAGAACAGAAAGCCTTCTGGGAGCATCTTGGACTGCGGCTTCGGCAGGAAGAGGCGGGGCGCGTGTACCCCGTCAGTTCGCAGGCATCAAGCGTGCTGGATGCGCTCCGCCTGCAATTGACCGCCCTACATGTGCGGGTGGTGACGGGCGTATCCATCACAGCGCTGCACCGCGAAAATGATGGCTGGACGGCGCTCTCGGCGGACGGGCAGAAATTTCGGGCGAACCGCGTTATCATCAGCGGCGGCGGATGCGCCCAGCCCAAGCTCGGCAGCGACGGCAGCGCCCTGCGTCTGCTGACGAATCTCGGCTGCCCCGCGACGCCCTTCGCGCCCGCGCTGACGCAAATCATCACAGATAGCACGCCAATCAAGGGGCTGAGCGGTATCCGCGTCAAGGCACAGGTGGCGGTTATCGACCGGAAAAGCGTCCTGCATGAGGAGGATGGCGAGCTGCTGTTCGCGGATTACGGGGTCAGCGGCGTGTGCGTGATGCAGTGCGCACGGTATGCAAAGGACGGGCGGGTGCTTCGCGTGTCGCTGGTGAAGGGCATGGGCTTTGCGGATGCGGGCGATTTCCGCCGGGAACTGCACCACCGCCGGAAAAACTGGGCGCAGCGCCCGATGGCGGAGCTGCTGACCGGGCTGTGCGTGCCGCGACTGTCGGCGGCGCTGATGCGGCAGGCGGATTGGCGCGTAACCGAAAGCAGCCTGTGCGGGCAGATGACAGCGGACATGGCGGAGCGCCTGACGAAAACGGCGGATGCGTGGCTGCTGCCGATTCGCGGCGTGAAGGGCTTCGAGAGCGCACAGGTGG
>OMBL01000719.1_pt1 | contig 13384 bp, 9 predicted proteins | sample 1644871 | NCBI WGS metagenome assembly OMBL01 (sample SAMEA103958115, study PRJEB25191) | human gut metagenome | biome: human-associated habitat [ENVO:00009003]; feature: intestine environment [ENVO:2100002]; material: feces | place: Germany | collected 2013/2015
GCCCGGCAGGAGGAGCAGCGCAAGGAGGAGCGCCGCCGCTCGAACATCTTCTGGCTCCTCTTTTCGGGCAATATTCTGGTTCGGAAAGGAGCCTCGGAATACTATCGTTACATGATTTGCATCGCCGCGATGTTTTTCGTCAGCATCTTCGTAATGTTCACGGCGCTGCACCTCGACATGAAATACTCGCGGCTTTACCGCGAGGTCCAGATGCTGCGCGAGCGCTCGACGCGCCTTCAGGAGCAGCGTTTCCGCCATACGACCCACTCGGCCATCCTCGAAGAGCTGCGCCGACGGGGCATCGACTTGTACGACCCGGTCGTTCCGGGTGAAATTCTCGACGACTGATGAGCAAGATGAAACCGGAAAAATCGCGCATCAAAAGCGACATCCTGCTGCGGGTGAGGTTGCTCTACATCCTCTTCATCCTGGCGGGACTGCTCATCTTCGCACGTCTGGTATGGGTGCAGCTCTTCAGCTCGGAGGTCGCCTACAATGCCGAACGGCTCGCCGGACGCATCTTCACCGAACAGATCATCCCGGCCCAGCGGGGCAACATCCTCACGCGGGACGGAGATCCGCTGGCCACCTCGATCTTCCGCTACCGCGTCGAATTCGATTTCGGCAGCCCGGGGCTCGACTCCGTGCGTACGTTCCACGAACAGAGCGACTCGCTGTCCAAACTACTTGCCGCCTATTTCGGCGACAGATCCGCAGCCGAATACCGTCGCATGTTCCGCACGCAGCATGCCAAACACTACCAGGTAAAATACCGCAAGGACACCCTCGTTCCCCGCTCCGAAGGACGCATCGCCCGCTGGATCGACCGGATTTTGGACCGGGAATTCGTGCCGAAAAAACTCTACGATACCCTGCGCGACCACACTCCCGTCCAAATCTTTCCCCGCGACATCGACTACACCGAATGGGAAACCCTGCGCAAATACCCGCTCCTGAACTGGAACATGGGCATGGTTTACAACCTGCGTGAAAGCGACGAACGCATCTATCCGCAGGGCGAACTGGGGCGCCGCACGATCGGACTGACCGGCGACCGAGGCAACTACGGCATCGAGGCCGTCTATCGCGAAGAGTTGGCCGGCCGCGACGGTCGGGCCACGCGCCAACGCATCGCCCGGGGTTTTTACGGCCGCGTCGTGGACGGCGACAACATCGACCCGATCGATGGACTGGACGTGGTCACGACGCTCGATCTCGATGTGCAGGACGTGGCGAACCGTTACCTGCGCGAACAGCTCGAAGCCCAGAACGCCATCTGGGGCACCACGATCGTGATGGAGGTCCGCACGGGCGAAATCCTCGCCCTCGTGAATCTGGGGCGCACCCCCGGCGGCGGATACGCCGAGCGGGAGAACTACGCCATCGGGCGTAACACGGAGCCGGGCTCGACCTTCAAGCTGGCTTCGATGCTGCTGTTGCTGGACGACGCGGATATGCCGCTGGACCAGACCTACGACACGGGCAACGGACGTGTGGTGAAGGTCGGCGGCATCCGGGTGCAGGATTCGCACGCCGGATTCAACGACATGGATTTCCGCACGGCGGTCGCCCAGTCGTCGAACGTCTATTTCGCCAAGGCGATCTGGGAGCGTTATGCCGACAACAAGGAGCGTTACAGCGACTTCATGAAAAAGCTGCACCTCGACCAAACCGTCGGACTGGAGGCTTTCGGCGAGAAAAAACCGCTCTTTCAGGATTGGAAGGAGGTGCCCGACCCCAACAGTATGCTCGTACGCCGCTCGTTCGGCTATCGTATCAAACTCTCCCCGATCCAGGTCATCACCCTCTACAACGCCATTGCCAACGACGGCAAGATGATCTCGCCGATTCTGGTCCGGGAGCTGCGTCGGGACGGGGACGTGGTCAAGCACTTCAAAACCCAGACTCTCGTGGATAAAGTCTGCTCCGAACGTACGCTGCGTGAGGTCCGCAAACTTCTCGAAAGCGTCGGCACGGAAGGTACGGGTGCTGGATTTTTCCGCGACACGACCCTCTACACCGTAGCGGCCAAGACCGGTACGGCCCAATACGCCGACGACAAGATCGGCTACCGCGACGGCTACTACATCGGCAGCATGGTCGCCTACTTCCCGGCTCACAACCCCCGCTACACGGTGCTCACGACGATCCACACCAAACGGCAGGCCGGCAAATCCTATTACGGCGGCCCGCTCTCGGGTCCGGTGGTCAAGAAGGTCGTCACCTACCTCTACAACCGGGAGCACGACTGGGATCTCTCGCCGGAAAATTCAGGGGAAAAACACTATCCCCGGCGAATCAAAGGCGGCGACATCGCCCAAATCCGCCGCATCGCCGACAAATTCTCGCCCCGCACCTCGTTCGAAGACCGCAAAGGCTGGGGAACGGTACGGATCGACTCCCTCTCGAACGTCACGATCTCGACGCTCGCACAGGACGACCAAACGATGCCCAACGTCGTAGGCATGGGACTCAAAGACGCCCTGTTCCTGCTCGAAAGCCGGGGCCTCAGAGTTTCCTTCTCGGGACGAGGCTCCGTCCGATACCAAAGCATCGCTCCCGGCACGCGGATCTCGCGCGGGGGAGCCGTAACCATAACACTCAAATAAAGAGATGAAACAAATTCAAGAATTAATCAAGGCGACACAGGTGCTCCGCGTGGAAGGCAACTCCGATACACGTGTGAGCAGACTGGCGTATGACTCCCGCCGCATCGCTCCCGGGGACTGCTTCTTCGCCGTGAGCGGCACCCAAAGCGACGGGCACGCCTATATCGATGCGGCCGTCGCCGCCGGAGCGGTCGCCGTTGTCTGCCAGCGGCTGCCCGAACACCTCGCCCCGTCGGTCTGCTACGTCGTCGTAGCGGATACCAACGCCGCGATGGCCGACATGGCCGCCGCATTCTACGGCGACCCGAGCCGTCAGCTCAAACTGGTCGGCATCACGGGCACCAACGGCAAAACCACCACCGTCACCCTGCTCTACGACCTCTTCCGGGGCTTGGGCTACAAGGTCGGTCTGATCTCGACGGTCGTTTACCGCATCGACACCGAACGCATCGAATCGACCCACACCACGCCCGACGCCATCCGGCTGAACGAGATGATGGCCCGCATGGTCGAAGCCGGGTGCGAATACTGCTTCATGGAGGTTTCCTCGCACGCCATCGTGCAGGAACGCATCCGGGGACTGCATTTCACGGGCGGCATCTTCTCGAACATCACCCACGACCATCTGGACTACCACAAGACTTTCGCCGAATATATCCGGGCAAAAAAACTCTTCTTCGACAATCTCCCGAAAGAGGCTTTCGCACTGATAAACATCGACGATCGCAACGGCCGGGTCATGGTGCAGAACACGCGGGCGACCGTCAAGACCCTCTCGCTGCAATCGATGGCCGACTTCCGATGCAAGATCCTCGAAACACACCCCGACGGTATGGAACTGCGCATCGACGGACGTGAAGTATGGGTCCATTTCCTCGGCCGCTTCAATGCTTACAACCTGCTCTGCGTCTATGCTGCGGCCCTGCTGCTGGGCGCCGACCGCGAAGAGGTGCTCCAAATCATGAGCACGCTGCATCCCGTAAGCGGACGTTTCGAGTTCGTGCGAGCCGCCGACGGCACTACGGCGATCGTCGATTACGCCCATACGCCCGACGCTCTGGAAAAAGTGCTCCAGACCGTCGAGGAGATCCGCCGCCCGGGACAACAGCTCTTCGTGCTGTGCGGCTGCGGCGGCGACCGGGACAAGACCAAACGCCCCGAAATGGCGCAGATCGCCGTAAAATACGCGACCACCGCAATCCTCACTTCGGACAACCCCCGCCACGAAGATCCCGACGCGATCCTCGACGACATGGTCGCAGGACTCGCCCCGGGTGACCGCTACCTGCGGATCGCCGACCGCGCCGAAGCCATTCGCACGGCCGCGATGCTCGCCAAGCCGGGCGACATCCTCCTGCTGGCCGGCAAGGGACACGAAACGTATCAGATCGTCGGCGACGTAAAAAACCATTTCGACGACAAGGAGGAGGCTCTCCGTGCCTTCGCCCTCTACGCTAAAAATTAACCTGCGACATGCTCTATCATCTTTTCAAATATTTCGACAACGTTCACAACCTGCCCGGCGCAGGTATGTTCCAGTACATTTCGTTCCGCGCGGCGGCAGCCATCATCATCGCCCTGCTGATCGTCATCGTCTTCGGACGCAACATCATCAACTTCCTGCGCCGCAAACAGATCGGTGAGGAGATCCGCGATCTGGGGCTCGAAGGACAACTCCAGAAGAAAGGCACGCCCACGATGGGCGGCGTAATCATCCTGCTGGCCATTCTCATCCCCGTACTGCTTTTCGGACAGCTCGACAACGTCTATATCCAACTGATGCTGGTTTCGACGATCTGGCTGGGGCTGATCGGCTTTCTGGACGACTACATCAAAGTCTTCCGCCACCACAAAGAGGGGCTCAAAGGGCGTTTCAAGATCGTGGGACAGGTCGGCCTGGGCATTATCGTAGGTACGACCATGTGCTTCTCGCCCGACATCGTCGTCCGGGAAAAGACGACCGAACCGGTCGAAACGATCTACCTCGACGAACACGGCCGAACCATCGCCGACCACATCCAGCGGCGCATCGTCAGCTCCGAGAGCCGTCAGACGACCCAGACCACGATTCCCTTCGTCAAGGACAACGAATTCGATTACAGCTGGCTCACGGGCGGCAACCGCACCCTCACTTGGATTCTCTACGTCGTCGTGGCGATCCTGGTGGTCACGGCCGTTTCGAACGGCGCCAACCTCACGGACGGACTCGACGGCCTGGTGACGGGCGTATCGGCCCCGATCGTACTGGTGCTGGGCATCCTGGCCTATCTCTCCGGACACATCGTCTATGCCGACTACCTGAACATCATGTACATTCCGGGCAGCGGCGAACTGGTCGTCTTCGCGGCAGCGCTGGCCGGTGCGCTGGTCGGTTTCCTCTGGTACAACAGCTTCCCGGCACAGATCTTCATGGGCGACACCGGCTCGCTCTCCATCGGCGGCATCATCGCCGTCTTCGCTCTCTGCATCCGCAAGGAGCTGCTGCTGCCCCTTCTCTGCGGCATCTTCCTGGTCGAGAGCCTCTCGGTCATGCTTCAGGTGAGCTACTTCAAATACACCAAACGCAAATACGGCGAAGGACGCCGCATTCTGCTCATGTCCCCCCTGCATCATCACTACCAGAAACAAGGCTTCTTCGAAACCAAGATCGTCACCCGTTTCTGGATCGTGTCGCTGCTGCTGGCGGCCATTACCCTGGTAACGCTTAAAATCCGATAACCCCATGAAAAAGATAGTTGTCCTGGGCGGCGGCATCAGCGGCTACGGCTCCGCGATCCTCGCCAAGAAGAAAGGATTCGACGTTTTCCTCTCCGACAAGGGGCGGATCGCCGACCGCTACAAAGCCAAACTGGACCAGTGGCAGGTCCCCTACGAGGAAGGGCGCCACTCCGAAGAGCGGATTCTCGCGGCGGACGAGGTCGTCAAGTCGCCCGGCATTCCGGACAAGGCGCCGATGATCGTCAAACTCCGCGAAGCGGGCATTCCGGTCATCTCCGAAATGGAGTTCGCGGGCCGCTACCTGGGTAAGGCCCGGACGATCTGCGTCACCGGCTCGAACGGCAAGACGACTACTACGTCGCTCATCTACAAGATCCTGCGCGACGCCGGCTACAACGTAGCCCTCGGCGGCAACATCGGCGAGAGTTTCGCCTACTCGGTCGCTACCGGCGATTACGACTGGTACGTACTGGAGTTGAGCTCGTTCCAGCTCGACGGCATGTTCCGGTTCCGCGCCCATATCGGCGTGCTGACGAACATCACGCCCGACCACCTCGACCGTTACGACTACTGTTTCCAGAACTACGTGGATGCCAAGATGCGCATTACGCAGAACCAGAATTCGCGCGACTTCTTCATCTATTCGGGCGACGACGAGGTGATCTGGCAGCAGTTGCCCAAATACGACCTGCGGATGAAGCAGCTCCCCTTCGCGGCCAAAAACGCCGTGGCGAGCGGCGCAGGCGATGCGTTCCTCCTGGACGGAAAATTCACCGCGACGGTCGGCCGGGAGTCGGTGGAGATCGACACGGCCAAAATGCGGATTCCCGGGCTGCACAACGCTTATAATGCTATGGCGGCGGCGCTCGCGGCGCTCGCGGCCGGAGTGATCGGCGGCGTAACCTACATCAACGACTCGAAAGCCACCAACGTCGATTCCACGTGGTACGCACTGGAGAGTATGAAACGTCCCGTAGTCTGGATCGCAGGCGGTACGGACAAAGGCAACGACTACGAGCCGCTCAAGCGGTTCGCCCGCGAAAAAGTGCATACGCTCGTCTGCATGGGCATCGACAACCGCAAGCTGGTCGAAAGTTTCACGGGCATAATTCCCGAAATCATTTCGACCGATTCGCTCGACGCGGCGATGCAGGCGGCCCGCAAAGCTTCCCGTCCGGGCGACGTGGTGTTGCTTTCACCGGCCTGTGCGAGCTTCGACCTCTTCAAAAATTACGAAAACCGGGGCGAACTGTTCAAACAGTGGGTCGCCGAACACGCGAAATAATAAGATGGAAGCGGAAAAACAGACGGAGAAAACGGCCGGCAATCCGAACACAGAGGGTACGACTGTGCAGACCGACGCACCCGGACAGGAGCCCGGCATGAAACTCTTCGCCGGGGACAAGGTGCTGTGGATCATTATCGCGGCACTGGCCGTCATTTCCGTACTGGTGGTCTATTCCTCGACGGCGAAGATGGCCTACGATGCGCATACGGCTCGTTCGACGGCCCACTTCCTGCGCCAACAGCTGCTGATCCTTTTCGTCTGCGTTCCGCTGATCATCATCGTACACAAGATCAACTCCCGGATATACAACCACCTGGCGCTGGTCGCCTATGCAGGCAGCGTTCTGCTGACGCTGGCCGTCTATTTCATCGGCGCCACGACCAACGGCGCCGCCCGCTGGATTCCGCTCGGTCCTTTCCAGTTCCAGCCTTCGGAAGCACTCAAGGTCGCCACCGTACTGTTCCTGGCCCGGCAGCTCGCCGGCCGGCAGAGCGTGATCGACAAGCTGCGGATCATCCCCTCGCTCAACCCGCTGCGATGGAAGCGCCCCGACCAGCGCAAAATCTGGCGCGAGGGCACGTGGCCCATCCTGGCCCCTGTTCTGCTCTCCTGCGTAGTGATCTTCCCGGCCCACACCTCGTCGGCCGTGCTGGTCTTCTTCGCCTCGTGGGTGATGATGCTTATCGGACGGGTGAGGATCGGTGAACTGATGAAACTGCTGGGCCTGGCCTTCGCCGCCGCAATGCTGGCCGGCCTGCTGAATCTGGGCCGCAGCGAAACGGCCGGCGGCCGCGTGGAAACCTGGATCGACCTCTGGACCAAGCCCCAAACCGAAAAGCCGATCGACCAGCTGACCGACACCGAGCGTTCGATGATCGCCATCCACAACGGCGGCATCCTGGGCGAAGGCGCCGGACAGAGCGCCATGCGCGTAGAGATGATCCACCCGGAAAGCGATTACGCCTACGCCTTTTTCGTCGAGGAGTACGGTATCGTCCTGGCGCTGCTGCTGCTGTTGCTCTACCTGTGGATCTTCTTCCGTGCCATCGAAATTTTCCGACGGTGCGGCACGGCATTTCCGGGTCTGCTGGTCCTGGGATTGGCCCTGTTGATTACCTGCCAGGCGCTGCTGCACATCATGGTAACGGTAAACCTGATTCCCGAAACGGGACAAACCCTGCCGCTCATCTCACGCGGCGGCTCCTCGACGATCTTCACGGCTATCGCCCTGGGCATGATCTTGAGCGTCAGCCGACAGAACGACGAACAATCGCACGACATGCCCAAATCGGAAAGCATCTATGAGAAATAGTCCGCGACACTTCCCCACCGAAACCGCCGTTCCCGAGGGATCGATGCAACTACCGACCTCCGGTTCGAAGACCGTCGGACAACCCGCAGCCGCACACTACCAGCTTCGGCTCTGTTCCGACATCCTGCCCCGAATCGTCAGCACAACGGAAAATCCGAATCTGCCGGAGCCACCGAGCCTCCCGACATCGGATTTTGCCCGTACGATATAATTGAAAAAACGAAATGGAAGCGATCAGATTAGACAAATACCTCTGGGCCGTACGCATCTTCAAGACCCGCAGCGACGCGGCCGAAGCCATCCGCCAGAACCGGGTGCTGGTGAACGACGCCTACGCCAAACCTTCGCGCGAAGTGCGGATCGGCGACCGAATCGCCGTCAAACGGATGCCCGTGACCTATCTCTTCGAAGTCGTGGGCTACGTGTCGAGCCGCCAGCCGGCCAAGAACGTCCCCGACTACTGTCGCAACATCACTCCACAATCGGAACTCGACAAGCTCAACATCCCCCGCGAAACGGTCTTCGTCTTCCGCGACCGGGGTACGGGACGTCCGACCAAAAAGGAGCGGCGCGAACTGGACAACCTTATGGAGGAGATATATTTGGAAGAAGAGGAAGAGTAACCAAAGAAATATAATACTTATCGGACAATAATTCCATTCAAACGAACTTTTTTTTCACAATAATGTTATTTTTGCAGTATGGGAAACGGCAGAAACCTTCAACTTAAATAAAAATACCATTATGAAAAAATCTTTACGTTTTTAATCGGTTTGTCCCTGTGGACCTTGACTGCGACAGCACAAGAACCGGTCGCCGAAACGACCTCTCCCGTTGCGACGGAAACGGATTCGCTGCAGCGGGTCGTCGATGACCTCTCCCAGCAATTACGGCACCAAAAGAACGAGGAACTCGATCGCAAAATATGGAAAAACAGGTCCAAGTACTTCAACCTCGGTTACGTAAAACAATCGCTCGTATTCAAGGATTTCGGCGACGAGAAGCTGAAAAACGATTTCGGCGTGTCGATCAGTTGGGGTAAAACCTATTACCTGCACAAAAAACCGTTGCTCGGAATGTTGAAATTCGGTCTGGACTGGAGCTGGGTCGATCTGAACTATTCGAAATACACGATCTCCGAATCGGAAGAGCCGGGTTCGGGTTCCGTCGGCGACATTATGGATGAAACGATCGACATCGGCAATCATCAACTGGAATACGGCATGCAGGTCGGTCCTTCGATTACGATCAACCCGGTTCACGAACTGAAAATCAGCCTCTATTTCCAACTCACCCCCTCCTACTCGATGATGTACCTCGACGATAGTTTCAACTCCAACTTCGCCCTGTTCTACAGCTTCGGCGGATCGGTGGCCTGGAAAGTGATTTCGGTCGGCGTGGAAGGTCGCTGGGGCCAGGCCAAATACAATGGATTCTCACTCGAAGATGCAGACCTGGAGGGCATCTCATCGACCAAAACGAAACTGAAAACCAACTCCGTCCGTTTCTACGTCGGATTCCGCTTCTAAAAAGCGCCGACCGCAATAACGAAGAAACGCGCCGCTGAATATCAGCGGCGCGTTCTTTGTGTTGAGCTACCTGGATTCGAACCAAGAATAACAGGACCAGAATCTGTTGTGTTACCATTACACCATAGCTCAATGTCCTTTCGGTGATGCAAAAGTAGAACTTTATTTTTCAACTGCAAAGAAAATTCCGAAAAAAATTTATACTTTTGTTCATAACCCCTTTCGGGAAAAACGGCCTGCAAAAGTAAAACAACACATAAATCAACCAATTATGGGAATCAAATTCCGTCTTATCGTCATGAACTTCCTGCAGTACGCGATCTGGGGTTCGTGGCTCATTTCGCTGGGCGCCTACCTCGGCGGAGGTCTTCAGTTCACAGGGTTGCAAATCGGCAGTTTCTTCGCTACGATGGGTATCGCATCGCTCTTCATGCCGGCCCTCATGGGTATCATCGCCGACCGCTGGATCCCCGCGCAGAAGCTGCTGGGCATCTGCCAGCTCATCAGCGCCGGGTTCCTCGTCGCAGCCGCCTCGCAAACCGCCTACGGCCCCCTGTACACCTGCATGTTGATGAGCGTCATGTTCTACATGCCCACCATCGCCCTCTCGAACTCGGTAGCCTACAATGCCCTCGACCTGGCGAAACTCGATGCCGTGAAGCACTTCCCGCCCATCCGGGTCTGGGGTACGGTCGGCTTCATCGCCGCCATGTGGTTCGTCGATCTGGTTCAGATAGGCGGCGTACAGATCAAACTGACCTATTGGCAACTGTACGTTTCGGCCATCCTCTCCCTGATTCTCGCGATCTACTCCTTCACGCTGCCGGGCTGTCCGGTCAGTCATGCCCGGAAAAGCCAGTCGTGGATCGACACGCTCGGACTCCGCGCATTCGCTCTCTTCAAGGAGAAACGCATGGCGATCTTCTTCATCTTCTCGATGCTGCTGGGCGCCGCTCTTCAGATTACCAATGCCTTCGGCGACAGTTATATCCAGAACTTCGGCACGATGCCCCAATACGCCGACTCGCCCATCGTGCGCCACTCGGTAATCCTGCTCTCGCTCTCGCAAATGTCCGAAACATTCTGCATCCTGCTGATTCCCTTCTTCCTGCGACGCTTCGGCATCAAATGGGTGATGCTGATCTCGATGCTGGCCTGGGTGCTCCGCTTCGGATTCTTCGGCATCGGCAATCCGGGATCGGGTGCCGTTTTCCTGATCCTCTCGATGATCGTTTATGGGGTCGCATTCGACTTCTTCAACATTTCGGGCTCGCTTTTCGTCGAAAAGGAAACTACCCCCGACATCCGTTCCTCGGCACAGGGTGTCTTTATGATCATGACCAACGGACTCGGTGCTTTCTTCGGCTCCTACGCGGCAGGTGCGGTAGTCGATGCTTTCGGCTGGCCCGAATCATGGTATATCTTTGCGGGTTACGCGCTGGTCGTCGCCATCGTCTTCGCAATGGTCTTCCGCTACAAACACAAGCCCGAAGAGATGGGGGCCGTAAGCCACTAACAAGCAATCCCCGTCACAACAAACGGCCGGAAACTATCACGTTCCGGCCGTTTTCATTTATAATTCAAAGTTCTCAACGCATCAGCACCGAGCTATCCCCGTAACTCAAAAAACGGAAATCGTGCGTGAGGGCGTAGTCGTAAATCCGATGCCAATCATCTCCCACGTAAGCCGACACCAACAACAGCAACGTCGATTTGGGCTGGTGGAAGTTCGTGACGATATTGCGCACGATCCGGAAACGGTATCCCAGCGGCGTAATCATGATCTGCGTGGCGGCCTTGAGTTTCTCGATCCCCTCACGAACCATATAGTCTGACAGTACCTGCAATGCTTCGCGGCCCGTAAACGCCTCAGGCAAGTCGTACAGCTCCCACTGCCCGATCACGCGGCTCGCATCGGGCGCACCCGAAGTACGGATCCGCCACGCCAGCGCCGTCAAAGACTCCAGCGTTCGGACGGAAGTGGTACCTACCGCCGTAATATTATCCCACTTCTCCAGCAGCCGCTCCACGCTGCTGCGGCGAATCTCGAAATGTTCCGTATGCATCGGATGCGCCGCCGCATCGCGGTCTTTCACGGGCAGAAATGTTCCGGCCCCCACGTGCAGGGTCACCTCTTCGAACGAAAACCCCTGCGTCCGCATCCGCTCGATCAACTCCGGTGTGAAGTGCAGGCCGGCCGTCGGAGCGGCCACGGAACCTTCGAATTTCGAATAGACGGTCTGGTAACGGGTATTGTCGATCTCCTGACTCTCGCGGTTCAGGTAAGGCGGGATCGGAATCCGGCCCAGATGTTCCAGCAGTTGTCCGAACGTCAGATCAGCCGTCCATTCGAAGCGGACGATCTGCTCGCGGCCGCCCTCGCCCTCGCGCCAGGCCAGCATCCGTTCCGCGCGACCTTCATATTCGAAATCGATCACCAGCGGGCCTTCTTTCCATTTTTTGAGGTTGCCCACGATGCAGCTCCAGCGGCACGAACCTTTCACGGCGAACGCCCGCTCGTAATCCGCCGGATCGTGCGGTTCGAGGCAGAATACCTCGATCCGAGCACCCGAAGGTTTGTGCATGATAATCCGCGCCCGAATCACCTTGGTATTGTTGAACACCAGCAGGGTCCCCTCAGGCAGTATGTCGCCGATGTCGCGGAAGCGGCGCTCCGAGATTTCCCCCCGTTCGTAAACAAGCAGCTTCGATGCCGATCGCTCCTCGAGCGGATACTTGGCGATCCGCTCGTCGGGCAGGTCGTAGTCGAAACGGTCTATGTCGATATGTCTTTCCATTTTCAGCATATAGCGGGCACAAAATTAATAAAAATCCCGGTCTTTACGGAAAAGATACCCGGTTTAGACCAGCAAATAAATTTGGCGCTGCGCTCGGCTTTCACTATCTTTGCATCAGATAGAAGGCGGTTCGGACAAGCTCGAACGGGTTCGGCTCGTCGTTCCCTTTTGCTATCTTTACAAAAAATTTCGCTCTGATAGGCTGCGTCCGGATATAAGTCGGCTCGATCCGGCTTCATCGCACGCCAGCACTATCTCGGCCTGTCCAATCGCTGAAAACCATGAAAACCGATTTTCTGGTCATCGGATCCGGCGCCGCCGGACTGAGTTTCGCCCTCAAAGCCGCAGAACACGGCCACGTTACACTGGTAACGAAAGGGAAAATGGACGAGTGCAACACCAACTATGCCCAGGGAGGCATCTGTTCGGTGACCTATGCGCCCGACACGTTCGAAAAACATATTCACGACACCCTGGTCTGCGGTGCCGGCAAATGCGACCCCGCAGCCGTCGAACTGGTAGTTCGCCGGGCCCCGGAGCTGATCCGCGACCTGATCGCCTGGGGCACGAAATTCGACAAGACACCCGACGGACGCTTCGAACTCAACCGCGAAGGCGGACATACCGAACATCGTATCCTCCACCACGAGGACCTCACGGGCGCTGAGATCGAACGGGCCCTGATAACCTCGGTACGCAAGCACCCCAACATCACGGTTCTCGAACACCATTTCGCCATCGACCTGCTGACACAGCACCACCTGGGCGAATTCGTCACCCGCCACACGCGCGGCCTGGCCTGCTTCGGAGCTTACGTGCTGAACCTGGAGAGCAACGAGATCGAAACCGTGCTGGCCAAATTCACCGTCGTCGCTGCGGGCGGCTGCGGCAACGTCTATTCTTCGACGACCAATCCGAGCGTCGCCACAGGCGACGGCATCGCCATGTGCCACCGCGCCAAGGCCATCACCGAAAACATGGAGTTCATCCAATTCCACCCCACCTCGCTCTACCATCCGGCCGAAAAGCCCAATTTCCTCATCACGGAGGCGATGCGGGGTTACGGCGCGATCCTGCGTCTGCAAAACGGCGAAGAGTTCATGGACAAATACCACCCGATGAAATCCCTC
>OMBL01000720.1_pt1 | contig 13375 bp, 9 predicted proteins | sample 1644871 | NCBI WGS metagenome assembly OMBL01 (sample SAMEA103958115, study PRJEB25191) | human gut metagenome | biome: human-associated habitat [ENVO:00009003]; feature: intestine environment [ENVO:2100002]; material: feces | place: Germany | collected 2013/2015
GACAGTTCAGCGTGCGCGGCGACATCGTGGATATCTATGCGCCGGATATGCGCCAGCCCGCCCGCGTGGAATACTGGGACGATGAGATCGATTCCATTTCCTCCTTTGACCTGCTCACTCAGCGGCGGGACAGCGCACTGGACAAAATTTATCTTTCCCCTGCCCGCGAGGTGCTGTTCGGCGACACAGCCGAGACCGCCGAGGCCCTGCGTGCCGCCATCAAAAAGGCGCGCGGCAGGCACCGCACTGCACTGGAAAAGGCCACGGAAGCTGACCTTGCTCAACTGGACTCTGGCCTGATGCCGGAAGCCATGGATAAATACTACGGCCTGCGCTATCCGAGCCCGGCCACCCTGCTGGATCATCTGGACGCGCCGCTGTTCATTCTGGACGAGGTGGGCGGCATCCGGGACGCTCAGAAGGCCACCGAGTTCCGCCGCAGCGAGGAGCTGACCGGCCTGCTGGAGGAGGGCGTGCTCTGCCCCGGGCTGGACGTGCTCTACCAGACCATGGACGACCTTGCCGCTGCCGCCCAGAAGCAGAGCACCCTGCTGTGCGAGAACTTTCTGCGCGGCATGAACGAGTTCAAACTGAAAGACCTCATCAACGCCGAAGCCTTTGCCGCCCCCAACTGGAACGGCGACCTTGCTTCCCTGCGGGAGGATCTGGACCCGCTTATTGCGCAGGGCTATGCCGTCACCCTGTTCTCCGGCACGCCCAAGGGTGCCGCCGCCCTCACCCGCGACCTTGCCGACAAGGGCTACTCCGTGAGCATGAGCCGGGATGTGCGGCCCACAAAAGGCATCGTGCAGGTGCTGCCGGGTCATCTGACCGCCGGGTGCACCTTCCCGTTTGCCCATGCGGCGGTGCTGTCCAGCCGTCGGCACGGTCTGGAGGAAGAGACCGCCGCCGAGACCAAAAAGCGCAAAAAGAACAAGAACGCCCTTTCCAGCCTTTCGGATATCAAGCCCGGGGACTATGTGGTGCACCAGAGCCACGGCATCGGCATGTATGCGGGCATCCAGCGGCTGGAAGTGCAGGGCGCCACGAAAGATTACCTCAAGGTACAGTATTCCGGCTCGGACGTGCTGTACGTACCGGTGACCCAGCTGGACCTGCTGAGCCGCTACACCGCCCCCGGCGACGAGGAAAAGGTAAAGCTGGCAAAGCTGGGCGGTGCCGAGTGGCAGCGCACCCGCGCCAAGGTGAAAAAAGCCACCGAGGAGATGGCGCAGGAGCTCATTGAGCTGTACGCCCGCCGCCGTCAGGCCACGGGCTACGCCTTCCCGCCGGACGGCGACTGGCAGCGGGACTTTGAGACCCGCTTTGACTACGACGAGACCGACGACCAGCTGAACGCCACCGCCGAGATCAAGCAGGACATGGAAAAGGGTTATCCCATGGACCGGCTGCTGTGCGGCGACGTGGGCGTGGGCAAGACCGAAGTGGCCCTGCGCGCCGCCTTCAAGTGCGTGATGGGCGGCAAGCAGTGCGCCATCCTTGCTCCCACCACCCTGCTGGCGTGGCAGCACTACAACACCATTCTTTCCCGCATGGAAGCCTTCCCGGTGAAGGTGGAGATGATGTCCCGCTTCCGCACCGCAAAGCAGCAGAAGGAGACCCTCCGGGGCCTGCAGTCGGGCAGTGTGGACATCGTGGTAGGCACCCACCGGCTGCTGTCCAAGGACGTGAAGTTCCATGACCTCGGCCTTGTCATCATCGATGAGGAGCAGCGCTTCGGCGTCAAGCACAAGGAAAAGCTCAAGGAGAACTTCATCGGGGTGGACATGCTCACCCTGTCGGCCACTCCCATCCCCCGCACCCTGAACATGGCCATGAGCGGCATCCGGGACCTTTCCACCATCGAGCAGCCGCCCATCGAGCGGCAGCCCGTGGAGACCTTTGTGCTGGAATACAACGACGTCATCCTTGCCGAAGCCATGAAGAAAGAGCTTGCCCGGGGCGGGCAGGTGTACTACCTGCACAACCGGGTGGACAACATCGAAGCCTGCGCCGCCCATGTGAGCAAGCTGGTGCCCGGCGCACACATCGGCATTGCCCACGGCAAGATGACCGAGGAAGAGCTGAACCCCGTGTGGCAGCATCTGCTGAACGGTGAGATCGACATTCTGGTGTGCACCACCCTCATCGAGACCGGCATCGATGTGCGCAACTGCAACACCCTCATCATTGAGGACGCCGACCGCATGGGTCTGGCGCAGCTGTACCAGATCCGTGGGCGGGTGGGGCGCTCCGGCCGCAAGGCCTACGCCTACTTCACCTTCCGGCGGGACAAGACCCTGACCGACATCGCCCAGAAGCGGCTTTCCGCCATCCGGGAGTTCACGGCCTTCGGCTCCGGCTTCCGCATCGCCATGCGCGATCTGCAGATCCGCGGCGCGGGCAGTCTGCTGGGCCACAGCCAGCACGGCCACATGGAGGCCGTGGGCTACGACCTCTACGTGAAGATGCTGGGGCAGGCCATCGCCCGGGCCAAGGGCGAACCTGTCCGGCGGGACAAGAGTGAATGCCTTGTGGACCTGCGGGTGGATGCCTTCATCCCGGAGAAATATATCGCAGACGGCCCGGGCCGCATTGAAGCTTATAAGCGCATTGCCGCCATCCAGACGGCAGAGGATGCCGCCGATGTGCTGGACGAGCTCATCGACCGCTACGGCGACCCGCCGCCCTCGGTGAGCGATCTGGTGAACGTGTCACTGGTGCGCGTGCAGGCCAGCGCTGTGGGCGTGACCGAAGTGACCCAGAAAAAGGACACCCTCACCCTGCAGCTGGAAAGTCTGGATCTGCCCATGATCCGGGGCCTGCTGGTGGCCTTCAACGGCCGCGTCACCGCCGGTGCAGGCAACCGGCCCTACCTCTCGGTCACGCTTCAGCCCGACGAAAAGCCGCTGGAGCTGCTGCAGAGCATCCTCAAGGCGATGGCAGAGATCCTGAATGGCGGAGAAAAAGCAAAAGACAGCAAATGATCTGCAGTGTCCTCGCCTATCAATCATCAAATACTAGGAGCAACAACCATGAAAAAGAAACTTCTTGCACTGGTCTGCGCGCTGGCACTCACCTTCAGCTTTGCAGGCTGCACCATTTCCACCCCGGACACCGTGGGCAGCATCGGTGATTTTGAGATCACCTCCGGCATGTATCTGCTGGCCCAGTACGGTGCCTATCAGCAGGCGGCACAGCTGGCCGGCAGCGATCAGGACGCCTCGGATGTAAAAGCCTTTCTGAAGGAGACGATCACCACCGACTCCGACAGCGGCGAGACCGCCGTGGTCAGCGACTACGTAGCCCAGCAGACCCAGCAGACGCTGGAAACGCTGGCTGCTGTGGATGCCCGCTTCAAGGCACTGGGCGGTGAGCTGACCGACGAGCAGATCGCCACTGCCGACCGTTATGCCCAGCAGATGATGGACCAGTACGGCGACACCTACACCGCCAACGGCATCGGTCTGGAGACCATCAAGGCCTACGAGCGCCTGCAGGTGGAGCACACCGCTCTGCTGGATATGGTCTACGGCCCGGACGGCGAGACCCCGGTGGCGGACGACGAGCTGACCAGCCATCTGGACGACAGCATGTACGAGATCTGCTACATCAGCATCCCGCTGTACAATACCAGCACCTATGCCTTTGCCAACGACGACCAGAAGGCCGAGATGCTCAAGCTGGCCCAGACTGCTGCCGACAGCGTCAACGCTGCAGGCGGCGAGACGGTCTCGGATCAGGTGAGTGCCCTGCATGAAGCCGCACAGAATGCCCTGCCGGACATCTACGCTGTGCTGGACGGCGAAACTTCCGACGACAGCGCCAGCGTCCAGACCGAGCTGCTGACCGAAAGCGATGTTGCTTCGTCCTTTACGCAGGACGGTGCTGCCGATGCTCTGCGCAGCCTTTCCTACGGCGAAGCCGCTGCCGTGCAGATCAACGGCTACACCCTGCTCCTGCTGGTGCGTGTGGACCCGCTGAGCGTATCCTCTCTGGATGATCTGCGGGAGCAGGTCCTGAGCGATATGAAGGGCAGCGAGCTGGACGATGCACTGGCTTCCAGCGGTGCAGAGCTGGCCCACAGCCTGAACAGCTCTGCCATGAACAAGCTGCCCGCCAAAAAGATCGTGAACAGCAGCGCCAACAGCTGAGAGCAAAGACCCTCTCAGTCAAACCCTTACGGGTTTGCCAGCTCCCCCGAAAGGGGGAGCTCTTTTTATTTTCCGACAAGCACAAAAAAGCTCCCCCTTTGGGGGAGCTGGCACGGCGTCAGCCGTGACTGAGAGGGTTTTCTTCCCGTGAAACAATCTTCGCTTCCCATCACCGAAAGTTGAAACTTTCTCCCCCATCTGCCCTTTTCGTTGCGCAGGCAGGCAAAACGTGCTAAAATAGCCCTATTATCAAAATGATCCGTGTTAAAGAGGGGTATCAGGATATGCAATTTTCCAAACGACTGGATCTGTTCGGCGATGAGATCTTCGCCGCATTAAACGAACGCAAGGTGGAACTGGAAGCTCAGGGCCGTACCATTTATAATCTGAGCGTCGGCACACCGGACTTTGCGCCTGCCGAGCACATCCGCAAGGCCATGATGGACGCAGCCGCCGACCCGCAGAACTGGAAGTACAGCCTGCGCGACCTGCCTGAGCTGCTGGATGCTGTGTGCGGCTACTACAAGCGCCGCTTTCATGTGGAGATCACCCCGGATCAGGTAGCCAGCTGCGCCGGCAGTCAGGAGGGCGTGGGCCACATCGGCATGGTGCTGTGCGATGAGGGCGACACCGTGCTGCTGCCCACCCCCTGCTACCCGGTGTTCATTGCGGGCAGTCTGCTGGGCGGCGCAAAACCCTGGTATTACCCGCTGACCAAAGAGCATGGCTTCCTGCCTTACGTGAAGGATATCCCGGAGGATGTGGCCCGCAAGGCAAAGTACATGATCGTCTCCCTGCCCGCAAACCCGGTGGGCAGCGTGGGCACGCCGGAGCTGTACGCCGAGCTGGTGGCCTTTGCAAAGAAGTACGACATTCTCATTATCCACGACAACGCCTACAGCGACATCATCTTTGACGGGGCCGTGGGCAACAGCTTCTTCAACACGCCCGGTGCCATGGATGTGGGCGTGGAGTTCTTCAGCCTTTCCAAAAGCTTCAACGTTACCGGTGCCCGCATCAGCTTCCTTGTGGGCCGCAGGGACGTGGTAGCCGCCTTTAAAAAGCTGCGCGGTCAGATCGATTTCGGCATGTTCCTGCCGGTGCAGAAAGCCGCCATCGCCGCCCTGACCGGCCCGCTGGACATGGTAAAGGCCCAGTGCGGCCTGTACCAGCAGCGCCGCGATGCCCTGTGCGGCGGTCTGCGTTCCATCGGCTGGAATGTGCCGGACAGCCACGGCAGCATGTTTGTATGGGCTCCCATCCCGGCAAAGTATGCAAAGAGCATGGACTTCTGTCTGGAACTTGTGGAAAAGAGCGGCGTGCTGTGCACCCCGGGTTCCAGCTTCGGCCCCTTGGGCGAAGGCTATGTGCGCTTTGCCCTCACCCTGCCGCCAGAGCGCATTGCCGAGGCGGTGCAGTCCATCAAGGCAAGCGGCATTCTGGACTGATCTATACAAAACCAGCAAAAGCGGGACGACCGAAATCGTCCCGCTTTTTGTCTGCTCACCAGCCGCAGCGGCCAGATTGCTCCTACGATACACAGGCAGTCTGTTTCATCCATTCACGATGTTCTTGCCTTTTTTGTCCAGCCAGCAAAGCAGCGGACGCTCCAGCAGACGGATGCGCAGACCGTCGAGCAGCGTACACACCGCATAGATTACGACCACACAGCCAATGGCATGAATCACTGCATAACTTGTTTGGTATGCACCCAGATTGTTGCATGTATCCCGCCATAGCCACTGCCGCATCGTGTCACTGTTTGCATGGATACACAGCACCCCAAACGCAGAAGCCGCAATGGTATTAATGCCTTTGCTGCAGCCGATCTTCAGATTTTTGAAAAACAGAAAAGCGCTCACTGCCGTTGCCAGCGCAAGCAACTTATTGGAATCAGCTACCCAATAATATGGCCAGACAAGGCCGGTCTCTGTTTTGCTGGTGAAATACGCAATACCCACCACGCTCAGCCACGAAAGCAAAAGTGTGCCTGCCGCTGCTACCGCGCAGAGTTTTCCGTTCTCAAACCAATCCTTTGGATATAAGCGGAGATACGCTGCCACAAGATAGATCACACTGAACCATGTGATATAGTTGAAAGCCGTCCAGCCACCCAGCGATGGGATCAATGTGTAGACCACCAGACACCATTCCAGCAGCAGTCGGTGTTCCTTTTCCGTCAGGGCAGAAATAAGCTTGTTCAAAAACGGGATCAGAAGATAAAACAGCAGGAAACACGGCGTAAAGCCATCCGAGATCGATTTGAACAGGATGATCCCATCCAAAAAAGTTTTCCATGCGAATGTCGTGTATCCTGTCAGGCAGAACACGGCATAAATAATAATGTTGTAAAACTCGACCTCCGCCAGCAGTTTTATAAACTTTTCAGCTGTGATCTGTGACTTGCACATAAAATAGCCGGTGATCAGCACAAAACAGTTGATGCCGGTCTTTCCGCCCCATCCCCAGATCAGCAGAAAGTAATCCTTGAGCTGCGGTTCTGTTATGCCAACGATCTCGTTTATCACACCAGAGTTAGCAACATAATGGTGCGCCACGATCACCAGCATGGATATGATGCGGAACAGCTCAATATTAGAGTTCCTTATCCCCCTGTGCATTTTCTGGTGACTATCGGTTTTTACGTCCACATGCTTTTCCTCCTTATATTTATTTTACTGCTCATGGCCAGATAGGCTCTATGATACACAGGTATTTTGTCCGCTAGGAGGTCTGTTTCAGCCGTTCACAATATTCTCTCCCGCGCCATCCAGCCATGTGCGCAGGTTGTTGGTGGTAATGTCCATCAGCCGCTGCAGAGCTTCGTTGGTGGCCCATGCGATGTGCGGCGTCAGCAGGGCGTTGGGCAGGCCCCGCAGCGGGCTTTCCTGCGGCAGTGGCTCGGTGCCAAAAGCGTCTGCCCCGTAAAAGGCCAGCTGCCCGTTTTTCAGCGCATCGGCCACGGCCTGCTCGTCCACCAGCGCACCGCGGGCGGTGTTCAGCAGGATCATGCCGGGCTTTGCCTTGGCAAGGGTGGCCGCGTTGATCAGCCCCCGTGTTGCAGGTGTTGCCGGGCAGTGCAGGCTGAGCACATCGCTGCGGGCCAGCAGGGCGTCAAAGTCAACGAACTCCACCCCGTCGGCGGCGTACTCCGGCCGCACGGTGCGGGTGCACACCAGCACATCCATGCCAAAGGCTCTGGCAATGCGGGCGGTCTGCCGCCCAATGCTGCCGTAGCCGTAGATGCCAAAGGTCTCGCCCAGCAGCTCTACCTGCGGCAGCAGCCGGTAGGCAGCGGGATCTTCGGTGCGCCACCGGCCGTCCTGCACAAGACGGTCATAGCGGTCGGCACACTGGCAGATGGCCAGCAGCAGGCTGAAGGTCATCTGCGCCACACTGTGCGTAGAATAGCCCGGCACATTGGCCACAGCCACGCCATGGCGGCGGCAGGCCTGCAGGTCAAGGTTGTCGGTTCCGGTGGCGATGATGCCCACCCACCTGAGCTTCGGGCACCGGGCCAGAACGGTTTCGTCGATGCGGCACTTGTTCAGGAACACGATCTCTGCATCCCCGATGCGCGGCACCACCTCCTCCGGCGCGGTGCGCCCATAGCGGGTGACGTCCGGCACCAGCGCTTCCACGCCCGACCAGTCCAGATCTCCCTGTTGTATAGCATAGTCTTCCAGAATAACTGCTTTCATTTGAACTTCCTCCCCTTTTATTTTACACGGGATACAGTGCCAGCACCGTGCCCTGCGGACTCTCGCGGCTTTCCAGTGCGGCATAGCCCCGGGCCAGCAGGATGGCAATGTGCACCCGGTCTGCCAGCGGCACCCAGACCGGCGGCTGGTTCTGTCCCAGACAGCCCGCCTGCAGCCAGAAGCAGGGGGCCAGACTGTCCAGCGGGCGGATAGCCCGCAGCGCGAACCCCTGCCGCAGGTACAGCGGCAGCACTTCTTCGGCAGCGCACTCCACCACAGCCCACCGCACCCGGCCCCGGGCCAGCTGTTCCTGCCGGGCGGCGGCAGCAGCCAGCAGCGGTGCAAGGGTCCCGGCGGCACGGCTGTCCGGCCCGGCCGCTGGGGTGAGAAAGTACCCGCCCGCCGTGCAGCCCCAGCCCAGAAAGCTGCGCAGCGCAGCCGCTGCGGCTACATCGGCGTCCATGGGCAGCAGGATGCATCCGGCACCGGGAGCGCCCCGCACACCGCCGGTGCCCCATGCCTCGCCTACTGTCAGCATCCGCAGCACCTCGCTGCGCGGGCGGTACACACAGCTCACTTCACCTCTGACCAGCTGACAGAACTCTTCTGTTGAAAGCCGCCTTACCTGCCGCATGCGCGGCGGGTCACAAACCTGGATCATTTGATTTCCCCCATTCTTTTCGTTATGCTCTCAGCATACCGGACCGGGGGCGAGAATCGGCGCGAAACAGGGCCGTTCTTTTTTGTTTTACAGATCCAGCGTTACGTCCTCGCTCAGCACCTGACCAATGGGCTTTGCAATGCACAGGTCGGCTTCGGCATCGGCCCCGGTGGGCTGCATGTTGATGACCACCAGATGGTCGCCCCGGAAGTACCGGATGAGCCCCGCTGCCGGGTACACCACCAGACTGGTGCCGCCGATGATGAGGGTATCCGCATGACGGATGGCGTTCACCGCACCGGACAGCACCTCTTCGTCCAGTCCTTCCTCATACAGCACCACGTCGGGTTTTACGATGCCGCCGCATTCGGTGCAGCGGGGCACGCCGGTGCTGTCTGCAATAAAGTCCACATCGTAGAATTTGCCGCATCGGGTGCAGTAGTTGCGCAGGGTGCTGCCGTGCAGCTCGTACACCGTGCGGCTGCCCGCCGCCTGATGCAGGCCGTCGATGTTCTGGGTGACGACCGCTTTCAGCCTGCCCTCCCGTTCCAGCTTTGCCAGCCGCAGGTGGGCCGCGTTGGGCTTTGCCCCCTTCACGATGAGCTTATCGCGGTAAAAACGGTAAAACTCCTCCGGGTTCTCTTCCCAGAAGGTGTGGCTCAGGATGGTTTCCGGCGGGTAGGCGTACTTCTGATGATAAAGTCCGTCCACACTGCGGAAGTCCGGGATGCCGCTCTCGGTGGAAACGCCCGCCCCGCCAAAGAACACGATGCTGCTGCTTTTGGCAATGATCTCTTCCAATGCCTGTACCATAACAAAAAACGCCCCTTTCGCCGGATGTACATTTGTGTTAAGATAGCTTTAGTATAACACAAACTCACAGGAAAGGAAGCGCAGCTTTTGAACGTCTGGTATGTGAACAGCATTCTGGGCACCTTCCGGCTGGAAGAGGAGGACAATGCCATCTGTGGACTGGCCCTCTGCCCGGACGGGGTGCCGGAGCTGGAGCCCCTGCCCCGCAAGATATGCGAGACACCCCTTCTGCAGGAGGCCGAAGAACAGCTGAACGAATACTTTGCCGGGGCGCGCAGGGAATTCGACCTGCCGCTGGCCCCCAAGGGCACCCCCTTCCAGAAAGCGGTCTGGGCCGAGATGTGCCGCATCCCCTACGGCGAGACCCGCACCTACGGCCAGCTGGCGGCTGCCATTGGCAGGCCCTCTGCCTGCCGGGCCGTGGGCGGAGCCTGCCACAGCAACCCCATCGCCATCCTTCAGCCCTGCCACCGGGTGGTGGGCCGCAGCGGCCGCCTGACCGGCTACGCCTATGGCGTGGAGATGAAGCAGTATCTGCTGGAACTGGAACAAGGGTAAGCCTTGCAAACGAAAAAGAGCCATTGCACACCCGTTTTGTGCAATGGCTCTTTATTTTTCACTCCGTTTTACTGTGCGCTGTACACGCTGCCCATCGTCCAGGAATTGTCCGCACTGTACTTTGCATGGTTGCGCAGGTAGGTGACCCACGCGCCATAGCCGTTGCCGGCGCTCAGATGCACACCATCCGGTGCGGCAAGCATCTCCTTCAGGTTGCCCTCGCCGTCTGCAAGAGCCTCCCACAGGTCCAGATAGACGCAGCCCTTGCTGGCTGCCATCTGGGCCAGCTGCTCGTTCACCCCCCGCAGCACATCGGTGGCAAGGCCCGGCTTTTCTGCTGCCACAGTGGGCCGCACCGGCGGGATGGACTGCACGTAAATGGTGCAGCCATCGCCCAGCGTCTGGCGCAGCAGATCCAGCATCTGGCCGTAGTAGGCAAGGAAGCGGTCTGACGCGCCCAGTGTGGTGAGGGTGTTGGTGCCCAGCAGGATATACAGCTTTCTGGGCTGCGCGGCCGCCAGCACATCCAGTGCCACCTCCTGCCCGCGGGTGGGGCTCTTGACCGCGCTGCGGTTCACGATGGCGTCCGGACCCACGCCGGTATAGCCGCAGATGAGCGCCCCGCCCAGATTGATCTGGTAATCCGAGAAGCCCACGGTCAGGCTGTCGCCCAGAAAAGCCGCATCCGCAAAATAGCTCAGGTCCACCTGCCCACAGCTGGGCTGACGGATCACACTGGCGTCATAGGCCTTTACGGTGTACGCTCCGGCGGTCTGCTTTGCCGGGCCAAATGCTTCCAGGGTGACGGCGTCCGGTGTGCCGATACTGCCGTCCGGTGCGGCACTGCTGCTGTCTGCCTCGCCCTGCATGGGCAGCGGGGCCAGAATGTTCTCGGCAATGCCGCCTGCATTGGTGGACGGGGTATCGTCCGCACCCTCTGCGCCCTTTTCCAGAATGGCGGTGATGGCGTAGGATACCAGCAAAATTGCGATCACTGCGCCCAGAAAGCGCAGCCTGCCGCTGACGGTGCCGTGCCGTGCCCGGCGCGGTGCCGAATGATATTCGTGTGAAATGCCCATGGTTTTTCCAGCTTTCTCCAATTTCCCCCGCAGAGGGGGCTTTTACCGCCCCCGGAGCGGTCTGTTTTTTATTTTATCATAATTTTTTTGCCTGTGCAACCAATTGGGTCTTGCATACAACAGGTAAAACGGGTACAATAAGGATGTGGCAATTTTGCACATTTTACAAAAAGCATGTGCACATGCCGCAAACTTTTTTGTATCACTTGCAAGGTGCGGTCTGTTTACTGTCGGTCTGCGGGCAGTGCAGGGCCTCAGGACCATTTTCCCATGCAAAGCGGCGCGGAAGCCGTATCTTGCAGGCGGCGTAAAAATGATAAGAATGAAATTTGCAAAAGGAGGTTCTCATGGCCAAGAACGTGATCATTGGTCAGAGCGGCGGCCCTACCGCCGTGATCAACTCCAGTCTGGCGGGCGTGTACAAAGCAGCCTGCAGTCTGGGCGCAGACAAGGTGTACGGCATGAAGTACGGCATCGAGGGTCTGCTCAAGGAGGAAATGCTGGAGCTGAACGTCCTGCTGGACGACCGCATGAGCATCGAGCTGCTCAAGCGCACCCCGTCCAGCTATCTGGGCAGCTGCCGTTACAAGCTGCCGGACCCGGATGTGGACTCCACACCCTTCATCAAGTTGTTCACCCTGTTTGACAAGTACGACATCTGCGCGGTGTTCTACATTGGCGGCAACGACTCCATGGACACCATCGCAAAGCTTTCCCGCTACGGCGATCGTGTCGGCAGCAGTGTGCGGTTCATCGGTGTGCCCAAGACCATCGACAACGACCTGTGTCTGACCGACCACACCCCCGGCTACGGCTCTGCCGCCAAGTACATTGCCACCATTTTAAAGGAAGTCATCCGGGATTCCTCCGTGTATGACATCCGCAGCGTGACCGTGGCCGAGATCATGGGCCGCCACGCGGGCTGGCTGGCCGGTGCGGCCTGCCTTGCCGGCGGCGACGACTGCGAGGGCCCGGATCTGATCCTGCTGCCCGAGGTGCCTTTCGATCAGGACAAGTTCCTTGCCCGGGTAGACGAGCTGCAGCGCCGCAAGTCCAACGTCATCATCGCTGCCAGCGAGGGCGTCAAGACTGCCGACGGCACCTATCTGTGCGATCTGGTGTCCACTGCCGGTCAGCTGGATGCCTTTGGCCACAAGGCCGTGCTCAGCGGCACCAGCCGCTACCTGTCCGACCTGATCCACGATAAACTGAACTGCAAGAGCCGCGCCATCGAGTTCTCCACCCTGCAGCGCTGCGCCAGCCATCTGGCCAGCCGCACGGACGTGAACGAGGCCTACGCTGTGGGCGGTGCCGCAGCCGCAGCCGCTTTTGCGGGCGAGACCGGCCGCATGATCGCGCTCAAGCGCATTTCCGCTTATCCCTACCAGTGCATCACCGAGTCGGTGGATGTGCAGCAGGTGGCAAACCTTGAAAAGAAGGTGCCGCTGGACTGGATCAGCCCCGACGGGATGCAGGTGACGGCTGCTTTTGAGGAGTATGCCCGTCCGCTGATCTTGGACGAGGTGACCCCCGTTTACGTCAACGGCACCCCGCGCCACATCCGTCTATAACCCCTTTTCCCGCGTCTGTTTTCGTGCATCCTGCACGTAATATATTGCCGAAACAGAAAAACAAAAAAGGAGAAATCATCATGGGTAAAAATGCAATCGTTGGTCAGTCTGGCGGTCCTACTTCCGTCATCAATGCAAGTCTTGCGGGCGTCTTTGAGAGCTGCAAGAGCCGCGGCGCAGAAATCGTCTACGGCATGTGCAATGGCGTTGCCGGTCTGCTGGAGGAGCGGGTGGTGGATCTTTCCACCGTGCTGACGGACGATCTGGACATCGAGCTGCTCAAGCGCACCCCGTCCAGCTTCCTCGGCAGCTGCCGCTACAAGCTGCCCGACTGGCATGAGGACGAGACCGTCTATAAAAAGCTGTTCGCCATTCTGGAAAAGCTGAACATCGGCTACTTCTTCTACATCGGCGGCAACGACTCCATGGACACCATCGGCAAGCTGGCCGAGTACGGCGAGCGCATCCAGAGCGACATCCGCTTTATGGGCGTGCCCAAGACCATCGACAACGACCTGATGGTCACCGACCACACCCCCGGCTACGGCTCTGCTGCCAAGTACATCGGCGTGGTGATGAAGGAGATCATCCGCGACGCCACCGTGTACGGCACCAAGTACGTCACCGTGGTGGAGATCATGGGCCGCAATGCAGGCTGGCTGACCGCTGCCGCTGCTCTGGCAAAGAGCGACGACTGCGAGGGCGTGGACATGATCTGCCTGCCCGAAGTGCCCTTCAACGTGGAGCACTTCATTGAGAAGGTGCGCGCGATGCAGGAAAAGAAGCCCAGCATCGTGATTGCCGTGTCCGAAGGCGTCAAGCTGGAGGATGGCCGTTA
>OMBL01000724.1_pt1 | contig 13342 bp, 9 predicted proteins | sample 1644871 | NCBI WGS metagenome assembly OMBL01 (sample SAMEA103958115, study PRJEB25191) | human gut metagenome | biome: human-associated habitat [ENVO:00009003]; feature: intestine environment [ENVO:2100002]; material: feces | place: Germany | collected 2013/2015
GAAAGGCGACATGATGCACAGCCGCATCTACACGCTGAAGAACGGGCTCACCGTCTACATGTCGGTGAACAAGGAGAAACCGCGCATACAGACCTACATCGCCGTGCGCACAGGCAGCCGCAACGACCCGCACGAAACAACGGGTCTGGCCCACTATCTCGAACACCTCATGTTCAAGGGCACACAGCAGTTTGGCACCTCAAACTACGAGAAGGAGCTGCCCTACCTCAACGACATTGAACGCCGCTACGAGGCCTACCGCAAGGTGACCGACCCCGCCGAGCGCAAGCGGCTCTACCACCAGATAGACAGCGTGTCGCAAATCGCGGCACAATATAACATACCCAACGAGTATGACAAGCTCATGTCGTCGATAGGTGCCGAGGGCACCAACGCCTACACCTCTAACGACGTGACCTGCTATGTGGAGGACATCCCCTCTAACGAGGTCGAAAACTGGGCACGCGTACAGAGCGACCGCTTTCAGAACATGGTCATTCGCGGCTTCCACACAGAGCTGGAGGCGGTGTATGAGGAATATAACATCTCGCTGGCAAAGGACTCACGCAAGGAGTGGGCTGCCTACAACGCGAAGATGTATCCCGGCCACCCCTACGGCATGCAGACCACGCTGGGCACAGGCGAGCACCTGAAGAACCCGTCGATCACAAACATCAAGAACTATTTCAAGCGCTACTATTGTCCGAACAACGTGGCCATCTGCATGTCGGGCGACTTTGACCCCGACAAGGTGATTGCCATCATCGACAAATATTTCGGCTCGTGGAAGGCCAACCCCACGCTCTCGCGCCCCGAATATGCGCCCGTGCCCGCGCTCACCACTCCCGTCGACACCACCGTCGTGGGGCAGGAGGCAGAGAACGTGATGCTGGGCTGGAGATTCGACGCTGCCGCCTCGATGCAGCAAGACACGCTCGACGTGATCTCTGACATGCTCTCCAACGGCAAGGCCGGTCTCTTTGACCTTGACCTCGACCAGAAGATGATGTATCTGGGCGGCGCCGCCTTCACCTATCCGCTGGCCGAATATTCGTCGTTCATCGTCGAGGGTCTGCCCAAGGAGGGCCAGACGCTGGATCAGGTGCGCGACCTGATGCTGGGCGAAATCGACAAGCTCAAGCGCGGCGAGTTCGCCGACGACCTGCTGCCGTCGGTCATCAACAACATGAAGCTCAAGGCCTATAACGAGATGGAGAGCAACGACAGCCGTGCAAGCAAGTTTGTCGACGCCTTCATAAACCAGCAGAAATGGAGCGACGTGGTGGGCCGTCTCGACCGCATAAGCCACATCACGAAGGAGCAGATCGTGAGCTTTGCCCGCCGCCATTTCCTTGACAACTATGTGGCGGTCTACAAGCGCCAGGGCGTCGACTCAACGCAGAAGAAAATAGACAAGCCGCAGATCACGCCCATACCCGCAAACCGCGACAAGCAGAGCCCCTTCGTGGCAGAGATCGTCAGCTCGAAGGTGGAGCCCATCGCCCCCGTGTTTGTCGACTTCAAGCGCGACCTCACCTTCGGCAAGACCAAGAAGGGCCTGCCCGTGCAGTATGTCAAGAACACGAGCAACGGACTGTTCGCCCTACAGTTTACCTTCAACTTCGGCACCGAGGCCGACAAGCGCCTGAACCTCGCCGCCGGCTACCTCGACTATCTGGGCACAAGCACCATGACCGCCGAGCAGCTCAAGCAGCAGTTTTACAAGCTCGCCTGCTCCTACAGCGTGTCGGCAGGACGCGACAAGGTCAAGATCACGCTCTCGGGTCTTGACGAGAACAAGACAGAGGCGCTGAAGCTCATGGAGCAGTTCTTCGCCAACGCCAAGGTAGACACCGCCGCATGGCAACAGTTTGTGGCGCTGGAGAAGAAGAGCCGCGAGGTGAACAAGCTCAACCAGAGCGCCAACTTCAGCGCGCTCTACAGCTACGCCGTCTACGGCAAGTATAACCCCTACCTCAACCAGATGACCTGTGCCGAGCTCGACAGCGCCAACCCCGCCGACCTCGTGAAGCTCATAACCACGCTCCCGCGCTACAAGCACAGCGTGCAATATTACGGTCCCGACGAGCTGAACCGCGTCATCGCCCTCATCGACAAGAACCACCACGCAGCCAAGAAGCTGGCAGAGGTGCCCGCAGGACACCAGTATGAGGAGCAGGCCACCACGCAGAACGAGGTGCTCATTGCGCCCTACAAGGCAAAGAACATCTTCATGCGACAGTATAACAACAGCGGCACGGCGTGGACACCCGAGCGTGAGCCCGTGGCTGCCATGTTCAACGAATATTTTGGCGGCGGCATGAACACCGTGGTGTTCCAGGAGCTGCGCGAGAGCCGCGGACTGGCTTACAACGCCTATGCGGCCTATGTGACGCCCTCGCGCAAGGGACACCCCGAGTTTGCCATGACCCACATCATCTCGCAGAACGACAAGATGATGGACTGCATACGCACCTTCAACGCCATCATCGACACGGTGCCGCAGTCGGAGCGTGCCTTCGCCCTTGCCAAGCAAGCTCTGCAGAAGCGCATAGCCACGGAGCGCACCACGAAGACAGCCATCTTCAGCAAGTATGCCCAGGCCCAGGCGCTCGGCATCGACTATGACATCAACCGCACCATCTACGAGGCGCTGCCCAAGATCACGCTTCAGGACGTGGTCAAGTTTGAGCAGGAGAACATGGCCCACAAGCCTTACCGCTACATCATCCTCGGCGACGAGGAGAACCTCGACATGGAAAGTCTCGGAAAAATAGGACCTGTGAAGCACATCACAACCGACGAGATCTTCGGATTTTAAAGAAGGAAGGTAACGGGAGGGTTTAAAAAAGGGAGCAAAAGCTCCATGAACAACCGAAGAAAGCAACAATAACCATAAGGGCTGACGCTTCACACATGAGGTGTCAGCCCTTTTTTTAAATTTTGATTCTTGAGTTTTTTGAAAAATTCAAAACTCCTTTTGACAAGCGTGTCAAAATGGGTCAAGGTCAAAATGGGTCAAAATGAATTTTTAGTTTTCCTCTTTAAAGAAGGTATAGGATTTTTCACTTTTCGCTTTTCGTTTTTCCCTTTTCACTTTTCCCTTCCCAAGGCGCCAGCCTTTTTTTACCTTTTTACCTTTTTACCTTTTTACCTTTAAAACTCCTTTTTACCTTTAAAATGCAACCCGGTTGCAGCAAACATGTCGTAACTTTGCAAGCGATAAAGAAAAGAAGGAAACGCTAAAAAGGGAAAAATGAACCAAAGAAACATGACAGAACAATCGCATAGACATTGTTGCTGCTGCTCGGGTGAAGAGCACGAGCATGAGCACGATCATCAGCATGAGCACGAGCACAATCATCAGCATGAGCATGAGCACGGGCATGAGCATCATCATCACCACCACGAGCATGGAGGTTTGAAGGGCAAGCTATGGCTTATCATCGCCACCACGTTGCTGCTCATCGGTGCTGTGGCTGTGGAGAAGTGTTGCGGTCTCGCCACATGGCAGGTGCTGCTTGTTTACCTTGTGCCTTACCTACTGATCGGCCACGACACGTTGAAGGAGGCGGCAGAAGGTGTGGTGAAGGGCGAGATGTTCAACGAAGATTTTCTCATGACCATCGCCACCCTTGGCGCCCTGACCATCGGATTCCTGCCCGGAGCAGAGACCGAGTTTGCAGAGGCGGTGTTTGTGATGCTCTTCTTTCAGGTGGGCGAGCTGTTCGAGGGCTATGCCGAGGGCAACAGCAAGCGCAGCATCTCACACCTCATGGCCATTCGTCCCGACACGGCAGAGGTGAAGCGCGGTGAGGAGGTGCTCACCGTGGCACCCGACGAGGTGAAGGTGGGCGAGACCATCGTGGTGGCCCCAGGCGCAAAGGTGCCGCTCGACGGCGTGGTGACGAAAGGCTCGTCGGCCCTTAACACGGTGGCTCTGACGGGCGAGAGCGCACCGCGCGACGTGACGGTTGGCGACACCGTGGCGTCGGGATGTGTAAACCTGACGGGGGTGCTGGAGATGCGCACCACACGATGCTTCGGCGAGAGCACGGTGTCTAAGATTATCAGTATGGTTGAGAGCGCCGACAAGAACAAGTCGCGTAGCGAGGCGTTCATCACACGGTTCGCCAGGGTCTACACGCCCATCGTGGTGTTCATGGCCCTCGCCCTTGCGTTCCTGCCGCCGCTCTTTGCCACAGGCGGCTACGCCGCATGGTTTGCCACATGGCTGCACAGAGCCCTCATCTTCCTCGTGGTGTCGTGTCCATGCGCCCTGGTCATCAGCGTGCCACTCACGTTCTTCGGCGGCATTGGAGGCGCCTCGCGCCACGGCATCCTGGTGAAGGGCAGCAACTACATTGACGCGCTGGCCGACATAGGCACGGTGGTGTTTGACAAGACGGGCACGCTGACCTACGGACAGTTTGAGGTCGAGGCCGTGCACCCCGACCATTATGACAAGGAGCAGCTACTGCACCTCGCCGCTCATGTGGAACATTACACCACCCACCCCATTGGCGCTGCCCTGCGCAACGCCTTTCCCAACGAGACGTGCGACGGGTGCCGCGTGGAACAGGTGGAGGAGATTGCGGGCCAAGGCGTGAGGGCTGTGGTCAACGGCCACACGGTGTGCGTGGGCAACACGAAGATGATGGATGCGCTCTCTGCCCGTTGGCACGACTGCCACCACGCTGGCACAATCATTCATGTGGCGGTTGACGGCGTTTATGCGGGCCACATCGTGGTCAACGACAAGATCAAGGAGGACAGCGCCAAGGCCATTGCCGACCTGAAGGCTCTTGGCGTGGAGCACACGGTCATGCTCACGGGCGACCGCGAGGCGGTGGGCAAAGAGGTGGCTGAGCGTCTGGGCATAGACGAGTGGCACGCCGAGCTGCTGCCCACAGACAAGGTGGCACACATCGAGCGGTTGCTCGGCGAGGAGAAGCAAGGCAAGAGCGTTGCTTTTATTGGCGACGGCATAAACGACGCTCCTGTGCTTAAGCGTGCCGACGTTGGCATTGCCATGGGAGCTTTGGGCAGCGATGCTGCCATCGAGGCTGCCGACGTGGTGCTGATGGACGACAAGCCAAGCAACATTGCCGTGGCGATAAAGATTGCGCGCCACACCATAGCGATAGCGCGTCAGAACGTGTGGTTCGCCATTGGCGTGAAGGTGGCTGTGCTGCTGCTCGCCACCGTTGGTCTTGGCAACATGTGGATGGCGGTAATGGCCGACGTGGGCGTTACCGTGGCGGCGGTGCTTAACGCTATGAGAAGCTATTTAAAGGTAAAAAGGTAAAAAAGTAAAAAGGTAAAAAAAGGCTTCGCTTTAAAAGCGAAAGGTAAAAAGGTAAAAAAAGGCTTCGCCTTGAAAGCGAAAGATAAAAAGATAAAAAAGGCTTCGCTTTTCCCTTCCCAAGGCGCCAGCCTTTTTTACCTTTTTACCTTTTTACCTTTTTACCTTTAAAAGTCCTTTTTTACCTTTAAAAGATATTCCGCAAAGATGCGTGCTGCGCTCTCTACCTTTGCGGCACAGGGGCGCGTCTTGTAATATTCGGCTGTGCGGGCAGAAGCCTCGTAGCTCGACTGGGCCTTGATGTTGCCCTTCAAGCCGAGGATCTCGGCACAGATGAGGGAGCCGTTTTGAGCCTTCGACTGGGCAAGCAGCTCCTGCACAACCTTGTAACAGGCCGACTTGCCCTCGCGGTCGCTGCCTTCGGTCTGGCCACAGTCTAAGCCAACAAGGACCACGATGCCCGACACGGCACCACACATCATCCTCATGCGACCGACACCGCCACCAAAGCCTGCTCCTATGCGCTTGGCCATGGTGTCGTCGAGACCGTAGAGGTCGGCAAAGGCTGCCACTACCGACTGGCAGCAACCGTAGCCTTGCATAAAATTGTCTACTGCGCGGTCTACACGCGCTTGTAAGTTGGGAGGTAACATTGTTTTTATTTGATATTTTTGTTTTTCCGCTTGCTCGCGATTTTTTTATAAGACAACAGAAAGTTTTTCTGGTTTCTGCTTTCCACTTTCCGCTTGCGGTTCTCGCTTGCGGTTTCCGCTTGCGGGGGGTTAAAGACAATAGAGACAATAGAGACAATTTTTTTACTCGTCTACTTGTAAACTCGTCTACTTGTCAACAATCAGAAGACCGCTCTCATGGCCTTCTTGCAGCGTTCAAGCTCACGGTCGCCCACAGGCTTGCCGTTCTTGGTGCCGCCCTTCTGTATGGTCTTGACAAGGCGGAAGCCGCTATAGCGTAGAATCTCCTTGAGGGCGCGTTTCACACCTCGCGTCTGGTTGGCAAGAATGTTGAAAGGCCAGATGGTGGTGCAGGTTGTCACCACCACCGCCTTCTTGCCCTTGTGCAACGGCACGGGGATGCCGAGACGGTTCTCGCCCATCATGCCGTAGACAATGCGGTCGAAAAGCAGTTTCAGAGAGCCGGGAATGTTGCCCCAATAGCACGGGGCACCAATGACGAGGACCTCGCACCACCTTATCTGCTCCAGCACACGCTGCGCATCGTCCTCGGGCAACACGCAACGGAGCTTACTCCTGCAGGCCATGCAACCGCGGCACGGAGCCACATGGAGTCGGTCAACACGCACATTACTCACCTCGTGGCCAAGGCGCTCAGCCTCGTCTTGCATGGCTTTAAGCATGCGGTCGATGTTGCCGTTCTTTCGCGGACTGGCATTTATTATCAGAACATTCATTTTTTTTAAGTGAAAAGTCCATTTAAAGGTAAAAAGGTAAAAAGGTAAAAAGGTAAAAAAGGCTGGCGCCTTGAAGGTGAAGAGGGAAGAGGGAAGAACGAAGAGTGAAGAATTCATATGCTTGTTTCTCACATAGCCTTGGCTATTGGATTTTTCCCTTTTCGTTTTTCACTTTTCCATTTTCGTTTTTCGTTTTCACTTTTCCCTTAAATAGCCTTGGCCATAGAATTTTTCCCTCTTCCTTTCAGGGGCGTCAGCCTTTTTTTTACCTTTTTACCTTTTTACCTTTTTACCTTTTTACCTTTAAAAGCCTTTTTTTACCTTTAAATATTCATACCCGAACCGACAGCGGAGACATTCCTTTTTGTCGCAATATTCGCGTTTGAGCTGAATGAGCGCTTGCGAGTCGCCGGCGTTGTCGACCGACAGGCCACACTGTTGCCACATACGCACGATGGTGTTGTCCTCAGCCTTGAGCTGTTCGAGGAAGGCGAAGGCGCGGTCGCAGAGCTTCTCCGAAGCGGTGTGCCGTCCATAGGCGTAGAGCATGGGCACCACGGTGTTGATGACAAGCACGTCCTTCGATGCCTTCGACAGCTGCTTGTCGTTCGTCTTGCTCTCCTGCCCGAAGGTGTAATGAGTGTGCCAGTAGGGTGTAGTCCCGGTAGACAGCATGCGCCGCACGTCGTCGAGCGATTGGCAGTTGGCCATCAGGCTCAGGGAGCACTGTCGCGAGCAGTAGAGGTTGACGAGCTGGGCTATGCGTATGTAAGGAAAGTTCTGCGGTCTGAGCCTCAGAAAGCGCCACATGCGGCCGTCTATGGGTGTGAGGTTAAACTTATGGGCGAGGTATGTGTACTCGCGTGAGAGGCTTTGAAAATGGGCATCTGCCGCTGTCTCGAGCTGTCTGTGCTCCGTCACGGCCGCCACGTTAAGCAGTCCGGCCTGTCCGAAGAACAGCGCTTCGATCTGGAACGGGTCGTCGCGGTGGTGGGCAGCGGCATCGAGCGGCAGGTTCATCGCCCATGTCTCGAAGGCGTCGCCGTTGACCCCGAAGCCGAAGTTGCGTGCGAGCGTTGTGAAGAACGCCTGTTCCCATGACCCGCCCGCCGCCTTTGCCCGTGCCTCTATGGCCTCCGTCTTCTGTTGCAGCCGTTCGGTTTGCAGATAGCTCATCCACGAGTGTTGAAGGAGGCGCGACAGGTTAGGTATGATGCGATAGCACGGCGGATAAGCGTCGGTGTGGAGCAGCTCTTCATAGTTGTCCTTCACCTTTTGCGGCACCGGCAGCACCAGCTGTGGAGGCTTCTGGCCGTCTTCGGTTATGGCCTGGCAGTTGTCCTCCTCCTCGACCACATGCAGCACCACGTTGTTGTATGCCGTGTCGCGGTCGTGGTGGTGAGCGAACCACTCTGATGCCTTTGTGTGAAGCTCCACGTTCCCCACCCACAGCGTGCCGTTTATGCGCACTTTGGCGTTGAAGAAGTCGGGTCCTGCGTTGCTGTTGTGCAGGCCGGGGTCTATGACCTCCACATCTTGTCCGATGGTGGTGGTGAGGGCTGACAGGGGGAAGAGCTTGTGCTTCCAGACATAATGAAGGAGTTGTTCCATGACGGGGCTTGTTTGGTGGAAGGTGTTTATTTTTGCAAAGCTACAAAAAAAGTCCCGAACTCGTGGGAGAACGGGACCTTTTTCTTTCTTTATTTTTGTCAATCCTTGCTTCACAAGGTTGCTTTGTCTTTCAATGCCTTCGTTTTTTTACTTCTTCAGCACCTTCTTCACGTTGCCGTTGTTCATCTTTACGATGTTAAGACCCTTTGTCATGTTGCTGACGCGCTGTCCTGCTGCGTTGTAGATGGCTGCGGGAGCTGCGTTGGCGGTGTTCTCGACGTTGTCGATGCCAGAAGCCACGTTCTTGATGTTAAGAGTGTAGACGTGAGTCTCGCTGTAGTCGGCAGCTGTAACGCTGACGGTAGCCTTGTAGCCCTCGGCAGTCTTCTCAACCTTCTTGTCAACGAGAGCCTGGCGGCCTGTTGCTGCAACCTTGATGTCGTCGGCTGAGATCTCGCCGTTGCATGTCAGGTTATACTCGTATGTGTCCTTGTTGAACGAAGCGACCTCCTGACCCTGTACAGAGATGCTGCTGAGCTGTGAGTAGTAGACGAGCGACATGTCGTCGATGCACAGCACGTCGGGGTTGTTTTCGTCTGTGCTGCCCACGCCAGCCGCTGCATTGGTAGAGAAGGTCACGAGGATGGCCTTTGTAGCGGCTTTGTTGGCGGCATATTTCTCATAGTCGAACGGCACGGTGAGCTCCTGCCATGCAAAGCCTTTGCTCTCAATCTTGTTGTTAACGGCTTTAGCCACAACGTTCTTATAAGTGACATTGTTCTTCTCGGGATCCTGATAATAGGTTCCGTCAGTAATGACGGCGCTTACTGTGGCATAAACGTTTTCCTTATTTGACTCGTCAAGGGTTCCTTGCTTAAACTTCACCCACACCTTCAAAGCGTCGGGCTGACCGTTGAGACGTGCTTCGAACGGGTCACCATTGGCATCGACATCGGTTTTACTGAGATCCATGAATGAGCAGTTGTCAGGGTCTGAAGCAGACATGGCGCCAGCCTTCAAGCGTCCTGTGGTGACGGTTCCGTTTGCGGGTATTTTTACATTGAAGATATGAACCAAAGCAGAAACCACCTTCAGCGACTTTTTGCCTGTTGATCCAGGACGCACGTTGTCGGCATCGTCGTCAGCATCGTTGATGAAAGTATGGGTTGTGCCGCTTACAAAACTGGCAAGCGTTCCTGTGGAGCTCATGAATGAGTGCCAGAAATCGGGCTCATCGCTTGTGTTGCTTTTATACTTTGCCTCATGGAACGCCTCAAAGTCGGAGTTGCCTATCTGATAACCGTTCTCTCCAAATTCGACAACGATGTTGCCCATGAAGGCAATGTTTATTGTAGCGTAAAGCTTGCCCGCTTTAATGCGTCCATTCACATTTACCGTCAATTCTCCGAGGGCCGGTCCCATCCATTCGTCTTCTTTCACACCATCCAGGTCGCCTTTCTCGATAACGATCTCTTGCTCTGTTGCGAGCGTTACGGTGCCATCGTTATATGTTTTTGAAGGCACGTTCTTAACGCGTACGTTGCCTACAGGTCCGAGGTCGGGAAGGACAAAGTTTTTCAGGTTAAGAACGTAGGTGCCCTTGCTGGCATCTTCTACGTCTACGCTAATTGTTGTGGCACCCTTGAAGATCTTCACTCCATTGAATGTCACGCGCATGTTGTCATTGTAGTCGGTAGCCGGAGCGGTGAGCGCAAGAGCTGCCATGACGATGGTTGTAAAAAATTTTCTCATGTTCTTAAAAATATTGTTGTTTGTTTGGGATATTTTCTTTTTCTGACGATGAGTTTTTACCTAAGCAAAAACTTGTCCGCTTGGCTTTGCCGATTGCCTAAGCAAGAACCCGTCAATTAAACTTGTATGTTATTCCGATGCTTCCGAAGATGGGGTACATGGTCTGCTCGATGGTCTTGAAATCTCTCTTGAAAGCACCGATCAAGCCCCATGACAGGTCGGCATAAGCACCGTAGTGTCGTGAGAACTGCCAGTCGGCACCCACGTCAACGCCAAAGTGGATGCGTCGCAGGTCGTCAGAGAAGTCGTATGTGCCTCGTGATGCCTCGTCTGTGCCGAGGTCCACGCGTGTGCCTGTGGGGTTGCCCACACGCAGATGTCCGTCGTAGGCATAGCCCGAGAAGTTGCTCGACAGCAGATATGACAGGAACGGCCCTGCCTTCAGTCGCACCTTTCCCGTGGTGTATGTGGCCTGTAGCGGCAGCGTCACCATCCACATGTCCACATCGGTAACCACGTTACCTGTGAACATGCCGTCGAGCGTCTCGCCGCCTTGTCTTATCTCCATGTGATAGTTTTTCACCTTTGCATCGGTCTTCATGCCCTTGCTCTCTACATGGAAGCCGGCGATCAGACCCCATCGTCCGTTGAGTGGCTTATAGGCATCGAGAGCAATGGTGCCGTTGGCCTTGGGTGTGAACTTGTCGAGCGAACGGATGGTTGCAGGCATGCCCACGGGAGCCGTTCCACCGAGGTTGTAGCCCAGGCGGGCATAGTAGGTGAGGTTATCGAAAATGTTGCCGCCCCATGCCACCGTAGGCAGGAAAGCGAGTGCCGCCATTGCGGCCATTATATGTCTTTTCATAACTTTTATCGTCTTTATTCGGTCTTGGCGCATGCCACGCGCACTTTGCTGATCAAAAGAGTGCTGCCCACGGCACCCTCAAACTTGGCACCGTCCTCGCTTGACGAGAACACCACGGCGAGCGAATAGCCACGGTTGGCAAGCAGGTCTTCGTTAATTTCTTCGCTGAAGACGAAAGGCACGTCAAACTTTATCCACTCGTCTGTTGTCTCCACGTTCTCAAGCACCGCCTTGCCCACAATCATGTCGCTGGTGAGCACGTTGTCGCCGTGCAACACAATGTCTTTTCCGTCGGCATCGTGGTTGCGGTACATCACGGCGTAGATGCTGCCCTTGTCTATGCGGTCCTTTACCTCTTTGCCTTTCACGTTCTGGAATTTTGCTCCGGGCTTATACTTGTAATAGCCACACAGCGTCAGGGGCTTCACGTCGGTGGGTCTGCCAAACATCGTTGCCTCCATGGTCTTGCTCGGGTCAAGGGCTGTCTGCGGGTCAAACTTGCCGATGAACAGGTTTCCGGCAGCTATGCGCATGTTTGTGGCAGCTCCAAGAGGTCCCGTGTCGCTTGTGGTGAGCTTCATGGCAATGCCGCCGTCCACACCCTCGCCAGGCAGCGGAATGGTGGGATACTGGTCGGGAGCGTAGCTACCGCGGCAGATGGCAAAGCCACCGTTGCCTGTAGACCAGAAGTTGCGTGTCTTGGTGCCGTCAGCCGTTGTCTCTGTCCACTCGTAATATTTATTTGATTTCTCGTCCAGAGCATAATCGTTAAAATTGTAGCGCAGCGAGTCGGTGAAGGTGCGTGTCACGATGTTAAACTTGACGTTGTATGTTCGTGTCCACTGTCTGTCTTCCGATGTCACGGTGTAAGCCACGGGGCCGTTTGTGAAGTCGTGTGTCGAGCCGTTTTCCGGCTGAATGGTAGCCCCCTCGGTTATCACGAAACGTGGTGCGAGCGCAGACAGGTCGGTGCCTCTTCGCACGTTAAAGTTGATCTCGTTTTCTGTGTAAAGCACCTTTTGCAGCGTGTCGTTCTTGCTGAAAAACATTGCTTCGGGGTTGTCTACATGGATGTATGCCTGCTCAATGTCACACTCAGCGTTAAGCGGCTCGTCCTTGAAACACGATGTGAGCGTTGTAGATAGGCACATCATGGCAAGGGCCAAAAATTTTCCTTTCATCAAAACCAATTAATTTTCTTTTAGTTAAAAAAAACAATTCTTCTTTGGCGCAACAAAAAAACATGTGCGCCCTGTTGTAGTGAGACATCCGTCTGTCACTTTTTCTCTGATTAACCGCATGCAAAGTTAACGCAAAAACATCTCACAACCAAAAGTTTTGGGCAAAAAGATTGTTTACACCTTATATAAAGAACCTCTCTTGTCTGATTATGGCCAATAATTTTCACAAATGGAACAAAACAGCATGAAAATGAGCACTATGGAGCGCACAGGGGAGCGCACAGGGCAAAACAAAGGGGCCGATTAAGCAAAATTAATAGAGAATGGTCTGTGACACAACGTTTTTTTATTAACTTTGCAAGGTCGATGCCCCAACGACACAAGAAAAGAAAACAAAAACAAAGAAAAAAAACAACAAAACTTTTTACACAAGATGAATATAGCACTTATTGGCTACGGCAAGATGGGCCACATGATCGAACAGATCGCCCGCGAACGTGGCCACAACATCGTGAGCATCATTGATGTAGACAACCAGGCCGACTTCGAGTCGGAGGCCTTCGCTTCGGCCGACGTGGCGATAGAGTTTACCTCACCCACAGCTGCCTATGGCAACTATCTCAAGGCGTTCAAGGCTGGCGTGAAGGTGGTGAGCGGCTCTACAGGATGGATGAAAGAGCATGAGGCCGACGTGCGCCGCATGTGCTCGGAGGAGGGCAAGACGCTGTTCTGGGCGTCAAACTTCAGCATCGGCGTGGCCATCTTCTCTGCCGTGAACCGCTATCTGGCAAAGATCATGAACGGCTTCCCACAGTATGACGTGCGCATGGAGGAGACACACCATGTGCATAAGCTCGATGCTCCCTCAGGCACAGCCATAACGCTGGCAGAGGAGATTGTCAACGACCTCGACCGCAAGACCGCATGGGTCAAGGGAGAGCAGCATCTGGCCGACGGCACCGTGGAGGGAACAAACGTGTGTGAACCCGCCGAGCTGCCCATCGAGAGCATACGCCGCGATGAGGTGCCTGGCATTCACAGCATTATCTACAACTCTGAGGCCGACTGCATAACGATCACGCACGACGCTCACTCGCGCAAGGGTTTCGCCCTGGGAGCTGTGCTCGCTGCCGAGTTTACAAAGGAGCATGAGGGACTGCTGACTATCGGGGATATGTTTAAGTTTTAGCCCCTCCCCC
>OMBL01000728.1_pt1 | contig 13220 bp, 11 predicted proteins | sample 1644871 | NCBI WGS metagenome assembly OMBL01 (sample SAMEA103958115, study PRJEB25191) | human gut metagenome | biome: human-associated habitat [ENVO:00009003]; feature: intestine environment [ENVO:2100002]; material: feces | place: Germany | collected 2013/2015
GTGTAGATGCCATTACTCCTACCGTATTGCTCGACAAGATATTCCTCCATCCGATGGGGCCTTACTGGTATCTGCATACACTGATTCTGTGCAGCCTCATCTATTATATCACATTCCGCTATGTACGGCTGTCGGTTGTCTCCCGGCTGGTTGTGGCCGGTGTCTGCCTGTTTGCCCTTTCCCATTGGGGAGGATTGATGAACTTCTCCAATGCCCTCTATTTCCTTATCGGCATGACAGTGAGCCAAAGCGGGCTTCGTTTTACACAAGTCTTTCGTGCCACAACCTTCGCCATTGTTCCATTCGTAATACTATGCTGCTTTCCCGCCAATCTGGATAGGGGTACTCTGGCAGGAGTCGCCATCACCTGGCTTTCCATCAGCCTGCTGTTGGCGCAGGAAACGCCGTCATCCAGAGCGTGGACGAGGAACACCGGCGGCGCCTGCTCCGTCACCTGTCTCTCCGCGGAACACATCTCCTCCAGGGCAGGGGATGGATGGGCCCCCAATATTTTGTTGCGCGTTCCCCCGTGGGTAGTATGGGGCGCCATGGTAATGACGGGATAAATAAACATGGAAAAATCCGGACGGGCGGAAATGTTTTTCAGCGGATTTTCCGCTTCTTCCGGCAGGGTGCGGTTCCACAGCGTAGAGGCCATGGCCGCCAGATGGCCGCCAGCGGAAAAGCCCATGACGCCGATGCGAAGAGGGTCAATTCCCAGGGAAGAGGCGTTTTTCCGCACGGTCCTCAGAGCCTGGCGGGCGTCCAGCAGGGGACCGGGAAACTTCCCCAGGGCATTGCCGGTTCCTGAAACGCGGTATTTCACGACAACCCCCACCATGTCGTGTTCCGCCGCCCAGCCGGCAATGCGGCTCCCTTCCTTTTCAATGGCCTGGATGGCATACCCCCCTCCCGGAAAAATACACAGGGCCGTGCGCTTGTCCTGCGGACTCCATCCGGCGGGAAAGTGAAGCTGGATTTGCGCTTCTCCTACGTCCGTAATGTGTCCGGCGGAGGCTTGTTTTTCTTTCAGATCCGCCGCTTTGAGCCCCAGGGAAATCCATTCGGAGTGAAAGGCTTTTCCCTCTGAGGGAGGGCAGAAGGCGCTCAGCGCGGACGGCTCAGGCGGAACGGCCCCGGCTGAAGCGCAGGCGAATGTCAGAAAAAGCGCGGAGAATAATATCTGTTTCTTGTTCATGGTTTGTTGGCCAGTGAAATGACGAGTTTGGAAAGGCCCTGCACCACTTCTGCAAACTGGGGATAGTCCAGCTTTTCAGCCGTATCGCTGGTTTCATGGTAATCGTCGCAGCGGAGGAAGGCCGTATCCGTGGCGGCAAAGGAGGGGATGCCTTCCTTCATGTATCCCCAGTCGTCAGACCAGGAAACGCCGCGGGTGTAATACGGGAACACGGCGGAACGCACCGGAAAGCGGCTCAAGGCGGAAAATTCCTCCGCGCAGGAGCGTGCCAGTTTGCGGCCCGTGTTGGTGGAGAGGAAAGCAACATAGTCGCAGCGGTCCGGCAGGCCGGCCAATCCGGCAACCACGGCGGATTGGCGTTTTTTATTCACCCGGGGGGAATAGCAGCCCAGCGTTTCCAGGGCAATCATGCCGATGATTTTTTCCCTGCCCGAATGATGGGAGACGGATTTGGCATGCACTGCGCTGCCCATGGCGGGCGTCTGGTAAAAAGGAGGCTCTTCATTGGCGTAGGCCACCAGACAAACATCGTGGAGGGTGGAAGTTGCTGCAAGGGCACGTGCCGTTTCCAGCAGGGCGGCTACGCCGGAAGCGTTGTCATTGGCTCCCGGAGTTCCGGTGCGGGAAGGCCGGGCAGGACCGTGGTCGTGCCAGTTGTCCATGCCCACTTTGGTATCGTAATGCGCGCCGACGATGAGCATTTTGGGCCGGGGGGAGGTTCCTTTCTTGATGGCGATGAGATTATATGCCGTCCAGTCCTTGACGGAGCCGAATTCTCCGGAGGGCGGGATATGAACAGCCTGGCGCGTGACGGCATAACCCATTCCCTCCAGTTTTTGTTCAATGTAGCGGGCGGAACGCTCCATGGAGCCGGGGTGGTAGACGTTCCGTTCACCGATGGTATCCGCCAGGTGGAATACATGCGCTTTCAGGAGCGTTTCCGTTTGGTCCGTGTCCGGTATTTCTCCGCTTCCGCGGGGAGAAAAAAGCTTGGAACAGGAGCTGAGGGCGATGCAGACCACCACTATGAGCAGACCGAGCCTGAAAGTCATGAAAAAGAAATGCATAGCGGAAATTGAAGAGGTAACGCAGAAAGGGGAGTCCTAATGGGAAAGCGGAGGAAAATCAAGACGCACCATTTCTCCCTTATTCATGGACAAATCCTTTTTCCGGCCCTGATGCATGAACCGGAATTTGCCCGGACGCGCAGCGGTAGCCGTGGCCTGCACCCGGCCGTTTTGCCAGGACAAGTCCACTTTAAGCCCTCCCCGCGTGCGCAATCCCGTGGCTGACCCCTTCTTCCAGTCGTCTGCCAGGGCCGGAGCCAGCAGGATAACCTGGAACCCGTCCTGCATGATCCGGCTCTGGATCAGGCATTCGGCCACGCCGGAGGAAAAGCCGAAGTTCCCTTCTATCTGGAACGGGGGATGGAGGTCAAAAAGGTTGGAGTTGATGTAGTGCCTCAGCATGGTGTACATCCTGTCCTCTGCGGCGTTCCCGTCGCCAAGGGCGGCGTAAAGATTGATGAGCCACGCCGTGCTCCATCCGGTCCTGATGCCGTTGTTTCCCATATCCGCGTACTTGCGCCGGAAATCGGCTGACTTGCGCACAGCCTCTGCGTATTCCGGAGTATTGAGAACATCCCATTCCGTGCCGGGGAACAGGCCGTAAAGGTGGCTGATGTGCCGGTGGCCCTTCTGCATTTCTTCAAAAGGCTGCCTCCATTCCTGCACCCTTCCGTCGGGGCCGATGGCTGGCTGGGGAATTTTCCTGAGAAATTGGACGGCTTTAAGCAGAGTAGGCGTTTGTACGCCCAGCTCCCCGCAGGCGTAAATGTAATTGCGGAGGGATTCCCTGCCCAGAAGCTGGTCATGGGAAGCGCCGTTGGAAACATAGGAAAGCACGTTGGGGCCTGTTCCGTCCGGCGCGTAAAATCCGGTCTCCGGAGACACCCCCGGGCCGGAAAGGTAACGGCCCTCGCCGTCATCCTCAAACCAGGACATGATGAATCGCGCGTTGGATTCCAGAATGGGCAGCGATTTTTTAAGGTCTTCCCTGTCTCCGGTGAAGCGGTAGCTGTCCACCAGGTGGGCGCACGCCCACGCCCCGTTCATGAGGCTGGCCCCCCATTCCGGATTGTTGCCTGAAAAATAGGTGCGTTTCCAGCAATCCGTATAGTGGCCGAAGCAGAAGCCGTCCCGCTTGATGAAGCGCGCGAATTTCTCTCCGTGGGGGCGCAGGCTGCGGACAAAATCAAGATAGGAGTTCTGGAATTCTCCCAGCCCGGTGACATGGGAGGGCCACTGGTTCATCTGGCTGTTGATGTTCAGGAAATAACAGCCCATCCACGCCGCCCTCAACTCCGGATTCCATAACCCCTGTAAACCGCAGGGAAGCTGCCCCGGCCTGGTGTGGACAATCGTGCAGAAGCGGCCGAACTGGAAAAGCTGTTCCAGAAGATCCGGATCCTTCTTTCCCTGTTTGACCCGCTCCAGCCTTTGGGCGGTGGTCATGGCGGAGACCCCGGCCGGGGAATCTCCCAGATCCACCTGGCAGCGCGTCATGAGCCGGGAAAAATAATCTTCCGTTTCCGCCGCCAGTTTTTTCCATCCCGCCTTTTGCGCTTTTGCCAGGATTCGCGCGTTTTTAGCCGTCAGGGAATGCGTCAGGGGAGTTTCCGGCTTCCGGATATTGTAATCTGTGGAAATGGATGAAAGCACCAGCACTTCCCGGGCGGAATCAAGAATAATTGTTGAGCCTTTGCGAGTAATGGAGGCTCCGGGAGCCAGAATGGCCACCGTATTTTCAAACCGGGTGCCTCCGTTGCTTCCCTGTCCTTCCAGTGCCCAGCCATTCGGCTGCGCAACAATTCGGGAAGCCGGATCCGGGTGTTCCAGATTCAGGGAAACGCGGCATCCGGACGGCATTGTGCAGGCAATGTGGTAGGCGGCGCAGTCGCTGGACGGGGCCGCCAGGATTTCTGTGGTCAATTCCCCCGTGCCGAATTGGGCGCGGGTGGTTGCCTTGCCCCGCCGCATATCCAGCGTACGCTGATAGGAGGAAGGTGAGGGAAGCCCCTGGAATTCCACCTGAAGACGCCCCCCCTGCTGGTAATCCCCCGCAATGTTGCCGGGGGGAAGGATATTCTTACGGAATAGCTGATCCGCACTGCGGTATTTTCCTTCCTTGCAAAGTTCGCGCGCCTTGTCCAGAGCTTCCGCGGCGCCTTCCCTCATTTGGAAATTTTTCTTTGCGAAAATACTTCCTTCATTGAGGACGACGGTTTCCTTCGGAAAAACGCCGAAAGAGAGGATGCCCAGCCTTCCGTTGCCCGTGCCGTATCCTTCCGTCCATACCCGGGCGGGGGTGGCGGCGGTGACCTGCATGGGGGCCGGAATGGCCCGGAGTGGGACGGCTGCCGCGAAAAGGCAGAGCAGGAAGGAATGTTTCAAGGTTGCAGGGACGTTCATGGGAGAAGATAATGTTGCGTATAATAAAAGTAAAAGAAAGCTGGTGTAAAAAACGCTATTTTTTAAATCGTCTTCCGGTGCCGGCGTAAATGACTGCAAATGCAATGCTTCCCACCAGAAAGTACAGGGAGGCGGACAGGAGCACGGAGTTCTGGAGAATGATGCTGGCGAGCCAGAGCAGCATGGCGAAGGCGAGGCAGTACATGATCTTCCCCATGAACCGGCACAGCGCCTGTTCATCATACTGCTTTTTCTGCCCTCTGTTCATCATGTTGCAGCCTGCGATGAGAAAGGAACATTTCCCCATGGAAAGAATGGCTCCAAGAATCATGAAACCTGCCATCATGGCGACGGGTATCGGAACAGGTGCATCCATAAGCTGGTAAAATGAGGGAATGGGAGAACCTGGTCGTTCGACCGGGCGGGCATGCGGGGCGGCGTTTTGCGGAATACGTTGGGGAAACTGTGTTTCTTTCAGCAACGGAGAAACTCCGTTGTTCCTGCCGAAGGCTTCCGCAGGGTACGGTTACGGTTTTTTTTGACATTAAAACAGGAAACAGCAGGAACAGAACCAGGCGATGATGAGCAGGCCGCAGGTAAATTCCAGCAGCAGGCCGGCAAGCATCCCAAGCGCCGCTCCGGAACCGGCCCTGAAGGCGTCCATGATATCCTTTCTGGCAAAGATAAGTTCCGCCAGCAGCGCCCCCAGGAACGGCATGAACAAAAGGCCTACGATGGGGGAGAAAAGGAGGCTCCCCGCCACGGCGCCGATGATGGCTCCCCAGATGCCGGCGGCAGTGCTGCCGAATTTTTTGGCGCCCATGCCTCCGGAAAGCTTGTCAATGACCATGCCTCCCGCCACCAGCAGCGCCAGGACGGTCCATTCCCACCACGCCAGGTTTTCTCTGCCCATGACTCCCTGCCAGACGCACCCGGCCGCAATGATGATAATTCCGGGAAGCATGGGGATGAGCGTGCCGATCAGCCCCATGCCGAATAACAGCAGGGTGACGCACCAGACGAGGGTTTCCGAAAGGAGATGGGGCATGCTTTCCTTCTTATCAGGAAGCCGGACAGGTGGCAAGGTTTCTGCCCGGCTTGCGGATGACGAAGAAAGGAAAAAAGGGGGAGAAATTATTATTGCGGTTGTTGCGGGCGTGGTATGGAATGGCGCCTATGACTTCCACCGGTGTTTATCTATGCGGTTGCATCATGTTCTTTTGCGTTTTTTCTCAGGGGGCCACGTCTTCTCCGCCAGCCGTTTCCGCAGCGGATTCCTCCGCCGTACGCGAGCTGGCCCATTCCCTGAAGGCCCGTGTGGGCATGGCTGCGGAAATGCTGGATACGGGGGAAACCGTCATGGTGGGGGATGAGGCGGCCTATCCCATGCAGAGCGTCGTCAAATTCGTGCTGGCCTTGTCTGTCTTGAAGCGGGTGGACCAGGGCGCCATGAATCTGGAACAGATCATCCGCATACGTCCGGAACAACTGGTGAAAGATACCTGGAGCCCCCTCCGGGAGCGTTTCCCGCAAGGCGGCGATTTCTCTCTGAAGGAACTGCTGAGAGTGACTGTTCAGGAAAGCGACAACAACACCTGCGACCTCCTGTTTGGCCTTATTGGAGGGCCGCAGGCCGTGCAGAAGGATTTGAAGGAATGGGGAATTGACGGCATTAATGTCCGTTTTACGGAAGAAGAAATACACCGGAATCATGATTTGCAATATGTCAACTCAAGCCGTCCGTCGGCCATGAACTCCCTGCTCCGGGCGTTTGACGAAGGTAAAATTCTGGCAAGGGGTACACAGAATTTTCTTTGGGGTATCATGGCGGGGTGCTCTACAGGCCCTGAACGTCTGAAAGGGCAGCTGCCGCGGGATTACGTGGTGGCGCATAAAACGGGATCCGGATTCACGCTGCCGGGGGGTGGCGTTACCGCCCGCAATGACGTCGGCATCATTGTTCTTCCCAACGGCCGGAAAATGGCGGTTTCCGTGTTTATCAGGGATTCAAAGGATTCTGAATCCGCTTGTGACCGGGTGATTGCCTCCATGGCCCGCTGGCTGTGCATGGAGTGGAAGCCTGCCGCCGGAAAAGAATAACGGAATAATGCAGAATAGTCTTGGTGTCAGATTTTCAAAAGATTCTGGCTTTTGATATTCAGCACATTGCTTGGATGAGCAACAGTGGAGATTGATGAAATAATACTGAAGTAAAAAATTTCGTAAAATGATGATGAGAATGAGTGTCTCTGTTCCACGCCAATAGAAACTTTCTTCTCATATGGGCTTGAGGAGAGATAACAAAAAATAAAGCGTTTTGCTATTGCGATGATTGCATTTGGCATTTGCTAAAAATATATTTAGCATATTTATATTTTGTATTTATTGTTTCAACTGTTAAATCTTTAATGCCATTTTCTTCTAAAAGAATAATTGCTTCTACTTCTCTCAGATCGGAATAAGGGGAACAAAAAATAATATGCATTCTATCCATCGGGAAAATATAATAATTAGGCAATTCCATTATGTTTGCAAATTTTTTCAGAAGATCATAATCTGCTTTTCCATTCTGTTTTTCCCATTGTTCAATAAAAGTAGTGTATGATCTTTTTTGCAGAGTTCTCCTATACCAGCGGTCTAAACGTTTAGCCTTGAAAAGTTCTATGTAATATGAAATAACCCTGGGATATTTTTTTTATAACGGTGGTAAAGACCTAAGTGCGAATATCTTACATAATTCGTTTATCTTTTTCTATAACAGGAGATGAAATCCTTTCCAAGAACTTTTCCAATTCCAAATACAGCGGTTCTAATTCAAATACTCGAACTTCTAAACCATTCTTGTTGTCCCTTTCTTGTAACCAAAAGAGCTTCTTCGTATATTCTTCACCTCCAATTTTTTTCTTGTCAAAAAGATGAATGTGTTTGGTGTTATATGCCATGAACAATAAATAAGGTTTTTTATTTATTGCAATATGAAATATACCCAGAGTTCCTATAAAAGGAGCATCCGTTTCCGTTTTTCCATCCCGAAATAAATCGTATTTGCTGATAATTCTTGCTAATTCTTTTTTTTGTTCCAAATTTAATTTTTTAACTCGATATTTTTTATTTTCTTTAAGAAAAGATGTTTCTGCATATAAATCGATTTGTTGATATTCTTGATCTGCTGCCCCTATTTTTGAGGTAAGGCAAAAAAATAAGAATATGATTAATTTCATGATTAAATAAATTCGAAATTATGTGGGATAGTCTCGCTGTAAGATTTTCAAAATATTTTGGTTTTTGATATTCATCAATATTACTCGGATGAAAAAACAAGAGTAAACAATTACGAATTAAAATGACGATGCATAGAGACTCATAACCTGTTTAGTACATAGAAAGACATCGTTGTATTCAGATTGAACTAACCAAGCCATCAGTCTGGAATTTACAGTAAGCGAATTTGATTGATTAGATTACTCACTTTAACAGTAATATTACCGTATATAGTAGGATCCACATTGAATTTTTGCATATTGTCCGATATATAATCTAGAATTCTAAGAGCAGGAACTAGACATCTTTTGATTGATTGGGGATCTTGCTTCAGACGGATTTGTAGCGTATTCGCCAATGCATTAATTATATCTGAGTCATCTTCACTTGCTTCCGACAAAAGATACGGTTCCATAGAAGGAAAGTAAAAAGCGAATGCTTTACTTCCCATCCATTTTAAATCTTCTTCATAATATGTCGGATATTCAAAAAAAAGATTTGCGGCTTCGCTCTGGCTTTTTCCATGGAAATGTTTCAGGGCTGTTAACTCGTCAAGATTTCCTGGTGTAGGATTAATATCTTTTTTAGTTGGAATAGTTGTCATATTTGAGGGAGTGGTGGGAGGTTGTTGCATCCTGCCTTTACCGCATGTTTTGCGCATTTTGAAAAGGCTTTTATCTTATTTGTCAATTCATTTTTGTGACTGGATACGGCTGCTGCGCTCCCTTTAGTAATACTACCAGGAAGAATATAGTCACATTTTTTCTTAAAATATAACGAGCAGCCAGTAATTTCCGCTGCCCTAGCCGTCAATAATTTCAAATAATCAGGGCATTTGAGGCAAGCTTTACATCCCGCTGCATTTTTATCGGCAGCTTTGTATCCATCATAAATCGCAAGACATTCGGCTGTTTTTTTACTTTTTCTTTAGCATCTTTTACTGCAACTTTTTTCGCTGCTTCTTTAGTTGCAATTTTTGCTCCTGTTTTCATGCCTTGCAAAGCTATGGCAGGCCCTATTCCTTCCCCTGTTGGTCCTCCTAAAATAACATCTCCTACAACAAGGGCTGCAGATAAAAGGTCAATCCCGAAATCTCCCCAACTATATAAACCAAGAATATTAATATCAGATTTTGGTTCGTTGTTTATAAATACATAATTGTTTGCTATGAGATTCTCACTGATTTTATCTTTCCCAATCCATCTTTCATCATGGAGGTTATAATGGCGGTAATTGCATCCAAATATTTTTAGCTCGTTATGCACCAATAAAATACAACTAGGAATGGAATTGAGGATACAATATTCCCAAGAATGTCCAATCGAGAAATTTTATTCACATGATTATACGGAAATTCAGCAAAAGAGGATAATATAAATGATATGATCCATTGGACTGCGAATATAAAAGAAATATAATAAGCATCCGTTGACGGTCTAAAAAATCCAAAACACAAAAAACACGTTAGAATGCAACATGTAAATAAAAAATGTTTTTTTGTTTTGGAATTAACAGAAATGATAATTATGGATAAGATAAATGATAGCGAAATTAAAAATGCTCCTCCACAAAATGGAAACATCGCTAATTCTAACAAACTCCAGAATATTAGAGAAATACATCCAATTATTAAAAATCTATGGTTCATTTCAATATTAAATTTCAAATTAATTTTTCATAAATATTTTGAACAATATGGATTGCAGTTCAAAGCTTTTTGTATTTCTCTTCCTTGATTTTCAATTTGTTTGCTTGTTGGTTCAATAATTTTTGTCTCAATGAGGTCAGGTAAAAGTTCTTCAAATCCCATCTTCCATCCACCTTCCGGAGTGCCTATTGCTTTAGAAGAAATCAGATAAAATCCACAATTAATATAGCAAGAAACATGATTAATTAATCTTTGCGTATTTCTATCTTTGCATCTACCTATCTTTTGCATTCCAGCTTCCGCTTCGGATAGACATTCTGCTACACATTCGACAGGTTTAATCACCTTTCCATTTTCCGAATATTTGTCAACAAATTTGTGGCACATGTCACAAGCTTTGGGTATATAGGGGTCTGATACCATTCTTCCCTCGCCATCACAACATTTAGAATCCTTGTATTTATTGTAATTATCACAATATTGGTGAGCAGCAGAGTTAACAATACGATCTCTGTCCTGTATTTGATTGATAATAGCAACAGTCAAAGCACCTTCGTATCCAGGAGCCTGAAGACCAATGATATCGTAGGAACTTAAAGGCGCCTGATAAACATATGAGTACACATTCCATCTTCTTTCGTCTATAATCGGATCTCTCGAAGTCCACCTTCCATCCACGGGATTATAGAACCGAAAGTTATAATATACCATCCCCAGCTCGGCATCATATGCCTCGCTGCTCCATTGGAGGGGATTGGTGATGTTGCCCCTTTGCGTGACTTCGCCGAAGGGGGCGTAGGAGTAGGAATTCGCGATGGTTCCGTTGCTCTTGTAGAGTTCCATCACGTTTTTGGTCAAGTCCCAGCCGTAGACAAACCAGCTGCCCGCCGTCTGGATAGCCAGCGGACGCGTGGCGACGGGTTCCGTCGGGTCCCACAGGATGTACCATAAGGCGTTGAGCGTCGTTCGCGTGAGATCGAGGGCCGCGATTTGCAGATAGCCCCGGTAAAGGTAGCGGTGGTTCAGGATGACGGATGTCGTGCTTTCTCCCGTTTCAGGGTCGGCGACGGTGGTTTCCACTTTTTTGAAGATCCTGCGTCCCATGTAGTCGTAGTCGCCGGTGACGGTGGTCACCGTGCCGTCCTCCGCCGTGCGGGTGAAGCGCACGGGACGGTTGAGCGCGTTGTATTCCGCCGTCCAGACGCCGGTAGCGGTCCTGATTTTCGTCTGGTTGCCGTCAGCGTCATAGGTGGGGACAAAAGGCTGTTCCCGGGGGGAGAGGGAAGAGTTGGGAATGGATTGCTCAATACTTGTGTACTGGTTGAGTCCGTTGGCCGTGTAAGCGAATTCCTCCTCTATTTCCCGCGCTGTCTTACGGTTGCCTATGTTGTCATAGTCATAGGCGTAAGCGTCCGTGCCGAGGGTGGCCGCTGCAAGCTCGCTTCTCCCGTTGTAGGAGAAGACGTCGCGGCGTGTGGTTCCCTGGCGGAGGAGGGTGCGGACGGTTGGCCGCCCCAGGGCGTCATAGGCATAGGCGCGGCGGGAGACGAGGGTTGTTCCGCGGTTATAGTCCATGTCCGCCAGCAGGTCACGTTTGGCTTCATAGCTTTGTTCCAGCGTCATGCCGTTGGGCATCGTCAAGGTTTCCAGCAGATTGCTTCCTGCCAGATAGTTATATTCAAAGATGCGGTTCTGGCCGCTGTGCATGAAGCCCGCGCTGTTGATGCGCCCGTCCGGCGCGTAGCCCCAGGAGGCGATTTGGGCATTGCCGCTGGCGCCGCGTTTGAGGACGTAGCCGATGCTGCGACCGTAGCCGTCCAGGGTTTCCACGAGAGGGAAAACGGCGCCATTCACCGTGACGCTGTCCTGTACGGGGTCGCTGTATTCATTGTAAGAGAAGGTACGTATGCCTGAGGCGTCCGTCACTTGCGTGAGCTGGCCGAGGATGTTGCAGGAGAAGGCCTGTTCCGGCGTGCCGTCGGAAAAGCCGATTCCTGTGAGAAGGCCTTGCGCCGCGTTCCATGTATAGGTAGTGACGATGCCGCGCGCGTCCGTTTCCGTGGCAAGGCGGTTGTTGGCATCGTAGGTCCGGACGGTTCCCCGGCCGTTGGCGTAAGTTTTTTCCAATTCCAGCCCGGTAGCGTCATGGTAAGTCCAGACGGTAGTGTCTCCGCCGGAAAGATCGGATGGGTCGGAAATGATCGTTTCTTCGTCTATGCGGAAGGTGGTGAGGCTGATAAGGCGGTCCGCGTCATCCCAGGCGAACAGGGCCGGCTGGATGGCCGTGCCGTATTCCGCTGTTTTACGGTTCCTGACATCGTAGGTATAGTTGGCCGTATTGCCCAGGGCATTTGTGACGGCAGAGGGATTGTCGCTGGTCGCGCAATAGGTCGTGGTTGTCGTATTGCCGGCAGCATCAGTTACGGCAATCGGGCGGCCGGCAATGTCCGTATGAGTGGTGGAAGCGTTCCCCCTGCCATCCGTGACCGTCCGGACGAGGCCGGTTTCCGTGTAACGGCGGGTGAAGGCGGTGACGATTCCCCGATTATCCGTTTCTGAGGTTGTGAAGCCGTCCACGACGGTAGCGGAAGCTGTAACGTCGGAGGTGGGCACGCTGCTTTTTTCCACGCGCACCGCGCCCTGCCCATATTCGGTCCACCGGATGCTTTCATGGCCGCGTTCGTCGATGGTGATTTGCCTGTTTTGCAGAACGGCGGATTCCGTAACCAGCCGTTTGACAGCGCTGCTTAACATGTTGCCCGCTGCATTGTTGCGGGCAGCGGCGACGTTTTGATAGACGCCGTCTTCACGTTCTTCCCAGGCTGTCTGGAAAGTCTGGATGCGGTTTTTTGCCGCATCCGCCGGAGACGCCGAGTCGAGCACAACGGTTTGTCTGGCCGGATTTCCCATGCCGTCATACTCATACTCCACCGGAGCCCGGGTCCCTTCCGTGCGGCGGGTGAGCTGGCCCAGCGCATTGTAAACGCTGCGGGTATAGAGATAGGTGTTTTCCAGGGTGGTGGGAGAAGTCAGCGTAATGGTTTGTCCGAAGCCGTCCCGAATGTCCTGTTTCAGGATGGTTGTGTTGTCCGCCAGCCGGGTAGTGTGGCGCAGGCCTCTGATAAAATCATAAATGTGGTAGAGCTCCCTTTGCCCTGTGCCGGATTCATGCGCGATGCTCCCGTCTGCGTTGTATGTATTGACGAGCGTCGCCCCTGATGGCGTGGTTGTCGTAACCGTCAGTCCGTCTTCGCTGTAACTGGTTGTTGTGACGCGGCCCAGCACATCGGTTTTGCGGGTCGCGCGGCCCAGCAGGTCATAGGCAGTTTCCTCGGTTGTCCGCATCGGCCCGATGTGGGTCGTCGCGCTTATTATCTGCCCTGCCGCATCGCGTTCATACGCCGTGATCGTTTCCGGAGTGACGACGTCAGTCCCGTCGTTTATTTCGCTGCGCGTGGTTTCAATGAGCTGCCGGGCGGTGTTATAAGCGTAATCCGTGCGTACGCCGTCTTCGTCAACTTCCCAAAGGGGTTCCCCTGTGCAGGTCAGGGCGCGGGAAGAAGTGCGGCCATTGTCGCGCACCGTTTCCACACGGCGGTTGAGAAGGTCGTAAGAGTAGGAAGCGCCGCCTGTTTTCCTCCAC
>OMBL01000733.1_pt1 | contig 13157 bp, 10 predicted proteins | sample 1644871 | NCBI WGS metagenome assembly OMBL01 (sample SAMEA103958115, study PRJEB25191) | human gut metagenome | biome: human-associated habitat [ENVO:00009003]; feature: intestine environment [ENVO:2100002]; material: feces | place: Germany | collected 2013/2015
AATTCGTCCTGCACCGCGTGCCCGGTCTCTTTTCCGTGGACGGGCAGGAGAACCTGACCAATCCCGCCGGATTGACCGGAAGAACCCTGGACATCGACTGCCATATCATCCACGGAATCAAATCCCGCATCACCAACTCCTTCCGTTGCGTGCGGGAAGTCCCGCTGGATATTGCGGATGTGGTTTTCGCCCCCATTGCCACGGCCCAGTTTGTGCTCAACAGGCAGGTCAAGCAGGCGGGCGCTCTGCTTATTGACATGGGTGCGGGCACGACGGACTATGTGCTTTACCAGGACGGCCAGCTTGTGGCCTCCGGATGCGTGCCCCTGGGCGGCGACCACATTTCCAATGACATCACGCTGATGACCGGCATTCCTCTGGCCCAGGCGGAACTGCTCAAGAAGACGGAAGGGGACGCCAACAGCTTTTCCGGGAAAACCAACGAGATGGTGCGCGTGCGCGGAGAGGGGCATATGAAGGATGCCGCCATTGAACGCAACGTGCTGAATGAAATCATCCGTTCCCGCCTGCTGGAAATTTTCAACCTGGTCAAATCTTCCCTGCCCAAGGATACTTTCAAGGGCAACCGCTGCCACGGCGTTTACCTGTGCGGGGGCGCCAGCCTGATGCGCGGCGTGGGGGAACTGGCCTCCCACGTGTTCGGCGTGGCCATCAGCCGGCCTACGCTGGTTAAAAACGGTGCGCCTTCCTACCTGGACGATCCGCGCTACTGCACGGCCATAGGCCTGATACGGTATGCCCAGATTCTGGATGCCGAACTGCCGCAGCAGCGCAGCTGGCTGGGACGGATGCTGGGCTTCTTCGGAAAGAAGACCTCCTGATCAACCTTTATCCAAATTAACAACCATGCTGGAAATCTCTCCCCAGGGGCCGTCCGGCCTGTCCGGAAAAATCTGCCTGTGCGGCATTGGGGCCGCAGGAACCAAGGTAATGGAGGAAGTGCTGCTGCTGGCTCCCCAGTCAGCTTCCGTTTGCGCCATGAATCTTGATGCCCGCCTATTGAACGCTTCATCCGTTCCGTGCAAGATTCATCTGGGCGCCAGGCTTACCAGGGGCCTCGGTTCCGGCGGGGACGCCTCCGTAGGAGCCCAGGCGGCCTGTGAAAGCGAGTCTTCCATTCTCCGTGCGCTGGAAGGCAGCGCGTTGGCCGTCCTTGCCGCCGGGCTGGGACGGGGAACGGGATCCGGCGTAGCTCCGGAAGCGGCCCGTCTGGCCAAGGAACAGGGGGCTTATGTCGTCAGCGTTGTCATCCGCCCCTTCAGGTTTGAGGGGGAACGGCGCTCTGCCCAGGCGGATGAAGCTTTGGCCCGGCTTGCCCTGTATTCCGACATGGTGCTGCGGTTTGATAATGACGCCATGGAAAGCCTCATAGACCCTGACAAGGGGGTGCTGGAAACCTTTTCCGTGGTTAATGCCCTTATTGCCCGCGCCGTGCTTATTGTGCCGTCTCTGTTGAATTCTTCCGGAAACCTGCTCCGGGTGGGATTGGACGACCTGCTCAGCGTAGCCGGAACGGGAAAAGGGATTTGCTCCTTTGGCGTGGGTGAAGCGTCTGCGGATGCTTCCGTGGCGGATATATTGAACCAGGTCCGGCATTCCCCGCTTTTTCTGGAAAAACGTTTGGGAGAAGTGGACGATGTCCTGGTTCTGGTGCGCGGCGGAGGTTCCCTGACGCTGCAGCGTCTGGAAGACCTGGTGGACGGTGTGGCGGAAATTCTGGGAAGGGGAGTGCGCCTCCACATCGGCGCTTCCGTGGAGCAGCAGCCGGAAGAACGCCTGTCCCTGACCGTGCTGGGCGCCGTGCCTGTGGCAGAGACCTCTGTTTCCCCGTCTGTTGTGCTTCAGCGGGAAGCGGAGCCGCAGACAGTGCTTGTGCCGGAGGAAAAATCTTTCCTCGGAGAGGGGAAAACCATTATTCAGCCTGCTCCTCCTGCCCCGGTTGACGAACCGGAACGGCATCCGGAGCCGGACCTTTCCGTCCCCGTCTCCAGGAGGGATGAACGTGAATTGGAAGAGGAACTGGTGCCCGTAAGGCCTGTCTCCGATATTCCGGATGAAGGGGAAACGCTCCGGGAGTCCGCGTCTGTTGCGCAAATTTCCGAAACGGAGGCGGAGCCGGAATTGGAGTCAGTCCCGATGCCTGACATCAAGGAGCTGGAGGAAGGATTGCCTCCGGAGGAAGGAGAAGAAGAGCGTGCGGGCCACGGCCTTTTTGCCCGTGTGCGCCCCCTCATTCTTGATGGGGAAGACCTGGATTTGCCTCCCGCACTGCGGAAAAGGAAACCGGATCCGAGCTGATGATGTCCCCCCGCACGTCCAGGGTGTGGTTTTGGGCGCTGACCGCAGTCGCCTTATTATATACGGCGCTGCTCAGCTGGTGGAGTCCTCTCACTTCCGATACGTACCATCATGCCCTGACGGGCATGGAGCACTGCTTCTCTTTCAGCCTGGTCTGGGAGCGCTGCGTAGCCTCCTACATGACCTGGAATCCCAGAATAGGGGAATACCTGGCCTTTGCCGTAGCGACGGCGGGAAAATGGCTCTTCATGCTGCTCAACCCCTTTGTGCAGGTCGGTCTTGCGCTGATGATGTTTTATCTGGCTTCCGGGCGCAGGGTGGATCCCCGTTCCTGGCCGGACGTGCGTCTGTTCGGATTGGGGCTTCTCCTGCTGTTCACGTGCACGGCCCGGCCCGGCGTCACGATTTACTGGCTCTCCGGAGCCACCAACTATTCCTGGGGCGCCGCCGTCTGGCTGGGCTTTCTGTGTCTGTACCGCGGTTTGCTGGAAGACGCGGAATCCGGGAGAAAGGGAGATTCCGGAAGAAACAATAGCTGGGGAAAGTTTGCCGCTGCGGCTGTTCTGGGATTTCCGGCGGGCATGACCAATGAAAACAATATTCCGGGAACCTGGCTGTTGCTGGGAGCCTTGTTCGTCTTTGTCCGCCTGGTGCGGAAGGAAAAACTTCCCCTGTGGTTTTATGCGGGCCTTGCGTTTCAGGTGGCAGGTTCCCTGTGCATGCTGCTTGCGCCCGGCATTTCCGCCCGGATGCATTCCGCCACTCCCGGCTGCGCGGAACCCCTTTCCGGTTTTTGGAGCAGATGGGAAGCTCTCCCTTCGCTCCTGCTCCGGATGCATGAATACCTGGCTCTTCCGGTGTTGCTGGGCGTGGCGGCTGCCTGGGTTCTCTGGAAAAAATTCCACAGAGACCGGAACTCTTTCCGGGCATGGAAAATTCCCTTTGGAATAGCGGCGGCATATATTCTGGCGTCTTATGCCATGGCTCTTTCTTTCGCCGCCGCCGTCATTCCGGCGGATCATGCCATGTTCTCCGCCACCCTGCTGTTCGGTATCGGCGTGCTGGCCCTTCTTCGTATGTGGTACGGCATCCCCGGTGCCGTGCCCCGTCCGCAGATAACTGTGGCTGTTTTTCTGGCGTTGTCCGGAATATGTGTTTTTTCAACCATACATGATCATCTGCTTCTGTTCGGGCAGCATGAAAAGCGCGTCCGCCTGATTCTGGAGCAGAAAAAGGCCGGTATTCAGGAAATCATTGTTCCTCCCCTCTCTCCTCCCTCCCCGTGGTGTTCTTTCATTTTCTGGGTGGACCTGTCGCAAAACCCGGAAGACTACGTCAACAGAGGCGCGGCGATGTATTATGGCGTGAAGAGCATCAGAATCTTTTAGCAGGCAAAGGATGCGGAATGTTAGAGCTTTTTGCTATGAAATAATGGGAAATGGCAATAAGATATCATCTGCGTCTGATGGCAGTTGTTGTTAACAATATAAGAATCCTTTTAATAGGTTGCGCAGTTTTCCTGTGCGGTCTTTCCTATGCGGACGTGGAGGAAGAGGATTCCGGCGCGTTGAGGATTGAAACGGAAACAGAGGAATATTCCGCTGATATATATTTGGGAAATACTGATGACCGGAAGGCTGACAGGGAAAGAAAGACGATAGGTGTGGGGGAACGGATAACATTGACCCTGACGGGAAAACCGTTGGGAAATGTTGATGAACTGGAATGGAATTTGGTGGAAGATGGAGATAAATACGTAGAAATGCCTGAAGAAACGAAGGGTAAAATATCCATTGTGGTTACTGCGAAAAACGGCTTCAACGTGATGGTTCCGCAACCGTCCTGGCTGTTACCAGTGAGGGGAGAAAAGTAAAGGTGACACTAAATGTGGTTGTTCCGTCGGCAATCAGAGCCGAACACAAAAATGGAGGAATGGCTACGGAAAGGCTTCCTGAGGGGAAAACGTCCGTCATAGGGGCCTCTGCCGTCCTGAAGCTGACGCTGCATCCGACCAGCGTCAGCTTCAAAAATGTCAAGATTATAGAGAGGGACAAGGGCTCGGAGCCTCCCGGTACGGATTTTGATCCCGGTCATTCCAGGAATGGTGCGAATGAAGCGGCGGAGGTTTCAGAAACAAATCAGCTGCAGGATAATGTAATGGCCGGCATTTTTGCCGCAGATGTGGAGCATGCCCGTTTCCCCCAGTCGTGGGACTGGGTATGTTCGTGGCGCATCCATGATGGAGAAGGGGGAGAGGGAACGGAATATCTTGACGGCCGCGAAATCATGGAAGTTCGGTGCCATTTCAGTTTTTCGGAATTTTACAGGCAGGAAATCTGGGGGCCGCAGCGATACCATCTCGTGACGATTTCTAAATTCGGATGCTGTGTGGATCGGGATACCGTAACCTATCGCAACAAATATTACTATCATCATGAATCCGTTCGTTAAAATAATGTTGTTAACCGTCTGTTCCACCGGCATCCTGTGCGGTGAAGGAAAGCCTGCCCTGTTCCGGCTTCCGTTGCCCGACAGCATCTCCGCGTTCAAAACGTCTCCTCAGGAAAAGAAGGAGTTCCTTTCCCTGTTGCATGAAAAAGAGCTGCCGGATTGTTGCCGGGAGGCGCGGAAGAGGCTTGGCGCCTTTAGTTCCAAGGGAGCTGGAGATGTGAACGCAGAAGACGTCAGGGTGTTGTCATGGATTTTTTACGCTGTCTCTTCAATGGATGTATTTCCTCTGAATTATGATGAGAATACTCCGAAGGACGGCTTGTGCGACAACATGGATTATAATCTGAAGGTTAGGGTTGTGGAATGGATGAGCGTTTTATCCCGGGATATATCCGGAATCGTTTCCCGATGCGGCGTAAAGAGAAAGGAGTTGTGCAGAATATGGTCAGAATATGGAGCGGCCGTATTGAAAACATTCAGGACTCAGTATGATCCGGAATTAAAGCGGAAACAGGCCAGGATGAAGGAGGAATATGATAAAATGAGTGCTGCCAGAACATGGGAGTTGGTGCAGGCCAGGAAGCTGAGCTTATTCGGAGGAGGTGATTCCCGCAGCCTCTACTACAATAATAAGTTGTTGGCTAATGAAAAAAGAAACAGTTTATGCAGATTTTTTCTGGAAAAGAGATTGGAACCTGCGTTTGTGGAGATGCTGGTTCGTTTTTATCCGGGGCAGGCTGGTGAAGTGGTCAAATATCTTAAGAAGGCCGGGTACGCTGATCAGGAAATCGGAGACTTGATTGACCGGACTGTAGGCCGCGATGGAAAAACGGAGTTTTTATATAAGGGCGGCCGGGGGCGCCAGCACGATAGAAAAATCAAGTCCCGTGGCTCCGGGCATATGAAATAACATGGGGGATTGGGAACTTCCCGGAAATTTCATTGTTTCGCCAGGGACGCCAGGGTGCATAGCGGACGGGAGCAGGCAAATTCCGGGATGCCGCGTTATGGAAGAAACAGGGGAAGTTGTATGTTCTAATCCATCGGAATTGCGTAGGAGTTCAATTTGTAGAACTCTCCGCTTTGGGGGCCTTCGTCGGTAATGCCGTTATTGGGGGCGGCGTAGGTGTCCAGGGTCATGGAATCCGGGTAAATGGTCAGGATATAGTAGGCCGTAATGCCGGAGCGGTATTGCAGGGTTTTTACCCGGGATTTTGCCGGCGGCAAAAAGGGAATGGGGAGCACCTTGTTTCCCGCGGGGGCGCAGATCAGGGAGGTAAGGGTGTTTTTCCCGTCCGGGGAGGTAATTATATACAGGTCATGGGCGTGCAGGTGCCCGGTGATGACGAAGCGCACTCCGGCATCCCGGAGATTGCGGTAAAAGATATTTTGCTGTTCCGCCGCGCTGTCATTGTAACGGCCCCACAGGCATTCCCGGAATTGCATGGGCGTCTGCAGGGTGCGGTGGGTGAAAACCAGGCAGTGTCGCGGAACGGTGTTGGCCTTGCTTCTGTTGCGTTTAACCCATGCGCTGAAGTCCACGAGCTGGTCAGGAGTAAGGTCAATATCCATGAAATACAGGGAAGCGTTTTTATGGAGGATACCGTAGTTCAGTTTTCTGGTGGCCAGCCCTTGGACGCCCTGCCTCCGCGTAGGCAGGAAGAGTTCCCGGAATTGTTCCGCCCGGAAAGGAAGGGAGTCATGATTGCCGCGCACGGCATAAAAGGGGATGCCTTTTTCTCTCAGAATGTTGTTGAGTTCCTTGCGTTTGGCGAGTCCCTTGACGGGGGCGCTTCCTTCGATATCCGCCATGTCCCCTACCTGGACGACCATGTCCACGTTGTGTTTCAGGATTTCCCCATAGAGGGTTTTGATGAAGTTGACTGCTACTCCCTCGCTTCCTTCCATGCGCTTGGGGGAGTCGTGCGTATCGCCGATGATCGCGATTTTCCATGGGGCTGTATCTTCCGCCAGTGCCGGCTGAAGCAGGAACATGAGAAATAACGCAAGATATTTCATGGCACTGGATTTTTACAACCTGCCTGCTCTTCCCGCCAGAAAATTATGACTGAGGCGGAAAGATGCCGTCCGGGGCTTTTTCTTTTTCCCGAGGCAGGCGTTGACGTGCTGTCCTGGGGAATTCTGTTCCCCGCTGAAAACGGAAAAGCCGGACATTGGAAATTCAATGTCCGGCTTTGAGGGGGCCTACAGCGCTGGCTGAAATTTATTGCTGGTTGACCTTCAGTATTTTGGCCTGTTCTTCCGTGAGTTCCACGCAGTGCCAGGGGAGGCCGCGCCTGTTGAGCTCGTCCATGAAGGGGTCCGGGTCATTTTGTTCCATATTGAAGACTCCTGCGCCAGTCCATTTGCCCGTAAGGATCATTTCCGCGCCGATCATGGCCGGAACCCCCGTAGTATAGGAAATGGCCTGGGAACCTACTTCTTTAAAGCATTGTTCATGGTCGCAAATGTTGTAAATGTACACAGCCTTGAATTGGCCGTCCTTGATTCCGGTGATGACGTTGCCGATGCAGGTTTTTCCCCTGGTCGTCTTGCCCAGGTCCCCGGGGTCCGGCAGAACGGCCTTGAGGAATTGCAGCGGGATGATTTCAACTCCGTTGTACATGACCGGGTCAATGCGGGTCATGCCCACGTTCTGAAGCACTTCCAGGTGCTTGAGGTAGTTCGGTGAGAAGGACATCCAGAATTGCGCCCGGCGGATGGTGGGGATGTGCTTGACCAGGCTTTCCATTTCTTCATGGTACATGCGGTAGATTTCATAGGTGCCCACTTCCTGCGGGCAGGTGAAACTCTGGTGCATGCTCATGGGGGCGGTTTCCCGGAAGGCTCCGTCTTCCCAATGGCGGCAGGGCGCCGTTACTTCCCGGATGTTGATTTCCGGGTTGAAGTTGGTGGCGAAAGCCTTGCCATGGTTGCCGCCATTGACGTCAATGATGTCCAGCGTATGGATTTCGTCAAAATGATGCTTGAGAGCCCATGCCGTGAATACATTGGTGACGCCGGGGTCAAAGCCGGAACCCAGCAGGGCGAAAAGCCCGGCGTTGCGGAATTGCTCCTGGTACGCCCATTGCCAGGAGTATTCGAATTTGGCTACGTCACGGGGTTCATAGTTGGCGGTATCCAGGTAGTTGACGCCGGTTTCCAGGCAGGCTTCCATCAGGGTGAGATCCTGGTAGGGAAGGGCCACATTGATCAGCAGCTGCGGCTTGATTTCCCGGATGAGGGCTACGGTGGCGGGTACGTCATCCGCATCTACGGAATGGGTAGTGATGCTGACGCCCGTTCTGGAGCGTACGTCCTCCGCAACGGCATCGCATTTGCTTTTCGTGCGGGAGGCCAGATGAATGTTTTGAAAAATATCCGGCAGCTGGGCGCATTTGTTGGCTACCACATGCCCAACGCCGCCTGCTCCAATGATTAAAACCGTGTTCATGATAGGTTCAGTACATAAGTGAAAACAGGCTGAAAGGCAACTCCCGATTTGCTTCAATAATGACACCGTCTTCCCATGGGGCATCAGTTTTTCCGGCATCAGCCGGATGCGGACTTCCCTGCGGAAGACGCACCCTTTTGGAGATTTTCTAAAAATGATTGAACAGGGGATTGACGCGGGCTGTCCGATTTTACAATATCAGATTGTAGATATGATTAGACAAATTCTGCCAGTAGTTGTTGCCGCCTGCGTCGCTCCCTGTTTTGCCGCGGAAGGGTGGATTACCGATATGGATGCCGCCAAAAAACAGGCCGCCGAACAGAAAAAGGATTTAATGATTGAGTTCACCGGTTCCGACTGGTGCCCTCCCTGCATGCAGCTCCGCGCCAACGTATTCAGCAAGCCTGACTTCCAGAAGGAAGCGCAAAAAAATTTCGTGCTGGTGGAGCTGGATTATCCGCGCGGCAAGGAACAGTCCAAGGAAATGAAAGCCGCCAATGAAAAACTTGCCCAGCAGTACGGCGTGCGGGGATTCCCGACCGTTGTGTTTGCGGACGCTTCCGGCAAGCCTTTTGGGGGATTTGTCGGGGGGCGTTCCGGGGATGATGTGATGAAAGCCATGCAGGATGCCCTGAAGAACAAGGAAGCGCTGAGCGCCGCGGAAGCGAATGTCGCCAAGGCTGCTACGGATGAAGCGAAGGTTGCCGCTCTGATGGAAGTGCTCAAGCTGGCTCCTCAGGAATATGTGGACAATTTTTATGGTGACGTGAAAGCGGAAATCAAGAAGCTGGACAAGGAGGATAAGTCCGGCCTGAAAGCCGCAGACGCCCATGCTGACCTGCTTAAAAAGGAACAGAAGGACGTTCAGAATTATCTTGCCGGCAAGCTGACGGACAAGACGACGCCTGCGGAAGCCCTTCAGGTGGTTAAGGCGTATCCCGACCGTGACAAGCTTCTGCCGGAGACGCAGCAGCAGTTGCTGATGATGGAGTTCGGGACCTATCTGAATTCCACCGGTGACGTGGACGGCGCCGTTCTGATTCTGGATAAGGTGGCCGAGTTGAAGCCGGGAACGGAAGCCGGAATGCAGGCCCCCCGCATTAAGGCCGGCATTCTCGCCAACAAGGATAAGATCAAGGCCCAGATTGACGCTGCCAAAAAGGCGCAGGGCAAATAATTAAAGCTGCTTTTCTTTTCCCTTGATTTGGGAAAACGGCCCCGCAACGGTTTTCTGCCGTTGCGGGGTTTTGTTTTCCCCCTGTTTCTCCGGTTACTCAAAAGAGATGATGGAAAGGAGGCATTGTGGCTTATGAGGGGCGCTGTTCTCCTGCGGCGCTTGTTTTCGGCGCGTTCAGCTACGGGAGTGGCGAAAGGCAGGATTTGATACCGGTTTCTTGACGTGAAGCCTTGCGCACGGGAAGGAAACCTGACAGAATCCCGCCATGCGCCTGTTCATGATGTTCTGTGTGATGCTTTTGCTCGCCGGATGCGATACGCGCACAAGCGTGGAACGGGCGCAGGAGGCTGGGGTGCTCATCGTGGGCAATAATGCGGAGCCCCAGAGTTTTGACCCTCACATCGCCACTTCCGTTTCCGATTTCAAGATGATCAATGCCGTCATGGAGGGGCTGCTGCGCGGGGATTCCAGGGATGACGCCGTTTTTCATCCCGCTGTGGCGGAGTCGTGGACGCACAGTCCGGAGGCGGACAAGTGGCGTTTTGCCCTGCGGAAGGGAACCGTGTGGAGCGACGGCGTTCCTGTGACGGCTCATGATTTCGTGTATGCCTATCATCGCCTGCTTCATCCGGGGTTTGGCGGGAGGTACGCGGACATGCTTTATCCGCTGAAGAATGCAGAAGCCTATAACCGGAACAGGCGCAGCCTGCTGCTGTGCGGTCCCGGTTCCCGGCTGGCCGGGGAAGAGGGGTTGGATGAGAAAGTGTTGGCCCGGGTGGATTGGGAGAGGCTGGACGGCATGGGAGCCGGTGAGCTGGAGGCTCTGCGGGATGATCCTTCCCTGATGGAGTGGCCGGCCGGGATGCCGGAGGAAGGAGCGCGGAAGATTGCGGCGCGGATGTTGGAGGATGTCCGGGCCGGAAAGCCGGATTTATGGGAGGAAGCCCGCGTAGGCGTGCGCGCCGCGGATGATTATACCCTGGAGATGGAGCTGCGTTCCCCGATGCCCCAGCTTCCCCTGCTGCTGCTTCACTGCACCTGGTTCCCGGTTCCCCGCCATGCCGTGGAAGCCCGCGGCGGCATGCTGGATAGGACGGGGGGATGGACGCGGCCCGGAGCGGCCGTAGGGAACGGACCTTTTCTCATGGCGGAGCACCGGTTCAATGATTATGTGGAGGTGCGCCGCAATCCCCGGTACCGGAACGCTTCCTCCGTCCGGCTGAATGGAGTCCGTTTTCTTCCTACCGTGAACGGCTTTACGGAAACCCGCATGTTTTTCAACGGCAAGCTTCATGTCACCAACAACGTGCCTCCGGAGATGACGGCTTATGCCCGGGAGCGCGGCGGCGATGATTTTTGCCAGGATGACTATTACGTGACTATTTTTTACCGTCTGAATACGTCGCGTGCGCCGCTGGATGACGCCCGGGTCAGGCGGGCCCTTTCCCTGGCGGTGGACCGGGAGGCCCTGGTGCGGGACGTGGTGTGCGGCGGCGGCCAGCCGTGCTTCGGCTTTACGCCGGACGGCGCCGGATACAAGACGCCGCATGGGGTGGAGTTCAATCCGGAGAAAGCGCGTTCCCTGCTGGCCCAGGCCGGTTTTCCCGGCGGGAAGGGGTTCCCCCGGCTGGAGCTGATGACTACATCCCGCGAAGTTCAGAAGACAATGGTGGAAAAAGCATCTGGGGATTCATGTGGATATCCGTTCCTGTGAGTGGACGGCCTACAAGTTCGCGCAGAATTCCATGCAGTATGATTTTAGTTCCTCCTCATGGTCCGGGGATTATCTGGACCCTTCCAGTTTTCTGGATTTGTGGGGTTCCGCCTCCGGGAACAATAATACGGGCTGGTTTCATCCAGAGTATGAACGCCTGCTGGCGGAGAGCCGCGCCACGGGAGACCAGGAGAAGCGCATGGCCCTGCTGGCCCGTGCGGAAGCGCTGATGCTTTCCGAATCCCCGGTGATTCCCCTGTATTGGGCCAAACGGTCCTATTTGAAGAGGCCGGAGGTGCGTGGGTGGCGTCCCTTGCTTCTGGACAACCATTTGTTTGAGGATATCAGCCTGGACGCCGACCGGGAACATGGGAAGGAGGCCGCGCCTTGACCAGGATGATTCTGAAACGCCTGGGGCAGGGGCTTCTGGTCCTGCTGGTGCTGGAGACCGTGACGTTTTTCCTGATACGCCTGTTGCCGGGGCACCCCTTCATGGGGGAAAAGAAGCTGCCGGAGCATGTCCTCCAGCAGCTCCAGGCCAGTTACGGGCTGGATCAGCCCTCCCTAGTTCAATACGGGCGTTACTGGTGGAATATGCTGGCGCATGGCGACCTGGGACCGTCTTTGGTGAAGGAAGGCGTCAGCGTGGCGGATATGATCGGCCAGTCATTTCCTGTTTCCCTTCAGCTTGGCGTCATAGGCATGGCTATTTCCATTCTGGCGGGGATTCCCGCCGGAATCGTGGCGGCTCTGTACAAGAACCGGTGGATGGACTGGTGGGTGATGCTGGTTTCCATGGCCGGCATCTGCATTCCCGCCTTTGTCGTGGCTCCGGTGCTGGGCGTGGCCTTGGGCATGCATGTGCCCGGCTTGAGTGTGGCCGGATGGGATTCCCCCGGTTGCGTAGTGCTCCCGGCTTTGACGCTGGGTCTGGTGAATGCCGCATATCTGGCGCGCCTGACGCGCGGCGGCATGCTTGAAGTGCTGGGGCAGGATTTTATCCGGACGGCTCGGGCCAAGGGGGCGGGGCCTTTCCGTACGGTTTGGAAGCACGCTTTGCGAGGCGGCCTGATTCCGGCTCTTTCCTATCTGGGGCCTGCTTTTGCCGCCATGATTACCGGTTCTTTTGTGGTGGAGACCTGCTTCCAGGTTCCCGGCATGGGCCAGCATTTCGTGAACGCGACAACGGACCGGGATTATTTTCTCATCCAGGGCCTTGTTTTGTTTTACGGTATTCTGATCGTCGCGGCCAATCTGGGTGTGGACCTGATGCAAATGGCCGTCAATCCGAGATTGAGAAAGGAATCATGAGAAGAAGAGGATGGAACAGGACGGAGGAACAGGGTTCCTCCCTGTGGAAAGACGCCTTTCTGCGTCTTTCCCGCAACCGGGCGGCCATGTTTTCCCTGCTGGCGCTGGCGCTGATTGCGGCGGCCTGTTTTCTGGGGCCCCTGCTGCCGTGGCTTCCGCATCCTAATGTGCAGGATTTGTCCCGGATTGCGGAAAGCCCTTCCTGGGGGCATTGGTTCGGCACGGACCAGCTTGGGCGGGATTTGCTGGCGCGCGTGTTGTACGGCGGCCGCATTTCCCTGCTGGTGGGCGTGGTCGCCACGGGCGTTTCCCTGGTGATCGGTGTGGCGTACGGACTGGTTTCCGGTTATGCCGGAGGCAGGCTGGACGCCCTGATGATGCGCCTGGTGGATGTGCTTTTTGCCCTGCCGTTCATTGTGCTGGTGATTATTTTTTCCCTGTCCGTGGAGGAGCCGGCCCGGAGGCTGACGCAGTGGGTTTCCGGCATGACGGGCTGGTCTGTGGAAATGGTGAGCCCCATGACCGGGCTGATTCCCCTGTTCATCGCCATCGGCGCTTTGGGCTGGCTGACGCTGGCGCGCATTGTCCGCACGCAGACGATGGAGCTGAAAGGGCAGGAGTTCGTGGAAGCCGCCCGCTCCCTGGGCATTGGTCACATGAAAATTCTGTTCCGCCATATTGCTCCGAATTTGTTCGGAACCGTCATCGTGTACACGACGCTGGCCGTTCCC
>OMBL01000742.1_pt1 | contig 13076 bp, 9 predicted proteins | sample 1644871 | NCBI WGS metagenome assembly OMBL01 (sample SAMEA103958115, study PRJEB25191) | human gut metagenome | biome: human-associated habitat [ENVO:00009003]; feature: intestine environment [ENVO:2100002]; material: feces | place: Germany | collected 2013/2015
TGCAGATTCTTTTCGCTTCTGTATCATATTAGGCGCGTAGTTGCGGATTTGAGGATTATTTTTTATCTTTTCACAATAAATTTCCGTATTTTTGCAATCGAACTGTACTTGCTCGTCCGCAGTTGTCGCTGTTAGACGTGTTCTTTCAAGATAAACGAGTCGACAACCTACGCCGTGCAGAGTGTAGCATAGTCATTTATCTGACATATCTACATGAAAACAGGTTTGGGGTAAGAATAGCGGTCAATGGACAACAGGACGATTACACGCTTTTGTTGTATAAGAACGTTATGTGGTTTTAGGAACGAAAAAGTGTTGTAAAGTTTGTATTATTCGAATTATTTGTTAATTTTGCAAACTATGGATAATCGTGTATTGCGTGAACTGCCGCCATTGCTCACAAACGACTTTATGTATGTGGCGGACAGGTTGAAGAAAAAATTCACCTATCCTATCCATAAGCACGAGGTATTCGAGCTTAACTATGTGGAGAATGGAGAGGGTGTGTTGCGTATTGTAGGAGACAGCTCCGAGACAATAGGCAATCGTGAGTTGGTGCTCATAACAAGCCCCGACCTTGAGCATGTGTGGGCACAAGGCTCGTGCCACAGCGAGGAGGTACGCGAGATAACGATACAGTTCTTCTTCTACTTCGATAGTTCCAACAGCATATTTAACCGCACTCCCCTGCTTCCCATCAAGCACTTGTTTGAGAAAGCACGCAAGGGAGTGGCGTTTACACCGGAAGCCATTGATGAGGTTTATCCGCTGCTCAACACATTGTCAACTAAAAAAGACAAGTTTTACTCGGTTATCGACTTTCTTACCATTCTTTACAAACTCTCGCTTGCCGACGGCACACGCGAGCTTGCCACATCATCGTTTGCAAAGGTGAATGAAGACAGCGACAGCCGACGCATCTTGAAAGTTAAGGAATATATCAGCAAGCATTTCACCGAAGAGATACGACTTGCTGAGCTTGCCGGGCTTGTGGGTATGTCGCCTACATCGTTCAGCCGCTTCTTCAAGCTGCGCTCCGGCAAGACGCTTAGCGACTATATTGTGGAGAAGCGCCTTGGCGTGGCTGCCCGGCAGCTTGTAGATACGACAAAAAGCATCAGCGAGATATGCTACGACTGCGGCTTCAACACGCTCAGCAACTTCAACCGCCTGTTTCGCAAGCACAAGGGATGCAGCCCGAGAGAGTTTCGCGAGAAATACTTCAAGACCAAGATCATAGTGTAATCGCCATAACAAAAACAAAACATCTGATGTAAGATTGCATCACGACTGCAAAATTGTGGCATACGTTGGCAAGATAATGCCAATGCGATTGATCGTATTTTAATAATTTTGCAGTCGAACCATTAAACCAAAAAAAATAATCAAACAAAGCTATGGGAAAATATTCAAAACGTATTTTTCTTCCGGCATTGGCGCTGATGATGCTTTCGGGCGTTGCCAATGCCGAGAATATCAGCGTGTCTACACCCAAGACATCGCTAGTAGTGGATGCCACCAAGGGCGGAGCATTCAAATTTGTGTATTATGGCGACAAGCTGGCGGATGCCGACATAGCCACGCTCCAAGCTGGCGGAACGGCTGGCAAGGACGCTTATCCGGTGTATGGAATGATAGGCGAATCGGCTGCAGCACTCTCGGTGCGCCATGCCGACGGCAACATGACTCTTGAGATGGACGTAGACAGCTACACCACCACAACCGAAAAGAACGCCAAAGTGCTCAAAGTGAAGCTCAAGGACCGCGTATATCCCTTCTACGTCACCGTGTGCTACCGTGCATACAACGACGTAGACATTATCGAGATGTGGACCGAGATAAACAACGGCGAGAAGTCTACCGTCACCCTCTCACAGTTTGACTCAGCCTATCTGCCCATACGTCGTGGCAACGTATGGATGTCGCACTTCTACGGAGCTTGGGCAAACGAGGCACAGCTGTCGGAAGAGGAGCTGAAGCCCGGCACATTCGTCATTGAAAACCGCGACGGAACACGCAACGCCCACACATCACGCGGCGAAGTAATGTTCTCGCTCGACGGCAAGGGCAAGGAGAACACGGGCCGTGTGATAGGTGCCGCCATATGCTATTCGGGCAACTACAAGCTGCGTGCCGTGACCGACGAGTCGGAGTATCACCAGTTCTTTGCTGGCATCGACGAGTACAACTCGGAGTATCATCTCGCCAAGAACGAGACCTTCACCACTCCTGTCACAGCATTCTCGTACAGCAAGGAGGGACTGAGCGGAGTGAGCCGCAACTTCCACCGCTGGGGACGCCAGTACAAACTGATGAACGGCAACGTAGAGCGCAAGATTCTGCTCAACTCGTGGGAGGGCGTATACTTCGACATCAAGGAGCCGGAGATGGCGCAGATGATGGCTGACATAAAGTCGATGGGTGGTGAACTGTTCGTCATGGACGACGGATGGTTTGGCAATAAGTACAAGCGTAACATCGACAACTGTGCGCTGGGCGACTGGGTTGTAGACAAGGAGAAGTTGCCTCACGGCATTGAGGGTCTGCTTGCCGAAGCCAAGAAGCTGGGCATAAAGTTTGGCATCTGGCTCGAGCCTGAGATGTCGAACACCAAGAGCGAACTCTTCGAGAAGCATCCCGAATGGGTTATAAAGGCTCCACACCGCGACCTTAAGTGCGGACGTGGCGGCACGCAGGTGGTGCTCGACCTTGGCAATCCTAAGGTGCAGGACTTCGTGTTCTCCATCGTCGACGACATGATGACCAAGTATCCTGAGATTGACTACATCAAGTGGGACGCCAACATGAACATCTCAAACCACGGCTCGCAGTATCTCACAGCCAACAACCAGAGCCACCTCTTCATCGAGTACCATCGTGGATTCGAGAAGGTGCTGCAGCGCATCCGAGCCAAATATCCCAAACTGACCATACAGGATTGCGCTTCGGGCGGCGGACGTGTCAACTGGGGCACACTGCCCTATTTCGACGAGTTCTGGACAAGCGACAACACCGACGCCCTGCAGCGTGTATACATGCAGTGGGGCACCAGTTACTTCTTCCCTTCCATCGCTATGGCTTCGCACATCTCAAATGCTCCCAACCATCAGACAGCACGCACCGTGCCTTTGAAGTATCGCACCGACGTGGCTATGAGCGGACGTCTGGGCATGGAGATTCAGCCTAAGGTGCTGAGCAATGACGAGAAGGGCCAGTGTCGCAAGGCTATTGCCGACTACAAGCGCATACGTCCTATAGTGCAGTTTGGCAATCTCTACCGTCTGCAGTCGCCTTACGAAAAGAAGGGTGTGGCATCGCTTATGTACGTGACCGACATGAAAGACAAGGCTGTGTTCTACTGGTGGAAGACCGAATCGTTCTGCAACCAGCACCTACCACGCATACCAATGGCAGGACTCGACCCGCAGAAGCGCTACCGCATCACCGAGCTCAACAGCATCGACAAGACTCCGCTCGCCTTCGAGGGCAAGACGTTCTCTGGCGAATATCTCATGCAGAACGGTCTGGAAATTCCTTACGGACATGACGCAGACGGAGGCAAAGCCAACGAATGGGCAAGCCGAGTGCTGCTCCTCGAAACAGCTGAGTAACAGAATTTTAACGATTGCAATTCTACATTAAAACACTTACCTTAGAAAAGGGCTCCTTTTGCATTGCAAAAGGGGCCCTTTTGCATTGCAAAACGAATCCTGTTGCCTTCCAAAACGAATCCTTTTGCTATCGAAAAGGACTATATTTCTTAATGAGTAATTATTAGTGTATTTAATGTATTGTTTTTTTTTTGGGGGGTATGATTGGATTTTTACTCTCTCGGTAGGAATTTATTTCAACTACGCGAGGAAACAAAAAAGCCACCCCGTTATTTCAAACAGAGTGGCTCACAATAAATGTTATATTAATATGGATAATGTTACATATTACAATATCGGATTTCGTTCATCACAACTTATCAGCGCACTGCGTGCTTCTTGCCGTTCATGATGTAGAGTCCATGCTGCGGAACGGCGTTAAGCTTGCGTCCGTCGAGCGAATAGATTGCATTATCGGTCTTGGCAGATGTAGTGATATGGCTGATGGCTGTTGCCACCTCACGCACAATCTGTACACTGTTGACAGTGAAGTTCTTGCCCTGGATGTAGAGTTTGTCGGCACTGATTTCAGTTATAAGCTGTTCTGTAAGCTCCATATCAAACACTGTCTTGCTGGCAGCGAGGTCGGTGCAATCAAGAATGTTGTGCCACTCGGGGTTGTTGGCGCAGAGCTGTATCTGTGCGTCGCCCTCAGTGGTGTAGTTGATGCGCAAGAAGTCGCCTTTCTTTACGCCAGCCTCGGCAAAGAGCGAACCGGCTACCTCTACAGTTGGGTCCCAGTTGCCTATTGTGGCAGGTGTATCGAGCAATGTGGCAACAACAGTTTTCTCGGCAGGCTGCGGAGCTTCAGATGTTAGTTCAACCTTGAGCAGATTGACGTCCTCGCCACTCTGCACACGTATACCGTTCGACTTGATAGCTTCGAGCGTTTCGGTGGTGATGGTGTAACTGCCGGTTGACTCAGAGCTTACGAGCAGCTCGGTCCAAGGATAGTTGGCAACGAGCTTGAATCCGCCGTTCTCTGTTGTTACAACGATGACATCGCCAACCTGGGCATCAGCCAATTTAGCTCCTTCTATCTGCACGCCGTCGTTCCAGTTGAGCGTCTGCTTGCCTTCGAATAGTACTGTTGTGGCTGCCGACATAAATACGCAGCACATGAAAAACATGATTGTAGAAGTAAAAAATCTTTTCATACTGTTTTAGTTTATTTAAGTTGAATAATAAGAATTGAAAAATGATAATTGATGATTGAAAGTTGAGAGTTATGATTACCATAGATAATTACAACCCTCAACTTTCAACCGATTATTTCTTAACGATACGAATGTTTCCTATACAGAAGTCGGCATTGTAGGCTGCCGAGGGCTGCATTGTGATTCGCAATGTCTGCCAGGATCCGGCAGCACTGATGCCCTTGGTTGCCATAGGAGCAAGCGGAAGGGTTACAGTCTGCCAGTTGCCGAAGGTGTTAATGCCGGCACCATCGGCAGGATTCCATGCGTAAGAGTCGCCCCAGTTGAAGCAGAACTTCAAGCCTGTAGCCTCTGTAAGCGGATGATCCTTGGTGTTGAGCACCTCAAACTTCAGCACATAGTCGTCGAGATTGGTCATGTCGCCAGCGTCTATCATATTGCAGCTGATGTCGTAGGTGTTCCACGCCCATGCTGCGAAGTTTCCACTGAAGTGCAGATGTTTGTGTCCGAGAGCCGAAGAAGCTGTCGATGTGGCATCGTCACCCTCAATTTCTACACTCAGAGCACCGTCCTTGCTGATTGATACACCGTCGAAATCGGCATACAGAAGGTTGCTTGTCGGGCGGAACGGCAGACTGACAGTCTGTGCCGAGCCGTCACTTGCCGACCACTTCAGCGTGATGAGCGAGTTGTCAGGAGTGCCTTCGGGTATCTGTATCTTCATCGACTGCTTTGTGACATCGCTCACTGTAGCTTCCACGTCGTCCACAAACACCTTCGACTGCGAACCGAACTCATAAACGTCGAAGTTGGCACCGCTCAGCGTAACTGTTCCGCCTGCATTGGCAAACTCGTTGTCAAGACTGCCAACGGTAAGCGTCGGGAACGGCACAACAAAGTCGAACGAGGTCGAACCACGATCGGTTGTGTATTCAATCTTATTGACATGTTCGAACGACAGCGTCTCGGGCACACGCACATTGGCGTAGGTGGAAGCCGTATAGATGTCATTGAGCACCACTGGCACCGTATTGAAAGTTATCGACTTGACGTTGTTGAGGTTCTTACCCTCAATGCGCACCATTGTGCCAATCTCTGCCTGGGTGATAGGCGTTGTGAGTGCGGTATCGCCGATGTTGTAGACAGCCTTTATCTCGGGCGCTCCGGAATTAGCCATCTTGTCGGCAGCGGTATATCCATCGTTGAATTCAACGATGTTGTCGCACGAAGCAAGCGACACGCTGAGCGTTGCAGCCACAAATATGGCTGCAATTGCTCGTATGTGAAATCTGTTATGTTTCATTTGTCCTAAACAATTCAAAATTCAAAACTCATTAATTCCATCCTGGGTTGTTCTTCGTAATATACTTGTTGGTATTAATCTCGGAAGCGGGAAGCGGATAGAGCAGACAACGCGACTGGCGCACCTTGCTCACACCCGAGTCGTCAGAACCTTCGAGAGCGTTCATAGCGTCAAGATAGATGCCCCAACGAATGAGATCCCAACGGCGGTCGCCCTCGCATGCAAACTCCTTGGCACGCTCCTCGATGATAGCCGAACGACGCTTAAGCTGAGTGTCGAGTGCACCGGTGCCTTCAAGCACTGCCTCAGTGGCATGAGAGCGCTCACGTACCTTATTGAGATACTTCACAGCCTCGTCGCTATTGCCCAATTCGTTCTCAGCCTCAGCATATACGAGCAGCACATCGGCATAACGAAGGAACGGCCAGTTGCAGTCGGCATCCTTAATGGCATCGTTAGTAACGTCGTCGTACTTGGTTGTGAATGCAAGGCACTGCGAGTCCATCGAGTAATAGTAGCTAACGCCGTCGGCATATATGCCCGTAGGATCAGCCACTTTATCACCATTAAGGTTGTAGCCTGTAGCCTTGAGTGTGTACTCCTCGTCCTTAGGATAGTAGAAACCCGAGTTCGACTGCTCCTGAGTGTAGGCACGCCAGCGATGCTTCACACCCTTTACGATGCGCAGATCGTCGTGGTCGAAGAGGTCGTACCAGTGGCGTGTGCAACCAATCCATCCACCCTCTTGAATAAAGTCGGAGCCTGCAGCCGTCTTGTATCCTGCATACTGTGTGTGGATGGCATTCTTGTAGGTGGCATCGCCGCTGACACTGCCTACAGAGAACATAAACTCGCTTGCAGTAGCGTTGACCTTCTTCCACAGATTGTCGTAAGCAAGCAGTTCGTACGAACCGTACTTGCCGTCGATAACGTCCTTAGCCCAGGCGGCAGCCTTCTTGTATAGAGCCTTGGCGTCAAGCTGTTCGTGTCCGCTTACAGCCTGTTTCTGCAGCGTTATGCTGCGCAAGGGGGCATAGGTCTGTGTGTCACCCGAACCATTATATGTCTTGCCCGAACGTATTGTAATCTCTGTTCCGGCAGGCATAGCCGCTGCAGCCTCTGTGGCGTACACCTTGGCAAGCAGTCCGGCAGCCGATCCGGCAGAGGCATGGCCTGGTTGCCATGCAACGTCGGTGTTCTTGTACATCATAGTTGCTGCCGACTCAAGTGTGGAAGTGATGTACTCGTAAACCTTGTCGACCGACTGGCGTGGCTGGCTTATATTTTCATACTTCGTGTTGTTGGCCTGAATGGGCACCTCGCCGTAGGCACGCACAAGCAGGAAGTAGGCAAGCGCCTTCTGGAAGCGCACCTCACCAATGAAGTTGTTCTTCTGTGCATCAGTGATGTTGCGCATCTCTTCGATGCTGTTCTCTGCCTTGTTGGCACGGGAAATAAGTCCGTAGCACCCTTTCCACAAGGCGTCGGTGACGTCGTTCTCGCCCTGGAAGTTGCCGGTACCGAACTTGTTGAACATCCAGTCGGGACCAGAGATATAGTCGGCATCAATCTCCAATACACGCGGGAAGTAGCCCCAGCAGAACATGTCGTAAATCCACTTGCTGTATACACCAGAAACCCACGACTTGGCAGCATCCTCGCTGTCGCCCACCTTCTCTTCAGTGATTTGTCCGTCGGGATTCTCTTCTATCCAACTCTCGCAGCTTGTGAAGCACAGAGCCGCAGCTGCAAGAGTGAGGACGGATAATATATTCTTTTTCATTTTGTATGAGTCTTTAGATTGTTAGAAAACGATGTTCAGTCCGAATGCAAAGCTGCGCGAACTTGGATAAGAGTAGCTGTCAACACCAGGACAAGCTGCATTGTTGCCGCCAGCATTAACGTCTGGGTCAAACCAGCTGTAGTTGGTTATGGTGAAGAGGTTGTTGGCAGTGAATGTAAGGCCTATCTTCTCGATGAACTTGGTGGGATGAACGAAATCATAACCCAATGTGATGTACTTCATCTTCAGATAGCTGCCGTTCTCGATGAATCTGTCGCTCATCAACCATGTACGTGTATAGCCTGCTGTTGCCTTAGGCCACTTGGCTGTGGCGGCAGTTTCGGATGTCCAACGCGAGTTGTATGCATCGACGGTGATGTTGCCAATGTTGGCCATCTGAATGTCGGTGAGGTTATAGTTGAAAATGTCATTGCCTTGACTGCCCTGCAACATGAACGAAAGATTGAAGTTCTTCCATGACAGATTGGATGTTAATCCGTAGGTGAAGTCGGGATTGGTGTTGCCTATAATGGTGCGGTCCTTCTCGGTGATATAGCCGTCGCCGTTAAGGTCGCGATACTTTATCTCGCCCACATGCTTCAGAGCCTCGCGGTCGGAGATGTTGGCATACTCCTTAAACGAACGCACCTCGGCAATGTTGTCATAGAATCCGTCCTCTACATATCCGAAGATTGTGCCTATCGGACATCCGTTGCGCTGCAAATACATCTGATCAGCCTTGCTCCAAAGAGCCGTGGCATACTGGTCGCCGTCAAGTCCGCCAATGCGGTTGCGGTTCATTGCGAGGTTGGCCGAGATGTTCCACTTCACAGGAGTCTTTGTCAGAACAGCATAGTTGAGTGTGAACTCAAGACCCTCGTTGGTGACATTGCCCGAATTGATCATCATCTGTCCGAAACCCGAACTTGCCGGAATGGTTACGTTCTGCAGCAGGTCGCGTGTCTTTTTGTAATAGTAGTCGACAGTAAGCTGCAAGCGGTTGTCGAAGAAACCGAAGTCGATACCGGCATTGAACTGTGCCGTTGTCTCCCACTTAAGGTCTGGATTGGTAGGGCCGCGCCAGTCAATGAGCGAATAGCCGTTCTGCAGTGTTCCGTTGTAAGGATAGTTGGCAGCATTGAGTATGCTCAGTGTACGGTAGGCACCGATGCCCTGATTGCCAGTCTCGCCATAACTCAGGCGGAACTTAAGATTGCTGAATATGTTGAGATTCTTGATGAACGTCTCGTCGCTGGCACGCCATGCAAAGGCTCCCGAAAGGAATGTAGCCCACTTGTGGTTCTTGGCAAAGCTTGAACTGCCATCGGTACGCACGCTGCCGGTAAACATATACTTGCCGTTGAGCGTATAGTTGATGCGGGCAAGGAACGATTCAAGCGTCTGCTCGGTCTTGCTTGAGGCGATGACGGCACGGTCGAGAGCCAACGACATGTCGGCATCCTTGGTCATATCGGTAGGGAAGTTGGTGGCAGTCATCGATTCTGTCTCGCCAACACCCTTTTCGAAGGTCATACCAGCCACTGCATTGATGGCGTGCTTGCCCCATGTCTTGTCGAATGTAAGGATGCTCTCGGCTGTCATGCTCTTCCAGATGTTGGATGCCTTGCCACCCTTGCCTTTGTAGGGAGCCTTACCTTCCTGTGTGTGGCGGTCGTAGTAGGTGCCACGGTGGCCGTCGTTGTAGCCAAGACCGAGGTTCTGGCGGAACTTAAGCCATGATGTAATCTTAGCCTCAAGATACGAACTTGAGAACCATGAAATCTGCTTCAGCTCGTCCTTGGCGCCATGTACATAATTGTATGGGTTAGCAGCGAGCCAGTTAAGCTCGTCGAGCTGTTCGGTAGAGGTGTGTACTCCGTATGTAGACGGGAAGATAAGGGCCGAACGAATGATGCCCGTATTCTCTGAATTGGTACGCTGGAAGTTGGTCACAGTGTTGGTGAAGAACGAACTTGCGCCAATCTCCAAATACTTGCTGATATGTCTGCCTATGTTGATAGACACGCCGTAGCGGTCGAAACCGGTGTTGCGAATGATACCGTCCTGTGTGGTATAGTTGCCCGAGAAACTGTACCAACCCTGGTCACTGCCTCCACTTACGCTGAGACTGTAGTCCTGCTGCCAACCGGTGCGATATATCTCGTCCTGCCAGTCGGCACCTGCCACCTCGTCGATGTTGCCATACTCGTCCTGACGTATGCCGGGATTGAGGAAGTCGTCGGGCGAAGGATTGTATGTACCCTTGCTGTATACATAGCCATTGCCAACGTATGGGTATTCCCACTCGCCTGTATATGGATTCTTCTGTGTGCCACCCTCGTAGTAGCGGCTGTTCTCGGTAGCCTCGTTCTGATAGAGAGCGTATGTGCGGGCATCGAGCACCTTGACACGCTTGGCGATATTAGACACGCTCCACTTGGCGTTGAACTCCACCTTCGGCTTGCCGTCGCCCTTCTGTCCGCGCTTGGTGGTGATGATGACAACACCGTTTGCACCACGCGAACCATATATGGCTGTAGCCGAAGCATCCTTCAACACCTCAATCTTCTCGATGTCGTTAGGATTGATCATCGACAGAGGCGATGTCGACTGGTTGTTGCCATCGTTGGCACCACTCTTAGGAGCACCGTTAGGGTCTGTGCCGTAAGGCACGCCGTCGACAATGTAGAGAGGCTGCGACGATGTGGTAAACGAGTTGGCTCCACGCACAGTGATGCTCACACCGGCACCCGGCGAACCGTCGTTCTGCGAGATGTTGACACCGGCAATCTTGCCCTGAAGTCCGTGAGCCACATCGGTGGTACCGCCTTTCATAAGCTCGTCACTCTTAATCTGGGTCATAGATCCGGTGAGGTCGCGCTTCTTCATCGTACCATAGCCGATAACAACCACCTCGTCCATTACCTCGGTATCCTCCGAAAGAGTGACCTCGATGTACGACTTACCCTTTACATTAATTACTTGGGTCTTATATCCGACCATCGAAACCTGAATGATAGACTTTCCCTGTGGCAATGTGAATGAGAAAGCACCATCCAAATTGGTGACTCCTCCAACACTGGTGCCTGGCACCTGAACACTCGCGCCAATCATAGGCTCGTTGTTCATGGCTCCATCAAACACCTTACCCTTGATGGTAGTCTGTGCGTTGATGCTTATGCTTATCAGCAAAAGCACCATATTAAAGAATAACTTCTTAGACATTGATTTTAGTTATTTATTATTGTTCAACATGCATCAGTTCTATTCTGTTCAATACAAATCCACGACCCGTAACCACAAGTCCACTCGTCTTGACCTTGTCGAGCGATGTAGCATCGAAGGTTATAACTACGTCGTTGCCGTCAAGTGTCTGCCACTGCGGTTCGGCAGCTCCCGAAAGGTCGAGCCACTTGCCTTGGTTCTCGCGGAGCGACATCTGCGGAACCACACCCTCCTGCATCGGCAGCAACTTATAGCTAATGACAAGCACATCGTTATGGGTAGAATGCTGAAAGGGTTCGGCAGTGATGCGTAGGTTGGCACTCCAGTCGTTGGGGAATGTCTGTTCGCCATGAAACAGTTCGCCAGGCTTCAGCTTATACTCCTTCGGGGCGCGCTGGGCTGAGGATGTGTCGTCGGAACGTTGTCCTACAAACGATACTATGCCAATCTTGTCAAGCTGATAGTCCTTACCACCTATGCGCATGGCCACATTGTCGCCTCCACCGGCAAGCTGAATCTTGATAAGCGGAGCCTCATCGTCTATATAATAGGTGAACGAATCGCCACCAACAGGTGCGCCGTCTACTGTCTTGTCAATAGGATTCCACGTCAGATCCATTATCTTCACTGCCGAACCGGGCTTTGTCTTGCTTACATGCAACTTCAAGGCATCGCCCACCTTCAGTGCTGTCAGGGTCTTGCCCTTAATCTCAGCACATCCACCCCAATTGCTGTCCATACTGACAGCGGGTCCTGTCCACACAATATTCTCTTGATAGTCGGCAGCCTTGGAGAGCGTTGCATAGAGTATACGGTAGTCGTGTCCGCCTATACTCACTCCGTGCTGCTTCAGAACGGGAAGCATATCGGCTGTCATAGTCATGCGGAAGGGGCCTGCTATACCGAAATACTTATATTGTTCGGCTATTGCCTGCCAATCCTTGGGATTCTGGAATGTGCCCTGCGACGAACGCTTGTATCCGTCGGTGTAGACGGTGAGTACGTCGCCAACCTCTGCTTCGGCAAATAGACGTGACTCAAGCACCATACGGTCTTTCCATGCGGGTCCGATAGTTTTCGGACCTACAAGGATGACACGCTCCACTGCATAGCTGCCTAAGGCAGACACAAGGCATAGAAGCACCACTAGTTTAAATCTAACAGATTTCATTACTTTAGGTTTTGGTCAGTACATTTATAGTTTTTCACTTTATATTGTCTATTATCGCCTTTATCTCATCGCGGTCGAGCACCGTACCCGTATTGAAAGCGTTCTGCCACCACTGCTTGTCAGCAAACCGATGGGTGTCGGAGTTGCCATTGTCGTAGTCGTAATCATACCATGGCATGAACCAACTCCAGCGCGAGCCTTCATGCCAGATATCGCTCCACTGCGACATGTGCACCTCGTCGCCATTGCCACACTCTGCCAATGTGATGAGCTTTGAGGGATATTCCTTCTGCAGTTGCTTGAAGTTCTTCATCAACGGATATTGCAGGGCGTAGTATGAGTCGCGTCCTACAACGTCAACAACGTCGTCGCCGGGATACCAGTCGTGGTCGTTCATCTGCGAGTTCCACACCCAAATGAGGTTGTTAAGCTTATGATGGTTGACAAGACGGTCATAGAGGAACCGCCACAACTTCTTGTAAGCATCGGCACCCTTTATGCCCCACCAGAACCAAGCCTTGCCTCCTTCAAATTCGTAAGTGTTGCCGGCAGCCTCATGAAGCGGTCGCCAAATGACGGGGATGCCACGTTTCTGCATCTGCTTCAGATAAATCTGGGAATAGCGAAATAAATTCATCATAATAAGATTGAAATCTGTAATTACCAATTTTACTACCATCAAAATACATACCAGTAATTAAATTATTATTACTATCTCTAAGTGGTGTACCTTCAGCCATTGCTTCTTCCATCTTTGCAACACTTCGTCTACATAATTCATCCAATC
>OMBL01000746.1_pt1 | contig 13043 bp, 6 predicted proteins | sample 1644871 | NCBI WGS metagenome assembly OMBL01 (sample SAMEA103958115, study PRJEB25191) | human gut metagenome | biome: human-associated habitat [ENVO:00009003]; feature: intestine environment [ENVO:2100002]; material: feces | place: Germany | collected 2013/2015
GACGGCGATGGCCAATATCGGTGCTGAGGAAGGAGTGATCGACTCCGACGAGAACAAGGTCATCCAGAACATTATGAAACTTGACAACGTCAAGGCCTGCGACGTGATGACCCCAAGGATCGTTGCGATGACGGCGCAGGAGAACATGTCCCTGAAGAATTTCTACAAGAACGAGACCTACCTCCATTTCTCAAGGATTCCGGTCTATGGGGACTCTCCTGAATATATCACCGGATATATCCTTCTGAGTGATGCGCTTGAGGGGCTTGCTGACGATGAGTTCGACAAACGTCTTGTGGAACTGAAACGCCCGATCTCCTTCTTCACGGAGGAGGATTCCTGCGGCCACATCTGGGAGGAACTGCTCAAAAAGCACGAGCAGATCGGCCTGATTATTGATGAATATGGCTGTTTCCAGGGCATCATCACCCTTGAGGACATCATCGAGACGATTCTCGGTCTGGAGATCATCGACGAGAACGACCAGGCCACTGATATGCAGCAGTTTGCCCGCGAGCGTTGGGAACGCCGTCAGAAGCGCTTCAGAACCATAGTTTTACCTAAGGAAGAGGAAAAGTGAGTATAACTTTATAATTATGAAAACTAAATTCTTTGGCTTGATGGCGCTGGTAGCGTCCATTCTTGCCACTACAGCTTGTCAGAAGGACAATGCTGACGACGCTTGGAGACAGATTCCTGTCGAACAAATCTCGGTGGAAAGCGGTAATGCCGCGGTAACTGTCAATGATGTCACATGTTCTTATGGCGAAGTGCTGTTGGTTGCTGACAGCAAGGATGCCGGAACACTTACTTTGACCGGAATCGTGCCTGGTTATCCAGAAGTGAAAATGAAAGTGGATCTTCGCAAGAAATCCGATGACTCTTTCTCGTTTCAAGGATCGACGATAGTATCGACTCCTCCATCAGTCGCCGCCACCTTACGAAGCACAGATGACAATCCATGCTATGCGTTCAGAGTGGAAGGAACGGTGAAACTTGATGGAACAATCAGTATGGCAGTCACCACTCAGGTTCAAGGTTCCTATGCGGCTTCTTTGACGGGAAGTTGGAATGTCACCCGCAAATGTAAGGTGGATCAGACCGGTACTCCTGTCGGCGGACCGGTGCAGGTGACATGGAAGGCCGCAGGCGCGGCAGCTCCGGCGGTAGCCAAAGCCTCTGTCTACGCTAATATATTCGGTTGCCTTTTTGCGGCTGAGTTAATGGATCAGGTGACTTTTGACGAGACCGGCAACATCACCGCACGATATTGGGCAGAACCGGATCTTGGTGACGATCCTATGGCTACTTTGAAGCAATTGGCCAAGATGATCAAGCCTGACGCGGACGGCAATGTCACATTTTCCGCCCATCACACAGATTGGGAGACCTCTCCTAAGGCTAATCTGGTGTTCTGGTACGCTATGGACAACGCGTTGTTCATCGTGCCGAATGTGAGTGCCATCATTGACGCCGCTGACGCGGAGGAGACCAGAACTGACATTGATGGAATCGACATGTCCTCAGTCATTGAAATCCTTGCCACACTCAAAGCGCTCGGTGTTGATGTCGATGCATTGAACACGGAACTTCAGAAAGTGCTTACCAGAGGCATTGAATATAAATATACAGTTAACGGCCAGAACCTGAAAATCTATGTTGACAAGGAACTTTGCGCTCCTGTGATTGACGCTCTTCTTCCGGTTCTTCCGACCCTTGACGCTGTGCTTGAGCAACTTGCGCAGTCTCATGATCCAGAGGACATCAAGACCCTTCAGACCATTAAGAAGATAATGAATCAGATCGGACTTCAGAAGCCGTCTGACCTTGACCTTGTCTGGAAGGACACAACTGAATTCGAGATCGCTTATAATTTCACAAAAGCGTAGAATCTGTCACGAGTCTGCTTTTGGCATGCAGTGTGATTGGTAATAAGTTTAATATCAGAGAAATAAGAAACCGTCTTTGGTCTGAATGGACCAAAGACGGTTTCTTTTCGGCTTGACAATCAGCTGGTTATTTCCCACCGACTTCTTCAAAGGAAATCGCGAACCCGCCACCTTCGACAGCCTTCTGCTTGAGGATGGTCTTGCTCTTGCATTTCATCGTGCGGATGGTATAGGCCTGTGGGTTGGTCTTGTAGTCCGCATCTGGGGCGTCTGCGTAGATAGTGGCGATGTAGGTCTTGCCTGGATCGAGGAAATCGAATCTGATCACGGACTCGTGCGCCTTCTCGCCGGTCACGTTGCCGACGAACCACTTGCCTGTGTCTTTGGCCTTGCGGGCCACGGTGATATATTCCCCTGGCTCAGCCTCCAGATAGCGGCTTTCAGACCAGTCGATGGCCACATCCTTGATGAATTTGAACGCGTCAGGGAACCGCTCGTAGTTCTCGGGAAGGTCAGCGGCCATCTGGAGCGGGGAACTCATCACCACATAGATGCCGAGCTGGTTGGCTATCGTGCAGTTAGCGTGCGAGTTGTTCTCTGGATTGATCTTGGAGATGTTCATCTCGAAGATTCCCGGGGTATAATCCATAGGACCGCCGATGAGTCTGGTGAAAGGAAGGACTGAGACGTGGAACGGCTTGGAGCCACCGAACGCCTGGTACTCTGTGCCTCTCGCGGACTCGTTGCCGATAAGGTTCGGGTACGTGCGGCAAAGACCGGTAGGACGGACAGCCTCGTGGGCGTTGACCATGATGTGGTAGTCAGCGGCCTTCCGCACTGCATACAGGTAATGGTTGACCATCCACTGGTTGTAGTGATTGTTCCCTTTCTGGATCATGTCTCCGACGTAACCTGATTTGACGGCGTCGTAGCCATGCTCCCTCATGAACTTGTAGGCGGTGTCAAGCTGACGCTCGTAGTTGCGTGGCGAAGCCGAGGTCTCATGGTGCATGATCATCTTCACGCCTTTCTCCTTTGCGTATCTTTCGATGCCTTCCACATCGAAATCAGGGTATGGGGTCACGAAATCGAACACGTCTTCCTTCATGTGTCCGTACCAGTCCTCCCATCCAATGTTCCAGCCTTCCACAAGCACGCCGTCGAATCCGTTTTCGGCGGCGAAGTCGATGTATCTCTTGACATTGGCCGTGTTCGCTCCATGCTTTCCGTTAGGCTTCACCTTTGTCAGGTCATCGGTCGTAAGGTGTACGCTGCGGAGGTCATCAGTGTAGGCCCAAGAACTCTTGCCGGTGATCATCTCCCACCAGACACCGACATACTTGCAAGGATGGATCCACGATGTGTCCTCGATCTTGCAAGGCTCGTTGAGATTTAAGGTGATGCGTGACGCGAGGATGTCACGGGCATCGTCAGAGACAATGATTGTCCTCCACGGTGTCGTGCATGGAGTCTGCATGTAGGCTTTCTCTCCGGTTGGGGATGGCGTCAGATGCGCGTGGAACACCATGTTCTTGTCATCCAGATCCAGATGCATGGCTGGATAGTTCACAAGAGCCGCCTCATGAATATTCATGTAGATCCCGTCGTCAGTCTTGAGTTGAAGTGATGTCTGCACTCCGGTAGGGGAGAAGGAGGTCTGTGAGAGGTTGTCTGTGATGGAGGCTTCCATCAACCTGCGGATTTCGGACAGGCGGGATCTGGTGTAGTCATATTCCTGAGTGTCGTAGTCTCCGGGAATCCACCATGCCGTGTGGTCGCATGTCATGGAGAAGTCGGTCAGTTCATCACTTATCACGAAATACACCAGATTGTTTTGGTCAGGGAACTCGTACCTGAATCCGAGACCGTCGTCAAACAACCTGAATCTGACTACCATACGTCTGTCGCTTGAAGTCTGCCTCAAGGTGACGGCCAGTTCGTTATAGTGGTTTCTTATCGTGCTTTCCTCACCCCAGACAGGATTCCAGGTCTCATCTGTGGTACTTCTGGAGACATCCGCAAGCTCGAACCAGTCGAAGAGTCCACTGTCATTAAGCTGGAATCCCATGCGGCTCCAATCAACCACAACCTTGTCTTTGTAGGACAGTTTGTAACGTGGCTTGTCTCCGTCTTGAAGTCTGAACTCAAGTTTGAGGTTGCCGTTCGGAGAAATCAGGGATTCGGATTTCTCCACGGTCGGACGACCGTCATTGGCGTTTCCGGCGTATGCCGTGCCTCCAAAAGTCAGCGCTGTCTCGAAAACCACCGCGAGGGCGCGAATCAAAGTTTTTCTATTCATATTCCAAAACAATCATATTCCAATATTTCAAAGAAGGCATCGTGATGCGGACCTTGCCACTGTTCTGCTTGAAATCCAGTTTCTTGCACGCGCCTCCGTCAATGTCGGGCGAGGCCATCCAGACTGAGGAGATATTGCCTGTCACATTGATGTCGACCGATGCTTCGCTGATCTGTGCAGGCTCCGGCATTGTGCCATCCATATCCCTCCAGCTCAAAGAGTTGGCCTGAGTGAAGTTTAGGATGTGGACTACCTGACGATCGCCTACTTTTCTGCATAGGGTTATCGCTTTTCCCCTTTCAGGAGCCCAGGGCTTGATGCCAAGCTTGCCGTCAGCCGAAGTGACTTCCACGTCATTGAACTCTCCTCCGTCGCGGAGCAGGTTTTCGTAGGCCGTCATGAAATCATAGTAGGCTACCATTGCGTTCTGAAGCTCGGTTGTCATGCCGAGGCTGCTGTTGGGGAAATATTCATTGCAAAGCATGTGCTCGCCTAACTCCAGATGTGAGCCTCCAAGGGCGAACATCACCGCGTCTGTGAGGATGACACCAGGGGCGTTGAACGATCCGAGACTTCCAGCCTTACCGTAGTTCATGTAGGCGGCGAAGACTGTGCTTATGCCGTTCCCGCTGAACCGGTTGTTGTCTTCGATGTGGGTCTTGAGGTCAGTGAAGTCGGCTTCGTCCCCCCACATCTCATCGTAGGCGAAGGCCATTTTGCCTGTTCCTAAGATCCGTTCGGCTCCATAGCCGGAAACGGCGTTCATTATAAGATCCTTGGCTGGTTGCCTTGATTTCATCGCATTGATGAAGGAAGCATAGCCGGCCGGCAGGTCAACGGTGTTGCCGTCATAGTCGTACCTCGTGCCTCTATACCCCAGCTGGTCAATCTGATAACCATCGAAATCAAGCACGGAATAGACATCGTCGGTCTTTTCGCCTATATATTCCTGCCACTGTGGATTGTCAGGGTTGACAAGGAAGATTGAACTTTTGAAAGGAGCGGACAGGGCGTGCATATCCTTGTTGTTTCTGCCATTGTCGTTGAATATGTACCAGCTCTCCTTCACTCCATCCTGTGCCGCGTCGTCAAGAGCGCCGAAGCAAAGGTTGTAAAAGATGGCTTTCATTCCGTGGCTGTGGATGGCAGAGATGTAGTTCTTGAGTGTTATCAGGGACGTGTTCCTGCTTGCGATGTCCTTGTAGGTCTCAAGAGGGTTGTCACGTGTCCCGCCCAACGGCCAATGGTGCTTCCAATGCCAGTCCTGAAATTGTACTCCGTTGATGTGATAGCGGTTAAGGTTGCCGATGATGTTGTTGACGGCGGTTTCACTCATGACATCGAAACTGGAAAGGAATCCGTAACGAGGAAATCTGGCCCAGTCGCTGGACACGTCGATTCCTACAGTTCCAAGGATTTTCTCGCCGGCCGATGTGGTTTTGTAAACCTCGGCCATGTACCCTTTGTAGTTCCCGGACGGTGCGGTCCAGCTCCATTCCGATGAATTGAGTGGTTGTTCACTGACGACTTTGCCCAGATGCATGTATCTGACATACACGTCAGCTCCGGGAGTCGCGGAGGCGGTGAATCTGATAGTCTCGCCTGGCTTGTAAGCAGCTTTGTCAGTCCTGACTGAAATCACGGTCTCCTCCCCGTCGGACGGCTTCATGAATCCAGTGTAGCCTTTCTCTTTCTGACAGGCACCCGTGAGAAGCATGGTGCCTGTCAAGATCAATTCTGTAAACATTCTGTAACGCATGGTTTCTTACGTTAGTTTTTCACGATGGTGATGGTCTCCGCCAGCTGGTTTACAGTAATTGTGTAGTTGCCGGCGTTCTCAACAATCCATTTACGGTCCACTCCGGAATCCTTATTGCTGTCCACGAACGAGATGACCTCATCGGAGACAGTGTTGAATGGCTTGTTGGCTGACGTCGGCATGAACCAGCATCCGTCCCACTCTCTCTTGAGCTCGCAGCTGATCTTCATCTCGCCTGCGGAGAGATCTCCTGTCCATGTAAGAATATATTTGTCATCACCTGCCTTGAGCCTGCATTTGTCATCGGATGCGGCGTCGTCCAGCGACCATCCGTGAGGAGCGGCGGAACCGATGAGCCAGAGCGATTCGTAAGGGACGAACTCAACGCAGTTCATGCTCTCTTTTCCAGGAGTGATGTCAAAGGCGATCTTGTAGGCCTTTCCGGTCTCCTCGTCATTTATCTTCCATTTAGGATCCGGATCAAAGCCTTTCACGAACTGCACGCCGGTGTTCTTGATGGAGGCACTCTCTTCAGAGGCCTTGTACATGTTTTCCCATGAGCCGTCGGATGTGCCGAACTTGAACTCTCCGCCGCTGGTGAACTCTGTTCCATAACGGAACACGAAAGGATTGACAGGATCCTGCGTCATCCTGACGAATGACCAGCCGGTCGGATCGCCGACAAAGTAGATTGCGTCGTATGGCGGTTTGTTGACATCCGCCTCTTCAAGTGTGAATGTCAGGTTGAGTATGTCGGCGGTGATCTTGTAGCCTCGTGCCTCCGGGATATTGAACTTGAGGTCAAGGTCATCTGACGGCTGTTCTGAGAAGTACCTAAGTGTCTTTCCCGAAGCGTCCGAGCCTTCCCTGACGTATGCCGGCCAGAACTGTCCCGAGGTGGTGATGAACTTAAGTTCTCCCTCGTTCAGCGTTCCTGTCCAAGAGAACACGCCGGTGGACGTGCGTGTCAGCTCGGTGGCGTTGTCTGCGGACCAACCGTTGGGTGCCGCTCCTCCGATCATGTAAAGTGTCGTGCTGACAGGCTCGTAAGGAGTCACTGTGAACTCCACTGACGACTCTTGGGCTAAATCGTCATATTCAGCCACGGAAGCGGTCACCCTGGCCTTGTAAGATGCCTTGACACCGCTTTGGGCACCGAAGTTCGACTTTAGGAAGTCATTCAACGCCTTTGCTGTCCAAGTCTTTGAATATGCTTTCCTTCCGAGTTCCTCCTTGTAGCCGGAGGAGTAGTCGGAGTCTTTCAGAGCCATCTCGAAAGTGTAGGTGATGGCGTTGCCTGTGCCTTTGTTGGTGCCTGTCGTCCAATTCAACGCCAAAGCTTCGCTGTCGGCTTTTTTCTCGTCGAGCTTGATCTCCGTTCCGGAAGCGGTCATTTCAAGAATATTCCCGGCGGATGGATCGACAGTCTTGTAATCCTCTTCCGAGCAGGAGCATGCAATGCCCAGACAGAGTGCCGCGGCGGCGGTCATTATCGATTTTTTCATTGTATAATCCAGTTTATTTATTAATATCCAGGGTTTTGCTCCATCAGGTTGTTGGAGTCCATCTCCGTCAGAGGGATAGGCAGAAGCAGCCTGTCCTTGGTGGCTTTCTTGCCGATTCCGGCAAAGAAATCGAGGGCGTACTGTCCCTTGTCGAGCCGGATGATGTCAAACCATCTGTGACCCTCGAAAGCTAGTTCCATCCTGCGCTCGTGGATGATGATCTCCCTCATTTCCTCCTTTGTCTTTCCTGAAGGAATCGGGTTGAGCCCGGCACGTTTTCTTACGATGTTCAAAGGTTCCGCGGCCTCGTCCGTCTTGCCCTGCTCGTTCAGAGCCTCGGCTTTCATAAGTAGGACATCCGCGAAACGGTACACGACAAAATCCGCCGCATTCGTGTTGTATTCCGGAGAGTATGACTTGGTGACCAGAAACTTACGCACATTATAACCTGTGTTGGACCAAGATGACTTGTACTCGATTCCGTCGAAGGCCGGACATCCGTTGTAGAAGACGGTCACGTCCTTCCTGAGGTCACCCTCTTCCCATTGGCTCATGAACTCTGCGGTAGGCTGGTTCCATCCGTATGATCCTGCGACCATTCCCGAGTTTCTCGGACCCATGAAGGTGGATAGCCATGAACTTTGGTTGCTGCCACCCCAGAAGTCGTACTGGGTGCTTCCTGAATATCCTACCGTGAATAAGGCCTCTTGGCTGGTCTCGGCCTTCGCTCCGAAATTGTCCGCGAAATCATACTTGCTCAGGTCATAGCCCAAAGCCTCCACCTGTGAGCAGAGGTTCTGAACCTCGCCGTAGTGCTCGGACGGATTGTATGTCAGGTAGATGTCTGCCAGCATGGCCAATGCCGCGTCCTTGCTGGCCCGGTTGTAGTCCGCTCCTGAATATGTCCTTTTCTCGGGCAGGAGATCAATGGCGGCCTTGCAGTCGCTGATGATCTGAGCGTAACAGTCGTCAAGAGAGGCTCTTGCCGCATCTGTGGATTCGTTGGCCTTGTGCGGGGTGAGCACAAGTGGGACACCTCCGAACAGACGTGTGAGAATGTAGTAATAGTGTGCCCTGAGGAAATAAGCCTCGCCGAGCGAACGGTTCTTGATGGCATCGCTGGTCTGGTTTCCTTCTCCAAGAATGGATTCTATCGCGGTGTTGCACTGTCCTATTCCTACCCAAGGAGATCTCCAGATGTAAAGCGCGAATCCGTTGGACGCGTCAGCTGCGAAATTAGCGCATTGGACGGTCTCGATTCCATCGTCACCCCCACCGGCTCCAACCTCGGAGTTTCCGGCGATGATGTCGAGTGACCATATTCTTTGATTGTAAAGGTTTGAGGATTGCAGCGGCACGTAGCATCCGTTTGTCAAGGCGATGGCGACGGAGTCAGTGACTGAGACGGATGGGTCCACGGCGTATGACGGAAAACTGTCAAGAAATCCGGAGCAGGAAGTCATCGCCAAGCCTGCCAAACCAAGTATTGTGATCTTTAAGTTGTTCATATTCATTAGAAATTAAAGTTGAGACCGAGGCTGAAAGTACGTGACAGCGGGTAGATGTTCCAATCAATCCCGTTGATGCCGACCTCCGGATCGAAGCCGGAATAATTCGTCAGGGTCAGAGCGTTCTCGCAGGAGAGGAATATCCTCGCACTGTCAATGTTCGCTTTTTTCAGAAGAGTCTTAGGGAATGTGTAGCCTAAAGTGATGTTCTTTACCCTGAGGTAAGAGCCGTTTTCCACGAATCTGTCGGAGATTCTGGCGTTGTGGTTCGGGTCGCCATAGACAGCCCGCGGCATGCTGGTGCTGGTCCCGTAGCCGGTCCAGCGGTACTTTACGGATGCCGTCTGATTGTGCGCGCTGGCCATTCCTTCGTTGCCGATGCCCACAGCGTTGAATATCTCGTTGCCGGTTACGCCCTGAAGGAAAACAGTAAGGTCGAATCCCTTGAAATAGAAATTGTTCGTCATTGAGAACAGCCAATCGGGATTAGGGTTGCCGATGATTGTCCTGTCTTCCTCGTTGATCACGCCATCGTTGTTGAGATCTTTGAAGCGGATGTCGCCAGGTGCTGTGGAGTTCTCCTGAAAAGCATGATTGTCAACTTCTTCCTGTGTCTGGAATATCCCGTCGGCCACATAGCCATAAAACACATTGATCGGTTTGCCGTTCTTCTGCATCGTGATGTAGGCACCGCCAGTCTCGTTCTGGTAAAGCGGTGTGTCACTGTTGAGGCTTACGATCTTGTTTCTGTTCCATGTGGCTGTCAGTGATGTCTCCCATCTGAACCCGTCTCCTGTGCTGTCGAAGTTGATCGTGTTGAGGGTGAACTCGAAGCCGCTGTTGCGGACTTTGCCCGCGTTCGTGTAGGTCGTGGTTGTGTCCTCGTAGCCGGAAGTGATAGGAATCGCCGCCTTGACAAGCATGTCGGCGGTGTTCTTCAGATATGCATCGACCGACAGGTTGACACGTGACTGCCACATGGACAGGTCGAGACCGATATTGGCCTGACGCACTTCCTCCCAGTGGATTGACGGATTAGCCATGGACTTGGCCATGAGGGTGGTGACGATGTCGTCGCCGAAAATGTAAGTGCCTGTGTTGTAGGTCTGGATGTAGGCGTATGAGCCGATCTTGTCGTTTCCGGTCACGCCGTAGCCGGCGCGCAGTTTTATGTCGTTGACAAGAATATTCTTAGGGAACCAATTCTCCTTGGACAGTCTCCAGGCCGCCGAGGCTGACGGAAAGTTACCCCATCTGTGGCTTGGACCGAATCTTGAGGAACCGTCGCGGCGCATCGTGGCTGTGAGAAGGTATCTGTCGTCGTAAGAGTAATTGAGTCTGGCCATAAAGGACATCATCGCCCAGTCGCTTGACGCTCCGCCGATTGATTTGTTGACGGTTCCGTTGTCAAACTCGTGGACATTGGAGAAAAGGAATCCGGCCTTGGTGGCGTTGATCCCCGAAGCGTCGTTCCATTGTGCGGAAGTACCGGCCATCACATTGAGACTGTGCTTTCCTTTGAACGTGTGGTCGAAGGTGAAGTAATTGTCCCACAAGTATGTGAAGGCTTTGTTCGAGTCCTGGTAACGTGTTGTCTCCTCCACGGCGGAAGGCTTGTAGTCATAGGCGTACGAGATGTTGTCGTTGAACCACATCTTGGCGTCGTAGCCGAAAGTGCTTTTGAATCTCAACCACTTCGCGAATGTTATCTCCGCTGAGATGTTTCCAAGGAAGTTGTAGCCGTTGGTCTTGTTCGAGTTGGTGTAGAGGGGACCGACAGGATTCCTGACATCACCATACCAGTAGGATGTCCCCTCCGGACCGCTCCAGCTGCCGTCGGCATTCTTGACTTCCTGGGTAGGCAGGGCGTTCATCGCACTGGATATTGAATATGAACCGCTCTCCTTAACGTCTGCCGAGAATGTGATGTTGTTGGAGAACTTCAGCCATTTCAGGACTTGAGCGTCGTTGTTGTTCTGGAATGTGAACCTTCTGTAGCCGACTGTCTTGACGATTCCTTTCTGGTCAAGGAATCCTCCTGAGATGTAGTAGCGGGCTTTCTCGTTACCACCGGAATAACTTACAGTGTAGTTTTGCATCTTGCCCGTGTGAAGGATCTCGTTGATCCAGTCCGTTCCCTTGCCGAGAGTCTCAGGATTGCTCCATGCCGGATTTGTGGCCAGTCCCGCGTTGCTCAACATGTCGTTGGAATAGGCTGCGAAGCCTGCGGCGTCAAGCATTTCAGGAATATATGTTACATTCTGGATCGCCCAGTTGGCGTTGACGCTGACTTTGCCGTCACCGTTGGAGCCTCTTTTGGTGGTCACCATCACGACACCGTTGGCACCGCGTGATCCGTAGATGGCCGTGGCGGACGCATCTTTCAGGACATCGATCCTGTCGATGTCCGCTGTGTTGAGCGAAGTCAGTCCCAAATCTGTCGGGACTCCGTCGATGACCACAAGCGGATCACTGTCATTGATTGTGCCCAGACCTCTGATCTTCATCGTGACATTGTCCCCAGGTTTTCCGGAGTCAAGAATATACACACCGGAGACCTTGCCTTGAAGTGCCTGTCCGACATTGGCGACAGGGGTGTCCTTGAGATCCTTGTCCGAAACGGACGCGACCGCTCCTGTCAGATCTTTCTTTTTGATTGTTCCGTAGCCCACGACAACTGCTTCGCTCAGAAATTCAGAGTCTTCCTGAAGTATGACAGTGATGTCGCCACTTTCACCCACGGTCACCTTGGTTGTCGTGTAACCCAGTGACGAAATCTCCAGTATGTCACCTTTGGCGGCTGCCAAAGTGAACGTTCCGTCCACATCGGTTATTGTCCCGACCGAACGATCGCTTGTGTTCACGACAGCGGCTCCTATTACCGGCTGCCCTGTCTTGTCGATCACCTTTCCGTTGAACGACAGTACCTGCGCTGATGCGCTGAGTCCTGTCAGAAACAGCAAAACGGCAATCGAACACAAAAGGAAGTGTGATTTGCTCATATCCTTAAAAAGTTTTAATAAATAAACGAGAACATTGCATTGGTTATTCTTCGGCAAAGAAAACCAATAACATCATCAAGACAAAGCGATGGTACTGTTTTAGTAGTTGGATAAAATTATAATTTATTGACACATCGTCAATTGAACTATATGATTCAGCCGAAAATAGTAGCCGTGTCAAGACAGCCTTCCGATGCTCATGATTTGTTTTTCGAAGTCCTCGCGGCCGGAAACAGCGGAGTTTCTCATCTTGACACGGTAGTTGTAGATCGTGGAGACGGACCTTCTTAGGAAGTGTGCGATTCTCGTGGAATCGGTGACACCAAGACGTATCAGCGCGGCCACCCGGAGCTCTGTTGTGAGGATTCCGTTCTTACCTCTCGCATCAAATCTCTTGTCTTCCTGAAGAAGGGCGTTCAGCCGTTCCACGAAGTCGGGAAACAGTGCCAGAAAAGATTCATCGAAGCGTACATAGAAGCCCTCCAGTTCCTTGTCGATGAACTCGGTGGACTTCAGGTTCTCCATCACTTCACCGAAGCCGCCTTCCTTCGCTGCCCTGCGTAGTTTGGAACGGTATCTCTCCAGACCGGCTATGTAGTCCGAGCACATGTCCAGATATATTCCCAAATATTGCTCTTTGATGTCATTGGATTCCTGGAGAAGGCTCACATACTCCTTGAGCCTCGCATTGGCGACCGCCACTTTCCGGTGGCTTCTGATCATGTATTGCACCGCGACGACGAGAGAGAGGAGCAGGGCGCTTATGACAAACAGTATGATGTAGAGTTGTGTGCGCCTGCTGTGCATCCTTATGTCGTAGGTCTCGGTGATCAGAGGCAGCATCGAGTTTATGGCCTGGGCGTTTATGCTGGCGTTAGCGGCCACGGCGTCCTTTATCGACTGGTTCACATAACGGTAGGCTCTGTTGATGTCACCTTCGCGGTACAGAAGCTCAGCAAGCTCGTAGAGTGACTTGTACTCGTTGACCGGAGTCTGGAGGTCATTGGCGGCACTTTCAGCGAGGAGAGCGATGGCCTCGGAGTTTCTTCCGCACATTCGTGATGCGATGGATGCGATGTAA